>Ga0209542_10004127_pt1 | contig 30188 bp, 27 predicted proteins | sample RifCSPhighO2_01_FD_184028 | JGI IMG/M metagenome (GOLD analysis project Ga0209542, IMG submission 184028) | Soil microbial communities from Rifle, Colorado - Rifle CSP2_plank highO2_0.1 (SPAdes) (version 2) | ecosystem: Environmental > Terrestrial > Deep subsurface > Rock core/Sediment ... | reverse complement strand
CGCGCGGGGTCCATCGTGGTTTCCCACAATTCTTCGGCATTCATTTCTCCAAGACCTTTATATCTTTGAACAGAGACTTTCGGTGTCTTCTTGGTTTTTATTTCTTCAGTTTCTTCTTCACCCTCTCCTGCTACCTGTTCGCTGGTAACTTCTTCCAGCGGAAGGTCTTTGCCCACGAGCTTGATGCGCTCGTCGTCCGAATATGCGTAGTGGATCTCCTTGCCTTTGCGCACTTTGAAAAGCGGCGGCTGCGCGATGTAGAGGAATCCCCCGTCGATGACCGGCCGGAAATGACGATACATGAGCGTGAGAAGAAGCGTGCGGATGTGTGCGCCATCCACGTCGGCATCGGTCGCGATGATTATTTTGTGGTAGCGCAACTTTGAGACATCGAAAATATCGCCTATCGCGGTACCGAGTGCGACGACCAGATTGCGAATTTGTTCCGAAGCAAGCATTTTATCGATGCGCGCACGCTCGATATTGAGGATTTTGCCACGCAAAGGAAGTATCGCTTGGATGCGACGGTCGCGGCCCATTTTGGCAGTGCCGCCGGCCGAATCTCCCTCCACAATGAAGAGCTCGCTCTCCGATGCGTCTTTGGTCTGACAGTCTGCGAGCTTGCCAGGGAGCGTCATGCCGTCCAAGGCGCCCTTGCGCATGATGCTGTCTTTTGCGGCTTTCGCGGCTTTGCGCGCTTTCATCGCGAGCGTTATTTTGCCGAAGATCGCGCGCGCTTCTTCCGGATGTTCTTCGAGGAACATGCCAAAGGCCTCACCGAAGACCGCTTCGGTCGCGCCACGTGCCTCGACGGACCCCAGCTTGCCTTTGGTCTGCCCTTCAAATTGAATCTCGCGCAATTTTACCGATACCACTGCTGTAAGTCCTTCAAGTGCGTCGTCGCCTGTAAAACTATCGCTTTCTTTGGCGCCGCCGTTCTTAGCGTTCAGGGTACGCGTGAGCGCGGTTTTAAATCCGGTCACGTGCGTGCCGCCTTCGGCGTTGTAGATATTGTTGGCAAATGCCGAGATGCGCGACGTGATGTCGTCGACATACTGGAGCGCTATTTCTACATGTACGCCGTCTTGTTCTTTTTCTACATAGAAAACAGTCTTGTGAATGGTCTCCAAATGATGATTTTGGAACGATACGAGGCTGCGCAAACCACCCTCAAAGTAAAAGGTAACGGAGGGGGCATCGAGCCCGAGCTCGCGCAGATAAAATACCTCTTCATCTTTTACATTCTCCACCTTGCGCAGATCGAGTATCGAGATGCGCAGGCCTTTGACCAAATACGCCTGCTGGCGCATGTGCGAAACGATGGTCTCCCAATTCAATTCCCTATCGGGGAATATTGAGCCGTCCGACTCAAAGGTGATGATGGTGCCGTGCAGTTTCGAGGTGCCGACTTTCTTGGTCTTGCCGACAGGCTTGCCGCCGTTCTTGTATTCCTGAACGTATTGCCCGCCATCGCGATGTACCTCCGCGCGCAAATGCGTTGAGAGTGCGTTGACCACCGATACGCCGACGCCGTGCAGACCGCCGGAGACTTTGTATCCCTCGCCGCCGAATTTGCCACCCGCGTGAAGCATCGTCATGACGGTCTCGAGGGTCGAGACTTTTGTCTTGGGATGGATCTCGACGGGAATACCGCGGCCGTTGTCGGCGACACGCACGCGGTTGTCGGGCAAAAGTGCTATCTCGACATCGTTGGCAAAGTCGCCCATCGCCTCATCGCGTGAGTTATCGAAGACTTCCCAGACAAGGTGGTGCAATCCGGCAGATCCGGTCGTCCCGATATACATGCCCGGCCTGCGGCGCACCGCTTCCAAACCTTCGAGCACGGTGATGTCACTGGCTCCATACGAAGAACCCCCTGATTTCGGGGCGGCTTTTATGGGCTTTTTTACCTTCTTTTCAGCCATATTTAGTCCGTCAATTGTATCAAAAAACGAGGCCTTTGCCTAGGCCAAAATCAGGGGATATCTGGGTCGTTTTACCTTACTTCCCAGCCCTCTTTCTTGACCGCTTCATTGACCTTTTCCATCACGGCATTCACCTCCTCGTCGGTCAGAGTCTTCTCGAATGACTGGAATACGAGCCGGAACGCGAGTGAGGTTTTCTCCCCTTTTTCGAATCGGTCGAAGAGTTCACTGCGCACTAGAAGTTGTCCTGCTTGCGCACGAATTATGGAGAGAACGGTTTCCGGCTCTGTGCCCGCAGGAGTCCAGAGCGCGATGTCTCGCACGATGAACGGATACTTTGAGAACGAGTGGTAGCGGTCTGTTGTCGAGATTGGCAGATCGTCGTATGTAGATGCCTCTATCGGTTCGAGAGAGATTTCTTTAACACCACCAGAGTCCGCAGTGCCCAGCATGATGCGTTCAATTCCATCTTTCCAAACTGTACCTATTTCGAATATACGAACTTCTTTCAGGCCAAGCAGATCTTTGTTGCGTGCATTGCGCTCGAGCGCATCGCGAAGGCCGTCGACGAGTGTTGCGCGCAGGTATGGTCGGACCCCATCGACTTTGTTCGCGACGACGCGTTCGCCTGCATCGGCGAATACGGAGGTAAATACTTCCGAGTATCCTTTCGCCGTGAGTTCGGTTCGCGCTCGTTCGCTCGCGTAGAAATTAGAATTTACATCCGGTCTTTCAGGAAAGGCTGGCAGCTCGACGGGAGATATTTTATCGTACCCCACGATGCGAGCGACCTCTTCCACAAGATCTTCCGGTATCACAAGGTCGAGCCGTTCAAAGGCCGGATTGATCGTAAAGGTATCGCCTTCCTGCATGTGTGAAAGGTCCAAACGCCTGAACACATCTTCTATCACAGGCGCCGAAAGGGTGGTGCCCAAAACGTCATTGGCCCGGGCGAGGGGTAGTGTGACTTCATTCGTAGCCTGCGGCCGGGGATACTCATCGATGAATCCTGCCACTTCTCCGCTGGCGAGCTCCAGAATGAGCTCAGTCGCTGCTTTCAGACCATATGCCGCAAGTTCGGGCGAAATGACTTGCTGGAAGCGGTCAGACGCGTCGGTACGAAGCTTCAGTGCTTGCGATGTCTTGCGGATATTGGTGCCGTCCCAATTGGCAGCTTCGAGGATTATTTCGGTCGTTGTTTCGTCTATGCCCGTCGGTTTGCCGCCTTTGACACCGGCGATGCTCACCGCCTCGCCTGTATGCCCGTCGGCGATGACAAGCATCGATGGTGCGAGCTCGTACTCTTTGTCGTCGAGTCCGAGCATCTTTTCGCCGTTCTTTGCGGCGCGTACGTTGAGCGAGTACGCACCATCTTTGTGTGTAAGTTTCCCCGCGTCAAATGCATGCAAAGGCTGACCCATATCGAGCATCACAAAATTTGTTGCGTCGACGACATTGTTGATGCTTCGCTGCCCAATTGCCTCGAGACGCACGCGCAGCCACTCGGGAGACGGGCCGACGCGCACACCTTTGATGTAGGCGCCTGTGAATCTGCGGCAGAGCTCCGGATTCTCTATCGTCACCCGCACCGCCTCGGTCTTCGGCTCAAGCGGCGCAGGATGGCGGAGCGAATCGGCCTTTATAGGCAGGTCTAGAATGGCTGAAAGTTCCTTCACAATGCCGCGATGAGAAAGACAATCGTGTCCGCGGTTCGGTGTAACTTTTACGTCAAGAATGTCGCCTTCGACGCTCTCTATCTCAAACGCATGGAAGGTAAGCGCCTCAGCAAGCGTCGCCGCATCCGGCAGCGGTTTTTCGAAATATGTCTGGAGCCATTCGCGCGAGATCTTCATAAAACTAAAATTGATCGATGAACCGCAGGTCGGCGGAATGCATGAGACGGATGTCGTCGATGCCCCACTTAAGGATCGCTATACGATCGATGCCACAGCCAAATGCAAATCCTTTATACACGTCTGGATCCAACCCTCCATTGCGTATTACCGTCGGATGCATCATGCCTGCACCTGCGATCTCTATCCATCGATCGCGAAGTTTCTCCGGGACTTTTTCTCCGGCAATGCGCATGTCCACTTCTACGGAAGGTTCTGTAAAAGGGAAAAAGCTTGGGCGAAATCGTATCTCGACATGCGCACCTTTGAAAAGTTCTCTGAAAAAGCGCTCAAGCGTGCCTTTAAGATTCGCGAGCGTTATATCCTCGCCGATCGCGAGACCCTCTATCTGGAAAAATTCCGCTTCGTGAGTAATGTCCGTCGCCTCATTGCGAAACACTTTTCCGATAGAGACCGCCCGATACGGCGGCTGGATCCCCTTCGCAAGCTGTGTTTCCGGATACCGGATCTGCGCGGCAGAGGTATGCGTACGCAGTACATATCCCGGTTCGTCTTTCATAAAGAACGTGTCCTGCATGTCGCGGGCAGGATGATCTTTGGGAAAATTGAGGGCATCAAAGTTGTACCATTCGCTCTCGAGGAGCGGGCCATCGGCGAAGGTGAATCCCATGTCGAAGAAGATGCGATTGGCCTCGCGAATAAGCGATGATATGGGATGAATATGTCCGCGAACTGTTTCTTGCATGTGTTCCCCATTCTACCCTCCCCCAACAAATTCGTCGAAGGCCGGCGGTTTGCGGGTTGTCTCGCAGACCGTCCCGTCTGCCCCATGCGGGGCAGGGCCCAGCTAATGTCAGCGCGCGGACCGCAGGCACGAGAGTGCTGAAGGTGTCGGCGTGAGTACACGCCGACCAGCGACCCCGCAAACCGCCGGCCGAGAAAGAATTTTACAACCCCATTATCTCGTAGAGTACCGTGCCGTCTTTCACGATGAGGTGCCCGTCGACGATGCGAAAATCCGCGCCGCGCATCGAATAGAGCGGCACGGTAAGAGGCTCCGGCCGGACATCGACTTCTCCGAGAAAGACCCCTCCCTCTTTTGTCGTGTAGACGACTCCGCCGTCAAAAAACTCCGCATTGATCGCAAGCTGCCCTCCGACCTCGACTGGTATCAGCGTGCCGCATGTCGAAGGTGCACGGCAAAAACGGCTCGGCGGAAGCGTATCTCCATCTACCCACAGCACGAATACATCACCATCTTCGACCACGGCCACCTCGTTGGAAGTAGGCGCTATGGGCGTTGATGTCGCTTTTGATGGGAGAAAGGCTGTGCGATATTTCTCGTACGTCGCGTGCGGAGTGGTCGTTGTCGAGAGTGGTACTCTTGCACTGTCGATAAGCCGCACCGAGAGTATCTCTTTCGGCACGAGGAATGCTTGCGCATCGGTCACCAATTCTTCTTCGACGACAAGCGACCGGTGCCACGGGTGATCGCCTTCCCGCAAGACGAGGATTTGGTACGTGTCCGGTGCGAGGTTATCTACATAAAAGTTGCGCCGCAAAAAGCCCGAGGTACCGATCTCTTCACCGTTTAGGAATACAACGGCGTTCCCCTCCGAGACCGAGATGATGATGCTCCCCGTGCGCACAAACCCCACTCCGATCTCAAAGCGATATCCATTGGCATAGAACATCACGGCCGGAAGGCAAAGGAGGAAGACCACAAAAAGCCCGTACATGTAGACGCGACGTTTTCTCTTCGATAGAGGTTGCATGCGGACCAGTATACCCCCACACCAACCCCGCCAAAGGCGGGGTTGGTGTGGGGGTAGGTCCCTCAGGTAACGTCCGGGGCTTTTAGTTTCCGTGTTTTTGGTGTTACCCAAAATCCCAAATACCGCCCGAACATAAGCCGCATCTGCGCATCGAGGCCGGGAATTGCACTGAAGATGACCATCGTCATGGGGACCAAGATCCACTGCAGGAAATGCAGGATGCTGTGGAAGCGACCCTTTTCCTGCGGCCGCTCGGGTATCAAGCGCATACATATCGCCGCCGACACAATGAGGCCGAAGAGCGATGCGGTCAGAAAGCCTTTTGCAACGAGCGGCAGGTTGTAGGAGAGCACGGTTGCGTTGAACGCGCGGCCACCCACAAAAAGAGGGAGCCAACCTACTGCAAAAAGGACGAGGGGATTCGTCGTCAAAGACCAAAATCCCTCGATCTGGACGAACGCTGCGCGTAGTTTTTTCCCTAGTGGTATCCGAGGGTTTTTGAGGAACGCGAAAAGAATATAGGGGATATTTTCTGCGCCATACGTCCACCGGCGATGCTGGCGATAAATATTCTTGGCGGTCCCCCAGAGGCTCGGCGCCACATTTGCGTCCATCGAGACGGGGTACGCCATGGGGACAACATCGTAGTCACCATCGTACCGGACGAAGAGATTCCAGAAGATGCGGGAGTCTTCCGACACGACATTTTTCTGCCAATACCCGACCTCGTGCAGCGGCTTAAAAGGCACAGCGTGAGAAGAAAAAGTCGCGAGGCGTTCAGGACGCTCTTGCTGGATCATCTGCCAAAACGAGCTCGAATATGCGATGACGCGGCTAAGCATCGGAGCATCCCAGATGTTGTTGTTGTACAGCGGGATCGGCTGGAAGGATGTGCGCTCCGGCCGCTCGGAGGTGAGGAAGTGCCACGTGAGGCAGCTGAAGTATTGCGGGTAGACGACTGTGTCGATGTCGAATGCGGAGACGAGCACCTTTTCGTACGGGATATTCTGCGCGTCGAGTATGCGGCGACGCGCTTCTTCGGCGGCATACGAGATGTTGGAGCCTTTCCCCGGTATTTCACCGGTGAGGCTGGCGGGATGCTCGGTCACGATGAAGGCACCGAAATGAGAGGAAAAGTCTGCCATGATGCGATCGGCGACCGCACGCTGCTCCTTGCCTGCCCGCTCTTCGGCGGCGATAACAACCGCGATCCGCTTGAGGTTGTACGTAGAGCGCATGAGTCCGCGTACGCTCTCCGCCACGACCTCATAGCCTTCCGTATAGAATGGAAATATCACAAGGTGGAGAATATCCTCGTGTGAAAGGTTTACGAGGCGCTCGTTCCAATCGATGCGCATGTTGTGCCGCACGCGCTTAAAATTGTGCCGCAGGTGCGCCGAGAGGTACACCGTCTTGAGGAGCCAGTAGATCGAGAAAATGATCGTGAGATATGCCGCCCACACGGGCCGCGCGAAGGAAAGTATGATGAACAAAAGAAGTGTGGCGAGCGAGAGGACGCCCGGCAGCATCTCGAAGAGCCGGTAGATGACGCGGTCGCGACCGACGAGATCGCTCGCGCGACCGATGTGTAAATACCAGTATGTGTTTTTGGGGTCCATGTGATAACCGTTCTTAACGCGCATTGTGCCGGTTTTATCCAATGACGGCAAGCTGTATTCGGCGTTTCTATTTTATTAATTGGTTCTGATATTCCTGTATCCAGCCGTTGATTAATTGCAACAATTTCTTGTCTGAGTATTGAACAGAAATAGTCCCATACTGGGATTTTTTCTTATATGTGCCTTTTGTGTCGGCGTGCAGAAAAGGCTTATAGAATTGAGCTGCGGGTATACGTGTGATACGCGACCAATAGCTTAGAAGTTCTCTAGGATCATGGTCTCCGTAGTAATGAATGGTTGCACGGACCCTTTCGTTATCAATGCCACAAATATCTCTCAAGAACTTCATAAATACCGAGACCATCAGAGGGTCTGAATTCGCAAGGGCGACGCTGTTGCCCTTTTTACTCCCCTCACCCCAATACAGCATGACGCCAGCGAGCTTCAACATCTGCTCTTTTTTGTTTAGACTTTTTCTGAGATTAAACGGTTTTTTGTTGAACTTGGTTATGTATACATACCGTATCGCTTCGCTCCGAGTCCTTCGAATAATTTTATGCCTGTTGAGCACCCGACGAACGTGTTTAGGTGCTATGGATAGCCGTGCTGCGACCTGCACTTCCGAGAGCTTTTCGGAAATATACAGATCTATTATCCGTTTATCTTCGGGCACGCCATCATTATACCTGAGCAACAGTTACTCAATCACTGCTCCACTGTTGATATATGAGCCGGGGGTGGGATTCGAACCCACGGCCCCCTGTTTACAAAACAGGAGCTCTAACCGCTGAGCTACCCCGGCCTCGTACGACTACCGTAGCATTCTATTCTGTTGTATCAAGTCCGTTACCGTTTTTATGCTCACTGACCTTCTTCAAAAATTCCGAGCGCGTGTCCCGTTTCTCAAAACGGTGTTTGTAGGATACGAGATCGGCCAGCCTGTGCGCGTACCTCTCGGCCGTGCGCGCAAGAGCCGCAAACCCGAGGGCAAGCATGTGAATGCCGATGCGGAACAAGCGCACTCCTTCGGGAGGCACTTTCGCAAGGTCAACACGTGCCGCATCAAGAAGCTCTTTGACCTGTTGCGCCCGCATGTCGGCCTTTTGCCGCCACGCCGGAAAGAAAATGCGCTCCCGACGTATCTCCCAATACTTCACCGCGAATAGGGCGATGATCCCAAAAAGCGAAAAGAGGAAAATGGCGATCGGCAGCGTCATAGTTTATTTGACCGAAAGCCGCTCGAAACGCACGAGTTCTACTTTTTCTCCGAATTTTTGGACCGCCCCGTCGATGAGCTCGCGGATGGTGATGCCCGGATCCTTCACATACGGCTGTTCGAGCAGGACGCGTTCACCCAAATAGCTGTCGACCTTGCCTTCGATCGCTTTTGCACGGACATTCTCGGGAATTTTGGCGGCCTCTTCCGCAAAGACGGCGCGCGCGGCTTTCAGGTCCTCCTCCTTCACGTCATCGCGTGAGAGAAAGGTCGGATTCATCGCCGCGATATGCATTGCGATCCCGTATGCAAGCTGCGAAAATTCTTCGTTCTTTGAGACGAAATCGGTTTCGCATGCGAGCACGACCGCCGCGACGACCGATCCCCCCGCGTGCGTGTAGGCGGCAGCGACGCCCGCGCCGAGAGCGCGGTCTGATTTCTTGGATGCGATGGCCGAACTCTGTTTGCGCAAGATGACTTTTGCTTTCTCGATGTCACCCCCTGCTTCCTCGAGCGCTTTTTTGCATTGCATTACCGACACCCCCGTTACATCACGAAGTGCTTTGATTGTTTCTGTTGTTATTTCCATACGTCAAAAAGTTACAAAACCCAAATATCAAACCCCAACCAAGTTCCGATTTCTATATTCTAACACTTCTAGACCTGTGGCTTGGAATCTGCTTGTGGTTTGGCGCTTGAAGCTTGAGATTTGCCTTCGAGGTACGCATCCCCTATCGTATTCGTCACAAGCGTAACCGAGCGGATCGAGGTGTCGTTCGCCGGAATGGGGTACTGCACGAGCGAGAAATCGCAATCAGAACTCGAAAGGCCGATGACCGGGATCTTGAGCTGGTTGGCCTCCTGGACGGCGGTATTTTCATGGCGCGAATCGACGATGAAGAGCGCTACGGGAAGGTCAGTCATCTTTACGAGGCCGCCAAAGCGCCCGAGAAGCTCGATGATCTCACGGTCGATCATGAGGCGCTCGCGCTTCGTGTATTTTTCAAGTGCGCCGCTTTCTCGCTCGCTCATCAGCTTCTCCAAGCGATCGATGCGCTTGCGGATATTCTTGAAATTGGTAAGTGTGCCTCCGATCCAACGACCCGCTACATACGGAGCGCCGATGCGCTCGGCCACTTCTTTGACAGTGCTCAAAGCTTCGTGTTTGCCTGAGACGAAGAGGACCTGACGACCGGATGCCGCCATGGAGGTGACGAAGTGCCTGGCCGCCTCGAGCCGCTTGGTGGTCTCCTCGAGGTCGAAGATGTCAGTGCGGTCTTTTGTGCCAAAAAGGTAAGGGGCCGCAGTGGGGTGCCGGCGGGCGCGGACAAAGCCAAAATGCGCACCTGCCTCAAAGAGTGTCTGAATATCGGTCGTTGCCATGTGCGGGAGATACTAACAAAAGTGGCGCTTTGAGGCAAGCTGGTGTTTGTTTCGATTACAGAAGCTACACAAGCTTTAGATTAAAGATCACTAAGTCCGCCGTACAATGGAACTGTACCCTGCTGTATATTTTTACCACCGAGCGAATCCAGTTTCTGCCGAAGCTGACTTTGTAGCGTTCTGAACTTTTTGTACGAATCTTCATGGCTCCCTGAAGATACGGTGTGCACTTGTGGAGCGAGTCTGGAGCCGTTCATAAAATCCGATAAGTAGAGCAAATCCGCTCCTTGTTCTACGGACTCCACTTTCGGAATCGTTATCTCGAAGAAGTCGTTGCAGAATTTTAGAATCACGTCACTGGGTGTGTAGACATTAGCGAGCGCAGCAATCAAATCATCCTTCGTTTTTGCAGTTCCTTTATATGGAACTCCTTTGCATGCCTCAATCATAGCCGGAAGAGTGGCCATCAGCTGTTCGCTCTTCGCTTTTGCCTCAGTAGCAATATCCGGATTCATTCGTGATCCTCTCGAAAAGTGATCTGGGCCTCTCGGCATACACCTTAATTCTACCCTGTTTGCGCTTGGCGTACCATCTCGATTTCTTTCCGAATGGCGCCGCTTTTCATCGGTTTTTCTTTGCGCTTTCCTGTCTTAGCAAATCCCCAGTGTTGTTCGTATACATCGATTGACGACGTGTTGTTCTCAACGACCCACAACACGGTATCTTTGTTCTGGTCGAGCGCAGTCTGCGCTTTTTCCCAAAGACTTTTTCCTATCCTCTCACCTTTCCTGCTTGGCAACACATGAATACGGGTAAGCAAATTTTGATCGGGGTTATCCGGATTCATTTTCGAGACTGAACAATATCCGACGACTCGACTCTTATCTTTTGCAACTAAATTCGTTACGCCTGCTTCCGGCTCGGTCAATTCTTTTGTGAGTTTTTCCAATCCTTCCGGACTTTGTTCACCTTTGTAGTAGTCCATGACATCGTCCTCCGTCACGTCGTCTTTTACGTAGGTTGCCATGACACTCTCGCGCATGAGGTCTTGGATGCCCTTGGCATTACTCGGTGTCGCGGGAACAATTTCAATTTGTGCGATGGGCTCCATGTTATCTCTCCCCATGGCTTTCAGTATACAGGATTAGGTTTCGCCGCTTTCTGCTTTGGCGAGCGCTTCAAGGATGGGTTCGATAGCGCCGTTCATAATCTTGGGCACGTTGGACCACGATTCCTTGATGCGATGGTCCGTAATGCGGTCTTGGGGGAAATTGTAGGTCCGTATCTTCTCGGAGCGATCGCCTGTCCCCACCTGCTGTTTCCGGTCAGCCGCGCGCTCGCGGGCTTCGCGCTCATCCTGCTGCTGCTGGATGCGACTAACGAGCAATTTTATCGCTTTTTCCTTGTTTTGTGATTGCGAGCGCTCCGAGGTGCATTTCACATCAATGCCAGTCGGTTTGTGAATGATGCGTACGGCAGTCTCAACCTTGTTGACGTTCTGTCCGCCAGCACCGCCCGAGCGCGAGGTCTCGATCTCAAGATCCGCAGGATTGATCTCGACGGTAGTTCGTTTGTAGATAGGTAAAATGGCGACCGAGGCGGTCGAAGTGTGGATGCGTCCGGCCTTTTCGGTGGCGGGGACACGTTGCACACGATGTACGCCCGTCTCGTACTGAAGCGTGCGGTAGACGCCCTCACCCTTGATCTCAAATTGCGCCTCTTTGTATCCGCCAAGCGCGCTCCTTGACTCATCGAGTGCCTTTGAACTCCAGCCCCGCGTTTCGGCATATTTCAGGTACATTGCCGCGAGTTCTTCGGCAAAAAGCGCTGCTTCATCGCCGCCAACGCCGGCGCGTACTTCGACAACGACTTCGTTGGGCCACTCACGCTCATTGTCTCCTCCAACGATAGATTCTATTTGCGTCATGAGCGCATCTTTCTGACTTCCGATGTCGCTCAATTCTTTTTCTGCGAGTTCTTTCATCGCCGGATCAACTTCGATCAACTCCGTTGCGTCTTTTTCCGCCTGCGTGAGGCGTTTCCACTCGGCGACGAGGTACGAGACGCGATGGTCGTTCGCGTATTCTTCGAGGTTTATGTTTTTCTTTTCAGCCATAGTGTAAGTATAGCGCCCAGCCCCGCGTATGCGGGGCTGGGCGCTACAAAGTAGTTACTTCTTCTTGGAGGTCTTAACCTTCGGAGAAGCTGCACGCTTTTTGAACTTGTCCACGCGACCTGCGGTGTCGATGGTCTTTGCTGTTCCCGTATAAAAAGGGTGCGATGCGCTCGAGATTTCCACTTGGAATACAGGGTATTCTTTGCCATCTTCCCATTTGTCTTTCTTGGACGTCTCGATAGTAGAACCAATCAAAAAACGCTTCCCCGAGGTTGAATCCTCGAAGATGACCTGTCGGTATGATTCCGGATGAATGTCTTTTTTCATGCCCGATGACTATACTTAAAATATCCAAGAAACGCAAGAAAGAAGCCGTGCGATCTACTTCCCTTCCAAAATGTCTATTTCGGCTTGTAGTTTGTCCACCAGCCGCATCACACTGTCGCCGTAAAAGGCATTGGCACGGTTTGCCCAGTTGCTGCCGGCAAAATATTTGAGTGCGGCGGTACGCTCTGCAGTGCGCGTGCCTCCGTCTGCGCCGTTGTCTTCCATGAGGAGTCCTGTCGCAAGGATCGCGGTACGCGCGTTCCACGGGTCGGGGAAATCAACTCCGGTCAGGCGCGAAAGCCGCGCTTTGTAGAGCATCCATGTCGAGGGGATGAACTGCGAAGGACCCATTGCGCCGCCGTAGCCAGTCGCCTGCGGACACGAGACCTGTGTCGTCGCCCAATCGAGACCGAGCGCCTCGGTGATCGTGACGAATGGGACCGTGTCGCGCGGTGCTTTCATGACCTTCGCAAATGCCTTGCCGGTGTTTTTGCCGACGCCGCTCCCATTCGTGAGATTTTTCACGTAGCACGAGCCGGTATTTTCCCCGAGATTTGATTCTTGCGTGAGGATGGCGAGGATGAGCGCCGCGCGCACGCCTGTCTGGCTTGATGCCTGTTTTGCATAATCGTATGCAGTACCAAAGGCAATCGCACCTGTATCGCGCAATCCAAAGAGTGCAGCGCGGATCTCAGCAGCTTTTTTCTTCTTCTCGGCAATCAGTTGTTGATAGGTCTTTTCCTGCCCTTTCGTTGCCGAGAGGATGGATTGTTTTTGCTTCTCGTCATTGACCACTGCCTGCTTGGCAAGCACCTGCACCTGGCGCACTTTTTCCGTCTGGTCTTCTTTATCCTCAAGCGCAGCTTTGTGGCCCGCGAGATCCTCGCGAAGCGCCGCCATTTCGATAAATGACTCTCCGAGAGAGCGCTGGATCGTCTCAAAATCATCGATGTCCTCGAAAAATTCGTCGAGCGTGCTGCCGAGTGCCATTTGTGCGAGTGAAATATCATCGATCTCGCGCGTGCGACGCAAGAGCTGCGCAAGCGACGCTTCGTTTCGTGTCACTTTTGCATCCACTTGCGCGATCGAATTTTGCTTTTCCTTTATACTCCCCTTCAGTTGAGAGAGCGCAACATCGCTCTTTTTGATCTGGAGCTGCGCGGCACGTATTTTGTTGTCGAGAATCGCAATATCGCGCTCGAGTGTCGTGCGCTGCTGCTGCAAGACGCTCAATGTCCCCTGATTGTTGGCGATGTCTTTCTCGATCTGATCGAGCTGCGCTTGGAGCGCCGCACGCTCTTCGACGCTCGTCTCGGCATAGGTGCGCTGCGGCAATGCAAAGCTCCCCATAAAAAAGAGGGCAACAACCAAAAAAAGGGCGCTTGTGATGCGCATATCTTTCCATTGTACCATTCGGATACAACCTCTACTTCTCTGCTTTCTCCCCCTTGGCAGAGGCGGCGGGCCCACCTTCGGTTGGTGCAGCACCAGCATCTTCACCCGGCTTCGCAGTAAGGATCTCTGTCTCGGGCGGCGGTGTGATCTCGGCCACTTCTTCCTTGAATTCAGTGACGGAAGCGACGACCTCATCGGCATTTGAGAGAAGCGTGGCGCTCGGCGGGAGAGGGATTTCCGAAGCAATGATGTGGTCCCCGACGCCCTGGAGTTTCATCAAGTCCACCGTGAGATGGTGCGGCAACTCCGCGGGAGCGACCTCGATCTCGATCTCATGAAGTGCTTTGACGACGATGTGTCCGGCCTTCTCCGCAGGCGCGACTCCCTCGAACTCCAACGGTACGTTGATTTTGATCTTCTTGCCCTTCTCGAGCACATAAAAATCCGCGTGCAAAAGCTGGCCGTTTACCGGATGGAACTGTGCGTCGTGAATGAGTGTGTCTTTGTCCTCGCCGAGGCCTTTCAGGGTCACGATGGTCGTCTCACCTGCCTCACGCCACACGTGGGCAAGCTTGCGAGCATCTACCGAGATCGGCGTCGCGGCTTCTTTGGGACCATAGAAAACAGCGGGCACCGAACCGTTCTTGCGCAGTGTATCTGCGGATTCGTCCGCTTCCCTTGACTTTACTTCAAGCGCTAACATGCGCAGCAGTATACGTATTTACGGCGAATGTGCAAATAATTCCCATGCTACACTTGCTAGAATGAAATACGATTTTGTGGCAATCGGCGACATTACGACCGATGCGTTTATCAAACTCAAGGACGCGACGGAATTGTTGGATCATGGCACGCGCGAGCTATGTGTGCGCTTCGCCGACAAAGTCCCCTACGAGGAGGTCATCGAGGTACGCGCCGTCGGCAATGCCGCCAATGCTGCGGTCTCTGCGGCGCGAATAGGCCTTTCCTCCGCACTCATCGCACGGGTGGGCGACGACGAAAACGGCCGGAACTGCCGCGAGACCTTGAAGGGAAACGGCGTCGCCGATGAATACGTGGAGACACAGGTGGGATTGCCGACGAATTATCACTATGTCCTCTGGTTTGGCGCCGAACGCACTATTCTCGTAAAGCAGACAAAATTCACCTATTCGATGCCGCAGTTTGAGACCCCGCCAAAATACATCTACCTCACCTCCCTTGGAGAGAGCGCTAAGGAATTTCATCACGAGATCGCACGCTACGTGAGCGAGCATCCCGAGACCAAGCTCGCTTTCCAGCCTGGGACATTTCAGATCAAACTTGGGGCAGAAGCATTGAAGGATGTCTATGCGGTGACCGAAATATTTTTCTGCAACAAAGAGGAAGCGCAGATCATTCTCAAGACGCAGGAAAGCGACACGAAAAAACTCATGGAGGCACTCCGTGGGCTGGGGCCAAGAGTGGTCGTCGTCACCGACGGCCCGAACGGCTCGAACATCCTCGACGAGAGCGGGGCCGCATGGCACGTCCCTATGTACCCTGACCCGGCGCCGCCGGTCTCGCGCACGGGAGCGGGGGATGCGACGGCCTCTTCGACCGTCTCGTACATCATGAAAGGTCTCGCGCCCAAAGACGCACTTTTGCGTGGGATGATCAACGCCGCGTCCGTCGTGCAAGGTGTCGGGGCGCAGACCAAACTCCTGACCGATGCAGAGATAGAGGCGTGGTACGCAAAACGCCCCGCGGATTTCCAGGAGACCGCACTATAAAACAAAATCGCCCAGACCATAACGAGGTCCGGGCGATTCACGAAGTTGGGAACTGAGAACAAAGGCTTCTTCACGGTGGGCAGACCTCTTTCGGGTCTTTCTTGAGCCGGAAGAATTCCGGTTCCACGTCGGGTTGGCCGTGCAAGCGGCACATCACCTTGCGCATACCGCCCTTATCCACCCGCGGCCACGGGGACAGTTTCCACGCCGCCCGAATGTACCTTCGGGAGTCGGGTAACCACGGCCGCTCTTTGAGGAACGGCTTTGGGTCCTGCATGTACTTGCGCAGGAGCTCCTCCGTTTCGTCGTGGGCGGCTTGAGGGGAGACCCCAGCCCAGCGCAGTGCGGACTTCACTGACCACTCTGACCGGGGTATCGTGAACGACTCTCCGGGGACAGCGAGGGTTTCGAACGACTGGAACACGGCGCAGGTGTCCACGAAGACTTCTGTGAACTTTTTGCCGTTTTCCTCCCGTTCGACCTTTTGGCCCTTGTCGGTCGCCACGTTGACGATTGTCACGGCGGCCGCGAGGCGATCCTGCGGATCGCGCATGTCGTCCGCAGCGCCCCATGCCGCGCACGATAGGTTGATGCGTAAACGTTCTTCTTTTCCGACGACCTGCTGACCGGATTGCAGTTGCCGATCGAAACGTTCGACAATGCGCACCGGCTCTCGGTCGAAGTACGGCCGCCCGACATGCCAGTACAGCACCGCCGAGAGCATGATGGAGATTACAACCACGCCGGAGGTGACCGCCGACGTCCCCAGTAGCCTGAGGACGAACGTCGCAATTGCCGCGATGCCTCGCGGCAACGCGACTGTGATGAGCCACCGCAATAGGCGGAAAAGCAACATCACGCCGACGATGATGAGATCCGCGAGTACATCGATAATGCGCTCGGAGATCCTCTTCACGTAGTCGTTGGCTTGTCGAATTCGAATGCGCGTGAGCATGTTCGCCCCCTTTCTGCGCGTTTAGTGAAGTTTGAGACCTTATAACCAACCCCCATTATATCACAAAATATGATTTTGTCCAGCCCTATTTCCTCCCTATCACCTTCTTGGCGGCTTCATGATATGTGCGATGCCGAGGCCTGTAGTAAGTGACTTGCTGCATGCGCGGGAGTTTCAACTCTAACTCTATTATTGCCTGAAATAAAATACTCCGGTTTTTGCCGGGATAGCGACTGATCCCGAAACGATAGGTCCCGTCGAAGGGTGCCATACGCGGTACTGAGCACCGCCGGGGAATGTGTAGGTAAGGGTCGTGGCCGTCGGATTCACGACGGCGATGCCGTTTGTATACCTTCGTTCGTAGAGACCGCTTTGATGCTTTTGGTACACGCGTGTGGGGGTACCGTAGTCGTAATTCCAGTTCTCATAGTAGTAGAGCCCATGATTAATGCGGAAGTTCGCGCCCGGATTGTATTGCAGGTACGTGAGTGGATTCTTCTGGAAAAGCAGGTACGAGGCCAGGTAGAACTGTTCCATCGTGAGATCAATATTCCAATCTGCAGCCGGCGCGTAGTCGTGGAAGTGTTGCACGAGGAAGAACACTTTTTTATTCTGGTCCGTTATCTTTGTGATTGCCCGCATATAACGATCGAATTTTTCGGGCGACAGCCTGATCTCGAGTCCCTGCTCGGCAAGTGCCCCGTCATTCCACTCTATCCAACCCTCATTCAAATTAATGTCGGGATCACCCTTGCACGTTCCTGGAGGGCGGTTGACGGGATTATCGCAGGTCGCGTTGATACCGTTGTATATCACGTCGCCCGGGACCACCGCCTGGAGTGCCGTCGAGAAGGCCGTCATCGCAGCGTCCCAGTACGCGGTCGTTTTGCACAGGCCTTCCTGACAACCGTCTTGAAGTCCCGGGTCCGCAAAAGGATTTACATAGCCGTCGAAAAGGAGCGAATCAATGTCTGGATTTTGCTGCAAAGTCGTTGCCCAGAAATTCACGATATCCTGTCGAGCCGCGGGTGTGCCGATATTGAGGAACTTCTCACCTTTCTCGAGTTTTTTCCCGGTTTGTCCGCTCCAGATCTGAACTTTTCCATCCACCGCGCTATGTAAGAAATTGTTCGGCTCCATCGCAGGATATGGAATTTGCCACGGAGCCACGTGGGTACCGTGTCCTCCGTATACGGCGATCTTCAGACTCGGATCGGCGGCGTCCGCTGCTTTTATGGTGCGGATCATTGCATAGAGATCCTCGTGCGTGTACGTGCCGTCGAAATCGTCCGCCTTGCGCGGTGTTGTAAAGACGCCTTGTGGGAAGATAATGTAATCGACTTGCTTTGTGATGAACGGCATATAGTTCATGATCGAACTCCTATATGACGTGCCCGCATAGACAAACGTCTTCACGCCGTTTGCCGGACGCACGAATTGGGTCTGTGCACGTATCTGCGTGTTTCCGTATCCGACAGGTAAGTAGTTCCCATTAATGTCGACTCGCTTTGTCGAAGTCGCGCGATTGCCTGCGGCATCATGTGTCACTGCATATATCGTGCTCGTCGTACCCAGGAGTGGAAGAGAGGTCGTGTCCCACATAACCGAGTACTCGTTACCGGCAGAGGCGGTCGTGTCAATGCCGAGGGGTACCTCTGCTAAACTCCCGTCGAGTTTATACTTGAATTCCACTGCAACAACGCCAATATTATCGGTCGATGTGGCTGCCACGATTACCCAAGGACCCGAAACAGACGTGGCGTCCGGGGATGTGAGGGCTACCGTCGGTGACGTTGTGTCGATAGTCGTATTTTGCACCGTCACATTCCGCGTACTCGTTGCTCTGTTCCCTGCACCGTCGATAGCGACGACGCTGAGCGTCTTCGCGCCGTTGGTCTCGCTCAGCGTATTCCAGCCGTATGAATATGGCGACGATGTATCTTTTCCTTTCGAGACGTTGCCCACCATGAACTCAACACTCGCGACGTCGATATTGTCTGTCGCAACAGCTTCGAGTAGCACCCATGGACCCGAAACGACCGTACCGTCGTCGGGAGCCGTAAGTGTGACAAAGGGGGGTGTAGTGTCATCCCGCAGAAAAACAGACATGGACGGTGGGGTATTTCCCCCTCCGCCGCCTCCACCGCCTCCACCGCCGGGCGGTGAGATCGGGGGGCCCGGGGGTACAGGGACGCCTCCTCCACCTCCGCCAATGCGTACCGAGAGCGCCGCTCTCGTCCTCGGCCCCACTACGCCGTATCCCGTTGTGGCGGGAGTGCCACCCGAGACGATTCCCTGCCTCGTTTGATATTTTTTGACAGCAGATTCCGTCACGGGACCAAAATAACCGGTGATTTCCGGATGAGTGAAGTCGCCTGTTTGTTTCAAATATCGCTGGAGACAAGATACGTCGTCTCCCCGTGAGCCGATGGTGAGAGTGCGCTGGATATCACAAGACATTCCCTCTCCCCGTGCGGCGATGAGCTCGGCGAGCTTTGTCTGGAGAACTTTGACCTGTGCGAGTAGTGTCTGGATGAGAGCGTCTTTTTGTGCGTCGGTGAGAGTAGTTTGAGCGGAAACGGGAAGAGCGAGAAGGAAAATGACGACGATTGGAACGTATTTTCGGAATACATTCATCTAGGTAATGCTATCACTTAATTTCGCGTGATTACCTTTCTTACCGCCCCCACAATGTGCGAGACTCCCAGACCGTAATGTTCGATCAGCTCCGAGGGTGTACCTGACTGACCGAAGGCGTCTTTCACCGCGACAAATTCCATCGGCGTCGGGCACTCTTGTGCGAGTACTTCGGCGATCGCGCCGCCTAAGCCTCCGTTGATCTGGTGTTCTTCGATCGAGACGACAGCGCCCGCGCGCCTTGCTTCGCGCACGATGCTTTCTCTATCTATGGGTTTGATCGTATGGACGTTGGTGACGGTAACCGCGATCCCCTGCCCTTCAAGCTCGCGTGCAGCGAGAAGCGCGTTGTGGAGAAGTGAACCGGTCGCAAAGAGTGCGGCGACCGGCTTCTCGGTATCCCACAGCAGATTCGCCTTCCCGATCGTAAACGGCGTCCCGCTCGTTGTCATTTGCGGCATTTTTTCCCGCTCGACGCGGATGTACACTGGCGTCTTCGTCAAGGCAGCCGCGATGGTCACTTTGCGCGCTTCTTCGGCGTCGCACGGCGAGAGCACGATCATATTGGGGAGCGCGCGCATGAGCGCAAGATCTTCGAGCATCTGGTGCGTCGCGCCATCGGGGCCGGTAAGGAGCCCCGCGTGTGAGCCGACTATTTTTACCGGCACGTTGTTGATGCACACAGTGGTCCGGATCTGTTCCCAATTTCTGCCGGGTGAGAATGCTGCGTAGGAGGTGATAAATGGTATTTTCCCGTAATTGGCCATGCCGGCGGCAACGGTCGCGAGGTTTTGCTCCGCGACACCCATCTGGACGAATCGCTCCGGATATTTATCCGCAAAAAGATCCATCTTTGTCGATTCCGTAAGGTCGGCTGAGAGTCCGACGATGCGTGGGTCGGCATCCGCCGCCTCGACGAGTCCTTGCCCGAATCCCAAGCGCGTGGGGGCAAAGTCCTTTGGGTCGAATACATCCGCGCGCAAATTCATTTCAGGGTTGAGCATACGCATTATTTTCCAAGTTCCTGCAAGAAGACTTCCGCCTGTTTTTCGGCGGGGATCTTGTCGGTCGGCCCTTTGCCCGGCGGCGTGCCGTGCCAGCGGTAATCGCCCTCTATCTCACGAATTCCTTTGCCGGGGATCGTGTGCGCGAGGATGAGGATCGGTTTCTCGCGGATTGCTTTCGCCTCATCGCACGCAGCGACGAATTGCGGGATGTTGTGGCCATCGACCTCAATGACGTGCCAGTTGAACGCCTCGTATTTGTCGCGCAGCGGCTCAAGCGGCATGATGTCCTCGGTGTTGCCATCGATCTGGATATTGTTGCGGTCCATGATGGCGGTGAGGTTGGTCAGACGGTACTTGCCCGCAAACATCGCCGCCTCCCACGTGTTGCCCTCTTCTTGCTCGCCGTCGGACATCGCGCAGAATACGCGAAAGTCTTTTCCATCCATACGCGCGGCGTATGCGTATCCGGCGGCTTGCGACAATCCGGAGCCGAGCGGGCCCGATGTGGTCTCCATGCCGGGCAATTTTTCCCGCTCCGGATGCCCCTGCAGGCGCGAGCCGAATTTCCGCAGGGTCAAACACTCTTCGAGTGGGAAATATCCGGCATGCGCCATCGCGGCATAGCGCACCGGGACGATGTGACCGTTGGAGAGCATAAGCCTGTCGCGCTCGACCCATTCCGGGTCTTTCGGGTCATGCTTCAAGACTCGGAAATAGAGCGCCGCAAAAATATCCGCCATGCCGAGTGGGCCCGCGAGGTGTCCGGAGCCTGCGGCAGCGAGCATCTCGACGATCGTCTTGCGGATCTCCGCTGCATGCGATGAGAGTTCACGTATTTCTTCGTCGGTCAGTGCCTCCATCGCCCTATTCTACCGCACTTTCTGCCAGAGATTTCAACTTTTCATACGCAAGCTTGGGATCCGCGGCTTTCGTGATGGCACTCCCCACACCAAAGCGCGCGGCGCCAGCGCGCACCAGATCCGAAATGTTGTTTTCCGATACGCCGCCGTCTACGGATATGGTTACATCGGGAAATAAGCGGTGGAACTCCGCAATGCGCGCCGGCGCACTAGCTTCATAAGGAATTCCCTGCGTTCCGATGGTCGCGATAGACATACAATGCACGACATCGCACAGGGAGATGAGCGGGGCAATGACTTCAAACGGAGTCTGGAGAAGAAGCCCGAGTCCGACCTCTGCGGCTCCGGCATCTCTCCACGCGCCAAGGGCTCTGCGCGCTTCCTCTGTATCTCCGAAGCCTTCAACATGACCGATTATGCGCTTTGCTCCAGCATGGGCAAAGGCGACGCCAATATCGTGCGGTTCTTCGACCATAAGATGAGCCTCTGGAAAAAGGCCTTCGACGGATGAAAGATCGAAGGCACCGAATTCACCCGGCCTGATATAGGGCCATGTCGTAATCGGAGCGAAAATCCCGTCATCAACGTCGATATGTATTGCTGTGGCAAAGGAACGTATTTTCCCGGCACCAGTAGCAAGGTCGACGGCATCGCGCGGGACGTACGTCGGGATTATTTCGATCATTCTAAAGAGTATATCAGGAACCAATAGCCCGAGGGCCTTTCCGGATGCAGAGGCATTTCTCTACCCGATGTTATAAAGTTGAGCAAGCTGGATAACCTGACCACCCAGTTGGGACAATGTTACCAACAGTAATACGACACCAACCGGGACCAGAAGATATCAGCCCCTCGACATATGAAATTACTGTATAACCCACGGTCCTATCACTTGTGTTGTATTTATAATCGTTGGCTCCACCTCCGTAACGGGGATCAGTCGGTAACGCCTCCAAATAAGGGCTTAGTGTGGTGCCAAAGTTTCGTACAAAGTTTGAGGTCGGAGTGCTAGGATACTGTGAATTCTCGTCAACGTAGAGTTCTAATGCGACTTGCAAGGATCGCATATCAGCCAGACGCCGAGCATCACGAGCCTTGATACGAGCACCATTGAGTGAGGCGAGCACGACCGAAGAGAGCATGCCAATAATCGCGATAACGACCAAAAGTTCGATGAGTGTAAAACCTCTTTGGATATGTTTCTTTTTCATGTTGTCTACATTACCTCAACACAATGGGAGCAGGGCCGTCCGGGTCTGCGGACGGTATAGGGGACCCGCTGCTTCCTGATAAATAGAAGAAAACTCCCACGACGATCGCGAGTACCGCGATTCCGATAAGGACATACTCCGCCTGCTGCCGCGATGAGGCGACGCCCCACTTCATAAGCATGCCGGTCAGATCGAAACCTTGCGAAGCTGGTGGTCTTCCAAACTCATTCTGATTGTCGGTCTGAAACTGCATGTCAGCCATGGCACAATTGTATACTCTGTTTTCTCGATGTACAGGGAGGCTGTGGATAGTAGATCAGGCTTGCGTATCTATCTTTTCAATCCGCCGTTGATGCCGTTCCTCGCCGGAAAATACTTGTTCGAGCCATTCTGCGAGGGCTTTTTTCGCCTCCTCGATCGGGAGAAACCGCGCACCGAGCGAGAGTGCGTTCGCGTTGTTGTGCTCGCGCGTCGAGGCGAGTATGCCGAGCTGTTTTCCACTCATGTCGGTCTGCTCACGACTCGGAGCCCCATAGTAGAGCGCGCAGCGCACACCCGGGAAGCGATTGGCGACGATTGCTTCACCTTGGCCCGAGGCGCCAACAACGATCGCTCGGCTTTCATGACCGGCGGCAGCATCTCCCGAGAGCTTGCGCGCGGCAGCGGCGATGAATTCCGGATAGTCGTCGTCTTTTTCGAAAGAAAAAGCACCGCAATCCTCGACCTCGTGTCCGAGTTCATCGCGTGCAAATGCGAGGAGCGCGTTTTTCAGCTCGAATCCGGCATGGTCCGCCGCAAAATATATTTTCATACTCGACTTATCGAAGTCGCTTCCCTATTTCGAGGACGTGTTCTATGAGTGTATGCGTATACCCCATCTCATTGTCGTACCATGCCAGGACCTTGACGAGCGTGCCGTCTACAACCCGCGTCATACCCAAATCCGCGATGGCGCCAAAGGGAAGTCCGAGAATGTCGGAGGAAACGAGCGGCTCATCGGTCACCGCAAAGACCTTCTTCCAGCGGTCGCTTGCCGCCGCGGCCTTGAGCGCGGCGTTGACTTCCTCGGCGCTCGTCGGCCTTTTCGCAACGAAGGTGATGTCGACGAGCGAGCCGGAGGGCACGGGGACGCGCACCGAGATGCCGTCGAACTTTCCTTTGAGCTGCGGATAGGCGAGCGCGGTCGCTTTTGCGGCGCCCGTGGAGGTGGGGACCATGTTCTGTGCCGCTGCTCTCTGCTCCCGCATATCTTTTGCTTTGCCTCCATCAACAAGACTCTGGCTTGCCGTGTATGCGTGCGTGGTATTGAGTATCGCGCGCTCAATGCCGATTGCCTCATCGAGGATCCCGACGAGCGGGCTTGCGGCGTTGGTCGTGCATGAAGCATTTGAGGTGATGGGTCCGCATGAAGCGAATTTTTCTTCGTTGGCACCGATGAGGATGGTCTCCACTCCTTCTCCCTTGGCGGGCGCTGTGATAACGACATGCTTTGCTCCCGCGTCGATATGCGTCTTCGCTTTCTCGGATTCGGTAAAGAGGCCGGTGGACTCGATAACGATGTCCACCTGCATAGCGCCCCACGGGATTTTTGCGGGCTCCTTTTCAACGGTGAGTGTTACCGTCTTCCCGTCGACGACCAAGTGCCCATTTTCCACCGCGACTTTTGCGTCGAATCTTCCGTACACCGTGTCGTATTTTAAAAGATACGCGAGATTCTCTGCCGGAGCGAGATCATTGATCGCGACGACCTCGAGCTCGCTGCGCGCATGCGCCGCCCGGAAGAATCCGCGCCCGATCCTGCCAAACCCATTGATTGCTATTCGTGTCATCCAAAAGTTATACCATTTCCCAGGCCTTCCAGCGCTATGAATCTGTTAATATGATTGACATCGTAAGTCAATCATACCTATGGAACTCTATCACTGTCTCAATAGAGGGGTAGATAAACGCATCATTTTCACTGATAATCGAGATCGTGCACGTTTTGTCCACGACATGTATGAATTCAACGATGTGCGTCCCGCGCTCAACGTCGGGCGATCTTCCATGAGTGACATCGTAAGTCAATCATTATTGGAGAGGAGGAGGATCGTTCAAATTCATGGGTGGTGCGTGATGGGTAATCACTATCACCTCTTGCTGAGCGAGCTTCAGGACGGCGGTATATCGTTATTCTTGCGCAAGCTAAACGTTGGTTATGCTCGATACTTCAACGATCGACACAGACGGGTCGGGACGCTTTTTCAGGGACGGACGAAAAAGATCCTTATCAACTCAGATGCCCATTTTCTCCATATCCTCCACTACATCCATCTCAACCCTCTAGACTTCCTTAAGGGGTACGAGCGTTGGCGGGATTTTCGAATCAAGAATTCGAGGACCGCTCTTGGGTATTTGGAACAATATCGTTGGAGCAGCTACTTGGACTACTGCCGCAAGAAGAACTTCCCTTCAATCATTACAACCGAGCTGTTCGGCGATGTATTCAAAAATTACCCAAAAACGATCGGGTCGTATCTGAAGGATATCGAGCTCGCGCCAATGAGACCTTATCTGCTCGAGTAAATCTGCGACGATGAGTGACTTACGAGGTCGAACATTTTTCTTTTGGCGTGTGCCGAGGTTACTTGCAGGCGCCGGGTGTGGCCGCCAGAGCGCCCGATTTGATGGTCACGCAGAATGCCGCGCCCGTGACCTCATCGTAGAGCGTAATCCCCTTCGGAGCACCCGCCCTGCCTATGGTAAGGGGCTTTCTGATTTCGGCCTTTCCGACGGTCCAAATATCGCCAGATTCGTTGACTTGGAACTTGTCACCATTGCCAACCGTGAGGAGCGCGGCGGGTGTGGTATCTCCAATACCAACACGACCAACAGCGGTACCTTGGAGATTCATAGCAAGGACTACGTTTCCATCCCCATTTACGGTACTACCGTCTCCACCAGAAACAAAAACGTTTCCACCATAGCCCTGTGGCCCGTCGCCACCAAAGATGCCTACATTACCACCATATGATCCTTGAAATTGAGCGCTAATTCCACCCTTTCCACCGACAATTGACACTTCACCTCCTTTTCCTCCTGGTGTGTTGCCACTGAATCCGCCTTGGCCTGCGACAAGCTGAATATTCCCTCCCGTACCGGCGTTATTTACACCCGTACCAGCAAGTGCGGCAAATCCTGAATCTATACGTGCGCGCTCCGACCCACCTACGGAAACTCCTATAGAATCACTTCCTGGATGAAAGAATCCCGTGTCAGTATCTGTCATCCAAGAAAAACTGGGTGCTGTGGCACTATCATCTGCCTTGCCAAGAAACTGGCCGCTACCGTCCACGGTTTGAGATGATGCCAGATTCGCATACGTGCCTCCCGATACTATTACCCCGACCGCCCCAATAAGGAGAAGTGTGGCCAGGATACTGATGGCTTTGGAGCCATGCTGAAGCTTTTCTCTGACTAGTTTTCCGACTTTCATTATTAAATGCTTAAACTACTAATAAGCCCATTATTCCACACCTATAACAAAACGCAAGGGGTGCGGATTAGGCCTCTTCGGGCGTGGGAACGGGGAATGTTATTTTAAATATCGCCCAAGGAAAGTCCGGCTTGTTTCAAAATCGAGTGCAAGGTGCTTATATGCAAATCGCCCGGATGCATCGGCACTGTAACGCGGCGCTTGTCGGCGGCGCGGAAAAATATCCAGTGACTCCCCGCTTGACGGCGAAATACGAAATCGTGCCGCTCAAGCGCTACGCACAACTTTCGTGCAGTGACCCCCGCCATGCGCTATGCCGCGGCGACATCCACCTCTATAGTGCCCATGAGGGAAGTGTCTTCTTTAGGAATCTCCTCTCCATCCGCGGCCATATCTTCGATATACAGCGAAATCGCTTCGCGGGCCATTGCACGCGCCTCTTCCAAATTGGCGCCGTAGGTGACGCAACCAGGAAATGTTGGGACGGTAACGGTGTAGCCGCCCGCAGGATCAGGCTCGAATACCAATTTGAATGTCTGTTTTCGCATGGAGAAAGTATACCATATCACGGCTATTGCTACTCTGCCGGCTCCTCTGATACAACCGGCTCGGTGGGGGGCTCTTCCTCAACCGTTGGCTCTGGCTCCGGTGCCGGCTCTGCCTCCGGTTCAGTAGTTTGTTCAGTAGCAGTTTCAGTAGCAGATTCTTCCTCAACTACCACCTCTTCCTCTGTCGAGGTTGTAGGTTCTAGGTTATAGGTTGTAGTCGAGTAATCACTATCCCCTATCCCCTGTTCGCTATCCCCTGTGCTGGCGGGCTCCGTTTCCTCCGCGCTTGCCGCCAGCTCCTGCTCGCCGCCTTCCGCTACCCCCTCTACCGGTTCTACTTCTTCGCTCACCGCAGGCTCGCTTGTGGCGAGCGGCTCTACCAGCACGGGCTCGTCGGTGGAGACCAGCGGCGCGCTCTCCGTCGTACCTGTCGTACCGGTTGTACCCGTTGTCCCGTTAAGCAAAGCTTGGAGCTCGGCTTTGCCTATGCACACATCCTCCAAACACAGCGTCTTGGCGTGTATTGTCTCGGCGTGGATGGTGGTGGCGAAGAGGTCTGCAATGCCGTTGCCAGCGCTTGCGAGCCAGGTGGTGATGCGGGCGAACATCTGCGAGAAGAACCGCCCGGCAAAAGAATCTTCGCTTTGCGGCGTGCTGGTCGCTAATTCCTCGACCTTAAGATTAAGCTCCTGCACGGCCTTGGTAAGCAACGCGCTCATCTGACGGTATTTAACGCCGGAGAGTACGCCGTCGCTGTATTGAGCAAGGAGAGGATTTATAGCTTCGACCTCCTCGGCGACAAAGCCAAGGTCGTGCGCTTTGCCGTCCTTCCAGTCGAACTCTCTGGTCTGCAGTCGCATAAGAGTATCTAAGCCGAGAGACAGATCCACAATATTTTCCTTTTGCGCCGCGAGCGACGTACAGGCACCCCAGTATGACTCACCGCTGCCGTCCCAGCAGAGGTCGTGTGTCCCCTCCGTACCGACACCCGACTTGGTAGTGGTCATTAAAAGTTCCCCGTCACCCTCGATGGTGACTTGAGCGGTGCTGGTCCCCACGCCGCTCGCAGGCGTGGTGTAAAAGACCAGTTTGGTGGGTATGTTAGCGGCGGTATGCGTCGCTTCTGGGAGCGCGCGAATGGCGGCGGTGGTGGTGCCTGGCGCGGTCAGGTTGGTGTCGTTCGTATCAAAATTAATGCCGCCGATGATATCCGTGTTTACCTGTATGTTGCCACGCGCTGAGCGGAGCGTTAATTGATTATTTGCCGGCGTATCAATCTCGCCGGCCGCGACGATGACCAAAGACGTCTGCGGGTCGGTCACTCCAATGCCGACCTTAGAGGACGTAATGGTCACCGTATCCGTACCGCCCGTCTGGATGCGAATTTCGTCCGCGGCGCTGAAGTAGAGACCGGTGTTGGTGTCGCCGGTCGTGGAGAGGGCAAGGTTGCCCGCGCCGGAGGCCCCGGCCGGGAGGAGAAGACGGCCGGAGGAGTCAACACGGAAGAGGTCGCCGTTGCCGACGGTAAGGAGCGCGAGGGGCGAGGCGTCCCCAATCCCGACGTTGCCGAGTGCCGCGCCAGACGAGTCTATGGCGAGCAGTACGTTGCCATCACCGACGCTACCGTCTCCACCAACTATGTATATACTTCCACCCGAACCTTGGTTTGCAATGCCACCTGAAATATTTACATTACCAGCAAAGTTACCTGATACTATGCCACTAGAGCCAGCTCTACCTCCAAAAATAGAGACGGCACCACCGTCTCCACCTATAGATGCTGAACTAAAGCCACCTATTCCTCCGACAAGTTGAATATTCCCGCCCACGGTGCCTTGGCCCCCAGAAGCTCCTGTACCACCATAAACTGCAAATGCTGTTGCCGGACCAGTTGCCCCTTGGACGGAAAGCGTTGCGAACGGCGAAGTAGTTCCCACCCCGACGTTGCCGCCCACAGGATTGAAGACGAGGTTGCCCGCGACAGTTCCGCCGGTAATCAACGCTTGTATGGAGGAGTAGGTATTGCCCGTTCCGGCGCCCTGGCCTATCGCTACCGCAGAGCCCACGCTCCCCGCGGCCCAGTTGCTGTTTGTTACGAGCAGTGTAGAAGGGTCCGCAGAATTGGCTCCCAGAATCTGCAATTTGGAACTTAGGTCTCCTGGCGTCGCTGTCCCAATGCCGACGTTGCTCGCCGTGGAGACAAAGAGTGTCGAGGTGGCAAGCAGGGTGTTCGTACCGTTGTAGTACGGGAACTGCCCTGCCGTGCCGGTGATTCCTGTGATTGCCGAAGTGCCGTTGCCTTGCAAAAGCCCCGTGAGGGTCGTCGCGCCGGTGCCCCCCCGCGCCACGGTGAGCGTGCCGGTCGTGCCCGCGACGATGGGGAGCCCCGTCGCGTTGGTGAGCACCGCCGAGGAGGGCGTGCCGAGCGCGGGAGTAACGAGGGTGGGCGAGGTGGCAAACACCAGATTGCCCGTGCCGGTTGTGCCCGAGATAGAGGTGAGGAGGTTGGCCGCCGTGAGGACGTTGGTGCCAGCGACGAGGTTGGAGGAGGCGTCGGTGGCGACGAGGCGCGATGCGGTGAGGCCGGAGAAGTTGATGGTGCCCGACGAGGTGATGCCCGTGAGTGCTGTGAGCGTACCCGTAATCGCCGCGTTGCCGTTGACCTGCAAACCCGTGGAGGAGGCGGTGCCCACGACATCGAGCGCGGTCGCGGGGGCGGTTTTCCCAATCCCGACGTTGCCGGCGGTTGTGATTGTAAGCTTCTCGGTTGGGGTTGCTCCTGCGGCGGTAAAGAAGCCGAGGTCGGCATAATTACCCGATGTGGTCTGGCGAGATTTGATGCTTGCGGTGCGGGCGAGAGAACCCGCATTGTTGGGGTCGAAGTGGAGCGCGACGCCTGTATTGACGGACGCACCGTTGGGATTTGTGAGAACCAGCGCGTCGGTAACGGCACCTGCTGAACTAACTGTCACCTCAAGTTTCGCCTGCGGAACCGTATCGTTGATACCGACGTTGCCGCTCGTCGCGAGGAAGATGGAGGAAGTCGCAAGCAGGGTGTTGGTGCCGTTGTAGTACGGGAACTGACCTGCCGTGCCGGTGATGCCGGTGATTGCTCCCGTCCCATTGCCTTGGAGGAGACCGGTGAGTGTTGAAGCGCCAGTGCCGCCGTTGGCGACCGAGAGGTCGGTCGTGAGTGTGAGGTCGTCGATAAATGCGGTCGCCCAACGCACGGCGGTGGAACCGAGGTCGTAGGTGCTGTCTGTGATAGGGAGGACATCGGAACGGGCCGTGATGACCGCGTCGGCGGTGCCGAGGTAGAGAAGGCCCGCGCTCCAATCGCGCCAGATGTAATTCGTTGCGGCGTCGTTCGTATCCTGCACGATAAAGTCGGCGTCGGGGGTGTCGATGGTCGTCGCGCCCGTGATATCCGCGCCGCCGCCGGAGACGACGAGGCCGGAGCCGGAGCTGGGCGACGCGATGGTGACGGTGCCAGTGGAATCAATGGTCAGTCGCTGCGTGACGGTACCCGCGGAGCTTGCGGTCCAAAAACTTATGTTGCCCGGGATGATGCCCGTGCCGATCGTACCTTCGGTATCGAATTTGATGCGCGAGCTTTCGGTGAAGGCTGTGCCGTCATGCGCATAGCCGCTGAATGTCAGGATGTCGTCGCCCGAGGTTATTAAAGACGGTGCGGCGGTGCTGGTGCGGGCTTTCCGGACAAATATGTTTTGCCCGGTAGTATTCGATGTAGAGCGCTCAAGATAGAGCACGTTCGCGCTCGGGTCGAACTGAAATGTGTTTGTCGTATCGCCTCCCAAAAAGTCGCCCGTGGCGACGGCGTTCACTGCCGTGGGGCTCCCTGAAGTAATACCGCCCGTGGTCGCGGTGATGGCTCCGCCCACGAGCGTGGTGTAGGTGGCCGCGCCGAGGACTGGCGTGACGAGGGTGGGAGAGGTGGCGAAGACGAGTGCTCCGCTTCCGGTGTCGTCGGTGACTGCAGTATCAAGGTTTGCGCTTGAGGGTGTCGCGAGGAAGGTGGCGACCCCCGCGCCGAGGCCGGAGATGCCGGTCGAGACGGGCAAGCCCGTCGCGTTGGTGAGCACGAGTGCCGAGGGTGTGCCAAGCGCGGGGGTGA
>Ga0209542_10004126_pt1 | contig 30188 bp, 30 predicted proteins | sample RifCSPhighO2_01_FD_184028 | JGI IMG/M metagenome (GOLD analysis project Ga0209542, IMG submission 184028) | Soil microbial communities from Rifle, Colorado - Rifle CSP2_plank highO2_0.1 (SPAdes) (version 2) | ecosystem: Environmental > Terrestrial > Deep subsurface > Rock core/Sediment ... | reverse complement strand
CTTGCTCGCTTCGCTTCGCAACTTCGCCGAACAGCGGTTATCTGCCGCTTCGCTAAATTTTAAAAATCCAAAAACAAGTTTTTGAATTTTTAAAACTTCAGATAACCGCGGCGCGTTGTGCGAAATTGAAAATTTGTCTTTTTATTTTTAGGGCTTGAGATTTGGTGATTTTTAAAGTAAATAAATTTCTTTCTTTTTTATGAATATTTTAATTTTTGGTTTTGTTGGCGCAATGAGCGGTTTGTACTCCGCTTGCTGGGGAGCGTATAAAGACTGTCTGTTTGAAAAATTTCAATCTAAAAAATTTGCTCGAAGTATTATCGCTGGTTTTATTCTTGGAATTTTACTGTTTTACTTTCTGAAAGCAAACAACATCACCAATGTTAATTTCGGAGTTTTCTTTCTATTCGTAATGTCATTTGAGCGTCTTTTTACTGAATCACTAAAAGCTTTTGTGCGGAATGAGGATCAAGAAAAATATAAAATTCCTTCTAAATTACACATTTTCGGGAAAACCGTGGAGAGCAAATTTTTTAGATTGATAATTGGGTCAATATTTATTTCAGGAGCGTTCATGCTTTTCTATCTGCCTTTATTCGTTAATTTTAAGTTGCACGGTTGGATGGGTGGATTATTTTGGGGCGCAATGGCTGGCTTAATTGGTTCGGCAGTTGGTGGAGCATGGAAAGACGCTCCAATAGAAGGATTTGACCCAATAAAATTTTTCAGAAGCCCGCTCGTGGGTGCGTTGTGGGGCATTTTAATCTCATCGTTTACCAGTAATTTTTCACTGTTGCTGTTTGCCAGTATCGGCGGTGAAAGAATGACGGTTGAACTTTATAAAACATTTGTTCTGAAATCAATTCCTGGTAAATTTTGCGCCACAAAACCAAAATTTGAAGATTGGATTGAAAAAAGAAAGAAATTTATTTTGCCGTATACGATAGTGTGGATTGCTTTTATAGCCTTGCTGATATTGTAAGAATCTTAAGCCCTTTTTATTAAGGAAAGACAAATTTTCAACATCGCACAACACGGCACATGCGGTTCAGAAATTTCTCAGTTATTTAGACTTTTCAATTAAGGTGTGAGAAATTTCCTCTCCCAAATTGCGCTGACGATATGGCAAGTTTAGTGATATAATAGGGCAAGCGATAATTAACAAATTTAATCAATAATCCACGGCGCAACTTCGCATGTGCCGATACGTTCAGCAAAATTGCTCGCTCGCTCGCAATTTTCCTGAACGCGCCGCGGTGCCCACTGTCCGCCGAACTTGCTCGCTTCGCTTCGCAACTTCGCCGAACAGCGGTTATCTGCCGCTTCGCTAAATTTTAAAAATCCAAAAACAAGTTTTTGAATTTTTAAAACTTCAGATAACCGCGGCGCGTTAAACGAAATTTTGTTCAAAAATATTTTTTCATTTTATATTGAGCCCTTTTGAAATTTTTTGAAAAGAAAAAGGCATATTTCGGATTATTAATCTTTAATATGCCTTGTGGTTGGTGCCTTTATTTTAGTTTGTCGGCAAGTTCTTGGAGAAAAGCTATGCGACTACGTATGTGTTCCTGTAACCAATTTGTACGAGTAACTTCATTTTTCATCAAATATCCCGTACAATCGCGGAATTTTATTACGGTTTCCAGTTTTCCTATGTCTTCATTATTAATGGGATTTTGAGCCGATTGTTTTGGAAACATTGCTGCCAAAACGGCGTATGTCTCGTATGGGATACTCGGTGAGCCGTATACCATTCGCAGCTCCTTGTCCGCACTATTTGTTAAGAATACATGGGGTGCGATAGTCTCGGTTGTGACAACTGCTCTGTTCATCTTTTTTTCACCTCCCTTATTTTATTTTTTATGTGCAATTTGACGCTGAAATTAGCGTTCAAATTAATGTAGCAGAAAATAGGTTGCCTGTCAAGGCCACGAAAAAAAATTTCAAAAGGGCTCTTTTAATAAGGAATATATTTTTGAACAAAACTCAAACCGCGCTGCGCTCTCGTCCTGCCCTTTCTATTTTATATTTTAATAATGTAGGCAGGGCTCGGGTCGTTTAACACCGAGTATGCGGAAAAACTCTCGGCTCGCCTTTTTCCCAAATTCGCTTTTCTCCATTAGGTGGTAATTTAAGGAAAAGTGCAGTAAAATAGGATTAGCCAATTAACAAAATTAATTCAATAAATCCGAAAAGCGAACTTCGCATACTCGGATACGTTGGAAATAATTCCTAATAATTCAATAACCATATGGAAACAGCGTTAAAAATACTCTCTGACGAGCATCAAAATATATTAAAAGGGATAGACGCGTTACTTAAAGAATGTGATTCCTTAAAATCTGGGAACAAAATTAACAAAAATTTCTTTAAGAAAGCGATTGACTTTATTAAAGGTTATGCGGATAAATTTCATCACGCCAAAGAAGAAGATATTTTATTTATAGAAATGTGCAGAGATGAAGTTCAAATGCATTGTAATCCAACGCAACAAATGTTGCATGAGCATAATTTGGGAAGAAATTTTATTAAAGAATTAGAAAAAGGGATTGAAGAAAGCAATAAAGAAAAAATAATTGAAAATGCGAGAGGGTACGCGCAACTTCTCCGGGATCATATATTCAAAGAAGATAATGTTCTGTATCCCATGGCGGATGAATCATTAAGCCCGAGCGTTAAAAAAAACATGCTTAAAAAATTTAAACAAGTTGAACAAGAACTGAACAAAGAAAAAGACAAGCATCTATTATTTTTAAAGGATTAAAAGGAAAAAGATAAAAAATATGAGCGAAAAAATAAATGAACTCGTTGAATATCCTAAAAAAGGAATTTTGAGCAAAGACATCGTCAAAAATGATAAATTAAATATTACTTTATTCTGCATGGCCAAGGGAACGGAGATATCTGAACATACCTCCACAAAACAAGGATTTGTTTATGTAATTGAGGGAAACGGTATTTTTAATCTTGCGGGGAAAGACATATCCATGTCAGCGGGAGTATTTATCTATATGAAAGAAAACGCGGTTCATTCTTTAAAAGCTAATGAGAATACGAGTTTTATTCTGGCATTGGCTAATAATTAATTAAGAATTTTAGGGCTGGCCATCAACCTCAAAAATTTTCCTTCGCGACGTCGCGCTAAAATTATGAAATCATTGACTTCAGGCACTCGGATGATAGAATTTAAATAATATAAATAATTCATTTCAGGAGGTAAAAACTATGAATGAAACAATCAAAAACTTAACAAAGGCCTTTATCGGCGAAAGTCAGGCAAGAAACCGCTATACTTTTTACGCCAAAATCGCCAAGAAAGAAGGGTTTGAGCAAATTGCAGAAATTTTTCTAATCACGGCGGAGAACGAAAAGGAGCATGCCAGCTGGTTGTTTAGATTAATCAACGAGCTGAAAAAGAAAAGCGAAGAGAAATTAGACGAGATTCAGATTGAAGCAGCAGCTCCAACAATTCTTGGCAATACGGCTGATAATTTAAAAGCCGCCATTGCCGGCGAGCATTACGAAAACACTGAAATGTATCCGGGATTCGCCAAGGCAGCTGAGGAAGAAAATCTGTTGGAAATAGCCAAAAGATTGCGAGCAATTTCCAAAGCCGAAGAGCATCACGAAGAAAGGTATAAAAAATTACTGAAAGAAGTAGAAGCCGGCACGGTTTTCAAAAAAGAGAAAGAAATATGGTGGGTTTGTCGCGAATGCGGATATGTTCATCTCGGAACCGAACCGCCGGAAAAATGTCCTTCCTGCGACCACGAAAAAAGTTTTTATCAAATCAAATGTGAAGAATATTAAGAATACATTACATTGACCATAATAACATAAAGCAACTTCAATTTCCTTGACCCCGTTAAATCACCGTTAAAATTAAAAACAGGGTCTTGCAGGGCAAAAATTTAACGGGGTTGACAGGGAATTTTTGTTTTCGTATGGTATAATTCAGCAAGGAAACATAATCATGCAAAGGAAAAAGTCATGGAAAAAATAAAAATCGCGATTGCGGGAGTAGGAAATTGCGCCAGTTCGCTGGTTCAGGGAATTCATTACTACAAAGACAAAAACAAGGACAAAGCCATCGGGCTCATGCATTGGGACATCGGCGGATACTTGCCATATGGCATTGATGTGGTCGCCGCTTTTGACATTGACAAAAGAAAAGTGGGAAAGGATGTTTCCCAAGCGATATTCAGCGCCCCGAACTGCACCAAGATATTTTGCAAAAATATTCCAGAGTCCGGAGTAAAAGTAAAAATGGGAAAAGTACTGGACGGCTTTTCCGAGCACATGAAGGATTATGAAGAAGAACACACATTTGTCATAAGCCCTGAAAGAGAGGCGACAAAAGAGAATATCATAAACGAGTTGAAAAATTCAGGAGCGCGAATTCTGGTTAATTATCTTCCGGTCGGTTCGCAAAAAGCCGTTGAATTTTACGCGGAGTGCGCGCTGGAAGCGGAAACCGCGTTCATCAACTGCATGCCGGTTTTTATTGCCAGCGACAAGAACTGGGTGAAAAGGTTTGCGGAAAAAAATATTCCGGTTGTCGGAGACGACGTAAAAGCCCAACTCGGGGCTACTATCACCCACCGGACACTTACTGATTTATTTCGCAAAAGAGGAGTAAAGCTGGAAAGGACATACCAACTTAACACCGGCGGCAATACTGACTTTCTTAATATGCTTAACCGTGTGCGTCTTTCGTCAAAAAAAGAATCAAAAACCGAAGCAGTTCAGTCAGTAATGAACGAGCGGCTGGATAGCCGGGACATACACATCAGTCCCAGCGATTACGTTCCCTGGCAAAAAGACAATAAAGTTTGCTTTATCCGGATGGAGGGAAAACTTTTTGGAAACGTGCCAATGGAACTGGAATTACGGCTATCAGTTGAATACTCGCCCAATTCTGCCGGATGCGTTATTGACGCCATTCGCTGCTGCAAGTTGGCGCTGGACAGGGGAGTGAATGGGGCGCTTACCTCAATTTCCGCTTATACCATGAAGCATCCGCTTGAACAATTTAACGATGATAAGGCAAAAGATATGGTTGAAGAATTTATTGAGGGAAAAAGAGAAAGATGAAGCGAGCAAATTTTTTTACAAATTTTGCGGATGGATCTGAAAGGGCTGTTATAATAATAACGAAACCCTTTTTTTATTGGGATAGAGAATTGACCCGGTAGTAGAATTTGGACGAGATCTTTTTTTGCGCAGCAAGTCCAGATTTTACTACCGGGTTGACAATATTTCCGTAAGGAGTAAAATTTTCTTGTAAAGTATTTCTTTTGTGGTAAAATATTTATTACAGTCGGTAAAAATAATTTTTTAAATTAATCCGTATCTTGTTGCAGATTTATTTTTTGTAAATAATCCCGCAATGGAAAAAAATGATACCAAAGAAAGTATTTTTAACAAAGGGTGTAGGCATGCATAAGGACAAGCTGGCGTCTTTTGAATTGGCGCTTCGCGACGCCGGCATAGAGAAATGCAATCTGGTGGCGGTCTCAAGCATCTTGCCTCCCAACTGTAAGATTATTTCCAGGTCCGAAGGACTGGATCACATAAAACCCGGTCAAATAACATTTTGCGTTATTTCCCGGAGCGAAACCAATGAGCCCAGCCGGCTGGTTTCCGCTTCTATCGGAATGGCCAAGCCTTCTGACGAAAATAATTACGGTTATCTTTCCGAGCACCACGCGTTCGGAGAAAACGCCCACCGATCGGGGGAATACGCTGAAGATCTCGCGGCGACGATGCTGGCGACGACCTTGGGAATTGAATTTGATTCAGACAAGAGCTGGGACGAGCGGGAGCAGATTTACAAAGCCAGTGGGCACATTATCCGGACTTCCAATATCTGCCAGTCGGCGGAAGGAAACAAGGATGGGCTTTGGACGACGGTCATCGCCACAGCGGTGTTTATTTTTGAGTAATATAAAAATGGTATTCGTTTGCAAAACTTAAAAATCGGGCAGATTCCGATTTTTTAATTGTAAAATTACGTAATTAATTACGTAATTAAATATGTAATTTTTTTCGCCCAGTATTTCTTAAGGAACTTTAATTTTTTTCGCTAATTTCTTTTTTTATCTTTTCCACAAACTCATCCAACTTCATAACCACCTGTTTCTTATTATTCCTTTCGCGCGTGGCGACAGTTTCCGATTTTTCTTCTTTTTCTCCCACCACGACCATATACGGAATTTTTTGCTTTTCCGCTTCGCTGATTCGTTTTCCAAGCGTTTCTGATTTATTATTTACTTCCGAGCGGACATTATTTTTCAATAAAAGCGAATTTACTTTTTCCGCGTACTTATTAAATTTCTCACTTACCGGGATAACTGCAACATGGATTGGCGAGAGCCAAAGCGGCAGTTTTCCGCCGTAGTGTTCCAATAATATCCCGATGAACCTTTCAAAAGCGCCGAAAATAGCGGCATGGATCATCACCGGGGTTTTCTTTTTCCCATTTTTGTCGATATACGCAAGTTTGAATCGTTCAGGAAGCTGAAAGTCCAGTTGAATCGTTGCCAATTGCCATTTTCTTCCCAAAGTGTCTTTAATGTCTATGTCTATTTTTGGCCCATAAAAAGCTCCGTCTTTCTCCTTAACTTCGTGTTTTATTTTTTCCTTCTCAAGAGCCGTTTCCAAATCTTTTTCGGCTTTGTCCCAATTTTTAATGTCTCCCATGAAACCGTCCGGCCGCGTCGCGAAGAAAAATTGCGGCTCAATGCCGAATATTTTGTAATACTCTTTTACCATTCGGAGAAGTGTTCTTATTTCATCAACTACCTGGTTTTCAGTAAGGAATATATGGGCGTCGTCCTGGGTGATATTGGCTACGCGCAGAAGACCATTGAGCTCTCCGGATTTTTCTTTGCGGATTATTCTTCCGATCTCGGTGTACCTTATCGGGAGTTCCTTGTATGACCTCTGCTTCTCCTGATAAATTTTAATGTTAAATGGGCAGTCCATCGGTTTTAGGCAATAAGTTTCTTTGCCGATGTTGAAATGATACATTCCTTCTTTGTAATGCTCCCAGTGTCCTGAAATTTTCCAGAGCGCGCTTTTTGCCAAAATAGGAGTTTGGATTTCCAAATAGCCGTATTTTTTCCTGACGGACTTTCCCAGTTTTTCCAGTTCGTTCCAGACAACCATACCCTTAGGATGCCAGAAAGGGGAGCCGGGTGCTTCCGGGTGAAAAGAAAACAAGTCCAGTTCTTTGCCAAGCTTTTTATGGTCATATTTTTCTGCTTCTTCCTGCTGCTTTAAATAATTTTCCAGTTCTTTCTTGGTTTCAAAAACCACGCCGTAGATCCTCTGGAGTTGCTTGTTTTTCTCCTCGCCTTTCCAGTACGCGCCGGAAATTTTGGTTAATTTAAACGCTTCTGGATTTATTTCTCCGGTAGAATCTAAATGCGGGCCGGCGCAGAGATCAACGAAGGTTCCCTGGGTATAAAGGCAAACATTCTTATTTCCTTCTTCTTCCAGATCTTTTATCAGTTCTGCTTTATAGCTTTGCTTCAATTTGCTAAAATTATCCAAGGCCTTTTTGCTGGCAATTTCCGCCCGCTCGAATTTATGATTATCCTTTATGATTTTTTTCATCCTTTCTTCCAGGAGGGGAAGATCTTCGGGGATAAGAGTGCGGGGGAGTTCAAAATCGTAATAAAATCCGTTTTCAATTGCCGGACCCATTCCGAATTTGGCCTCCGGAAACATCTCCAAAACCGCCGCAGCCAGAACATGGGCGGTTGAATGGCGCAATATTTCTTCTTTATCTAATTTTACCATACATACATTATAGTCCTTAAAATAGGCGTAAGTCAATTTCTATGTTTCTGACACCTACTCTTTCCGTATCTATGTCTCATTCGTACGAATGAGCGGATATGGTATAATAGGTTGAAGTAAAACTATTAGTTTACATAAATTAATAAAATTTTAATTAAATTAAAAAATGAAAGATTTGGAGAAAATTTTGAAGGCATTAGCCAATAGGCGGCGGCTGGCCATTCTTAAATATTTAAAAAGAAGGGGCACGGCAACAGTGACGAATATCGCGCGGGGAATTAAATTATCTTTCCGGTCAACTTCAAAACATCTGGTAATTTTGTCGGCATTTGACATTATTGAAAAAAACCAGCAAGGGTCGCATGTGTTTTATAAACTTTTCAAAAATCAAGTGCCAGCCGCCAAACATATTATTTCATTATTATAGTAATATTGAAATTACGGTTTTAGACACTATGTCTCATTCGTACGAATGAGCGAATGTTAAAAATTAAGAAATGCGTACGCATTATGAATCAGAAAATTTTGTTAGATAATTTAAAAAGAAAGTCAAAAAACATTATGAAAGACGGAAAACACTTTCATGATTTTGCTCATATAATGGGAGTTTATAAAAATGTCGAAAAATTACTAAAATACGAAAAAGGCGACAGAATTGTGTTATTAACGGCTGCTTTATTTCACGATATAAGTCGGGATATTAAAGACCACGGCGCTGAAGGCGCGGAGTGTGTAAAGGAAATTCTTATTTCAACTCCTGGGTTTCCGAAAGATTTAATAAATTCAGTGTCACAAATCATCAATGCTCATGATAAAAAACCAAAAACTAGAAATGAAAAAATATTCTACGACGCTGACAAAATGGATGCTTTTAATGAGTTGGCAACAGCAAGATCATTTATGATGTATGCAGTGGACGGGCTATCCTTAAAAAAAGCTTGTTTTGAATATCTGAACTTGATTAATTGTTTTTATAACCAATTAAATACTCCCACAGTAAAAAGATTAATTCGGGCGCAATATAAAAAAGCTAAAAATTTTGCTTGTAAGTTGGTTAAAAATTATGAAACTAGCTCATAGAAAAACTTTTTTTATTTTTCCAAGTTCACCGTTTCATTTTGACGGAACTTTTCATAAGCCCTCTCATTTTCCTGATAAGCTGGATGATTGGGAAAATGGTAAATATTGGCAAGTCATTAGAATTGGTAAAAAATTATTTGGTCTCAAAATTGAGAATAAAGGCGAAGCGCAAAAGCCAAAAATAAAAGTTTCAGTTTTTTATGACAAGGGCATTACTGATAACGAAATTGGAAGTATCAAACAAGAAATTATCTGGCGTTTTGATTTGAACGCCGATTTGAAAGAATTTAATAGATTGGCAAAAAGCGACAAGCGCTTTTATCCAATTTTCAAAAAATGGCTTGGAATGCGAAACTCAAGCGCACATAATTTGTATGAACTTCTTATCGTTGCGGTGGTTTTACAAAATGCAACAGTTAGACGAACGGTGCAAATGATGAACGCATTACTTGATAAATATGGTTCAAAATTGAATTTTGACGATAAAGAGATTTCTGCGATTTGGATTCCTGAAAAATTAAAAAGTGTTTCCGAGCAGGATTTGAGAGATTTAAAAATAGGATATAGGGCAAAATTCATAAAACGTTTATCGCAAGATTTTGCCGAAGGAAAAATTGAAGAACAGAAACTTCGCTCACTCGATCAGGAAAGCGCAAAAAAAGAATTGTTGAAATTATATGGTGTAGGGCATGAAACCGCTCGCATACTTCTTTTTGAGGTTTGTCATCAATACAATACTTTTGACCATATCGCGCCTTGGCAACAAAAAATATATTCCCAACTGTTCTATAATAAACCGTTGGTTTCAGCGAATAAAATCAGGAATGACATCAAAAAGCAATACGGCGATTATTCTATGCTTGCAGTTCACTATATTTGGGAAGATATTTTTTGGAAGAAAAAGAATGAAAAGATTAAATGGCTGGAAAAAGAAATCAGATTGTAAAATTAATAACACAAATCACTATGTCTCATTCGTACGAATGTGCGAATGAGTATAATATATATAATATACTTTTCAAAAAATTCTGATTTCTCCTTTCGCCACTATTGATTTTAACACACTTTCAAAATTATCCGGTGATTTAATGCAATACGGAGTTTCCAGCCGCGAACCGTTGACGGAAACAAAAATTTTCATCATTCCTGGCTCGCACTGGTCGAAAAATTGCGACAATTTTTTCAGGATTTCCTGATCGGAATTTAGTGGCAGAATGATGAGAAGTTTTTTACCCTCATCCGGCCTTCGGCCACCTTCTCCCTGATTAGGGCGAAGGGGATTGGAATTTTTCTTTTGAGTGGTTGAAATTCTCCTGAAATTTTCCAGTTCCGCCGGGCTTATTTCTTTCGCGTTGTCCACAATCAGTTTGTAACCCGTGTCTTTATAGGAAATTTTTCCTTCGCCGATGATAATTTTATCTTCCTGCCAGACGGCTTCCGTGTCTTCCAGAATTTTGGGAAAGACCAGAAATTCCATCCGTCCGGTCAGATCCTCAACCTCGCAGAAAAGCATTATTTTCTGGTTTTTCAGAAAAATCTTCTTCGCCTTGCTTATTATCCCTCCAATTTTATATTTACCTCCGATCATGCCTTGGTTGAGGGACTTAATAGGCGATGCCATTTTTTCCAGGTAATCCTTACAATCGGAGACGGGATGGCCGCTCACATAAAGCCCAAGGAGTTCTTTCTCCCATTGGAGTTTTTGTTTTTTGGAAACAATTTGAGCGTCATTAAGCGCGATCTGCGACGTTTCCATTTTCATTCCTCCGAACAAACTTGTCTGGCTGGAATTTTTTATTTTCTGGATATTCTTTGAATAATTGAGAATTTTTTCTATACTCGATAAAATTTTATTCCTTTCTTCTAATTCATCCAATGCCCCGACTTTTGCCAGCGCTTCAATTGATTTTTTATTTAAATCCTTCGTTTCCACTCTCTGGATGAAATCGGTAAGATTTTTGAATTTTCCGCTTCTTTTCCTTTCTTCCACTATCTCGCGGGCGACTGTATGCCCGACATTTTTAATGGCGTTAAGCCCAAATCTTATGCGGTCTATGCCGCTTGCCCCATGCCTCGCTTTGGCTGGATTTACGGGGTCGTTTCCTCCTATCACCGCGAATTCCTCGAAACTTTCATTGACATTCGGAGGCAAGACCTCTATTCCCATTCCCTTGCATTCGGAGACCTCAATGGCAATGCGGTCAATGTTGTCCTGGTCGGAAGTGAGCAGCGCCGCCATAAACTCGGAAGGGAAATGCGCTTTTAGATATGCCGTTTGGTATCCAATGAGCGCGTAGCAAGCGGCATGAGACCGATTGAATCCATATCCGGCAAACGGCTCAATAAATGAAAATATTTTATCCGCGATGTTTTTATTAACCCCATTTTTTACCGCGCCTTCGACAAATTTTATTCTTTGTTCGCGGATGAGTTCCGGGATTTTTTTCCCCATGGCTTTCCGCAGAACATCCGCTTCTCCCAGAGTAAATCCGGCAAGGTCTCTCGCAATCTGCATGACTTGCTCCTGATAAACGGCGACTCCGTAGGTATTTTTCAAAATCGGTTCCAGTTTAAGATGAAGATAATTTACTGTTTTTAATCCGTGTTTGCGGGCGATAAAATCGGGAATCCAGTCCATGGGCCCCGGCCGGTAAAGAGCCACCATGGCAATAATGTCCTCAAAAACACTGGGACGGAGCTGTTTAAGATATCTTTTCATTCCTGCGCTTTCCAATTGAAATACTCCGGTGGTTTCGGATTTTTTCAGAAGCTCATAGGTTTTTTTGTCGTCCAGCGGAATTTCGTCAATATTTATTTCCACTCCCTTGGTTTTTCTGGCGATGCGCAGGGTATTTTGAATGATTGTAAGATTTTTTAATCCCAAGAAATCAATTTTTAAAAGTCCTATTTTTTCAACATAGCTGGATTTCGTGGAGGATGAATATTGGGTTACCGTGCCTTCTTTAGCGCCGGTAATTTTTTGAAGCGGAGTATATTCGGTGACTGGATTCTTGGTTATAACCACTCCGCAGGCGTGCATTGAAGCGTGGCGGGCCACTCCTTCCAGACGCCGGGCGCTGTCAATAAGTTTTTTGCCGGCGGGATCGCTCTGATGCAATTGCTTGAATTCGCTCACATTTTCCAGCGCTTCTTTTATGGAAGAAAACATTGGAATCATCTTGGCAGTCTTGTCGCAGAAATCGTAAGGGTATCCCAGCGCTCTTCCGGCGTCTCTTATGGCAGCGCGGGCAGCCATCGTTCCGAAAGTGATAATTTGCGCCACATGGTCGTTGCCGTATTTTTTGCGGACGTAATCAAGAACCTCGTCTCTGCGGTCGTCGGCGAAATCCATATCAATATCCGGCATGGAAATTCTTTCCGGATTTAAAAATCTTTCAAAAAGCAAGTTATATTTAATCGGATCAATATTGGTGATGCCAATTAAGTAGGAAATTAAACTTCCGGCGGCGCTGCCGCGTCCGGGACCAACAACGATTTTGTTATCCTTCGCCCAATTGACGAAATCCTGCACGATTAAAAAGTAAGAAGCAAATCCGGTTTTTTCAATTATGGAAAGTTCATATTTAAGGCGCTCCTTGTGCTCCTGGTTCACTTTATCTTTAAATCTATTCATCAATCCCTCTTCCGCCAGATAGCGCAAATAGCTTTCAGAAGTAAATCCGTCCGGAACTTCAAATTGGGGAAGCAGTGTTTCTCCTAACCGCAATTGAAAATCGCACTGCCTGACTACTTTTTGCGTATTTTCCAAAAATTCCGGATTATTTTTGAAACTTTCTTCCATTTCTTGCGGCGTCCGCATAGAAAGATCAAAGGCGGTCATATTCATCCGGTCTTTTTCCTGAATTTTTTTATTGGTCTGAATGCAAATTAAAATATCCTGGATGGACGAATCATCTTTATTTATGTAATGGATATCTCCGGTAGCCACTATGGGAATTCCAGTTTCTTGCGATATTTTCATTATTCCTCCGTTGGCGGTTTTTTGGTTTGCGTAATGTGGATGATCCTGAATTTCCAAATAAAAGTTTCCCGGACCGAAAATTTCCTGGTATTCCAAAGCCAGTTTCTTCGCTTTTTCGTAATTTCCGGAAACAATAGCCGCTGGAATTTCACCTTCAATACAGGCGCTCATTCCAATCAGTCCTTCACTGTGTTTTTCCAGGACTTCTTTGTCGATGCGCGGCTTATAATAAAATCCTTCCAGGTGGGCGATGGAAATCAGTTTCATCAGATTTTTGTATCCAAGTTCGTTTTTGGCCAGCAGGATAAGATGATAGCGCTTTTTGTCTTCGGCAGTCGGGTTTTTGCTGTGGCGGCTTCCCGGAGTCAGATACATCTCACAGCCGATTATCGGCTTGATTCCTTTCTCCTTGGCTTTGATGAAAAATTCCACCGCGCCGTAAAGCACGCCGTGGTCGGTGAGCGCCAGTGAGTCCATTCCCAGTTCCTTGGCGCGGTCAAGAAGATCGTCAATTTTGGCCAGACCGTCCAAAAGAGAATAGTGGCTATGAACATGGAGATGAGTGAACTTCATTGGAATTTTATAATTTTTAATTTTGTAATTTTATAAATAAATCTAAATTTTCTAATTTTTAAACATTTAAGCATCAAAAATTATTTAAAAATTAAAAATTGGAAATTAAAAATTTGAGCGAAATAAAAAACTGGCTCAATCCAGTTGATAATCCAGTTCTTAAAAATCGATAAAAACCTTGTCATATATTTGTTGCTTTCTCCATAGCCCCGGTTCCCCTAAGGGTTCTGCGAGAAAGATAATTCATTTAAAACATTAAAACATTAAAGCATTAAAACATTTTCCATTTTCTCCCGTCTGTTTCGTATCCTTTTTGCCAAATGTTTTTATGTTCTTGTGCTCTCTTGTTCTTGTGAATTAGTATAGCAGGTTTTGGGAAAAATAAAAAGGGACAGAATTTTTCCCGTCCCTTATGGGCTAATTTTACGATTTCTGCTGGCGTCTCGGGCCTCCATTTTTGGAGTTAGCACTTGATGTATTTTCTCCGCAAGAGTCATGCATACTTTGGGATCAGAAAGATCCGCAGAAGGACTTTTGTCTTTTTCTCTTTTGAATTTTTCTATAATTTCCTCAGCTTTCATTTTTCCTCCTCTTTTGAATTTTTTCTTTAAATTTTCCTTTAATATATCAATACGCGGTTTCACCATTTTTTTAATTCATCACGATTTTTAAATATTTTCCATACCGCGTATATTCCGCCAACGATTGGCAATGCGATAATTATTGCATCTGTGACATAAGACCATTTGCTTTTTTCTTCCTTCACTAAAACCTCCTTGTCTATTTTTTTATTTTTGTGAACCGGCAACTCGGTTTTTCAACTGGCGCGGGATATTTTCCGCTGTTTAGTTTAACTAAATTATTAAAACTGAAAATTTTAGCTGTTTTTATAATAGGTTCTATGGATATAATAATGATTCCCGCGATTACCAATAGGATACTGAATTCCTCATGTTGCACGATGTAAATAAAAAGGAAAACAGCCGGAGCGGATAATAACAATATGATTGCTATAACAATCATAACAGCGCAAAGCTTTTTAATATTTTCTTTAATTTTTAAATAACTCATTTTCCCTCCTTATTTTGTTGTTTTCCGCGAAGCGGATAAAAAAATGGTATAATAAACTTATGCGGAAGTCAAACCCTTCAAATTTTAATCTGGAAAAAAAGTTGTTAAGCAGCGGGTATGATTTTGTCATTGGCATTGACGAAGCGGGGAGAGGACCGCTGGCGGGGCCCGTTGTGGCGAGCGCCGTAGCTTACAAATTTTTTAATACCGCCCCGGCCTGCGGCCACCCCTCCTTAATTAAGGAGGGGATGGGGGAGGTGTTGGCAAAAGAGTTTAATTTAATCCGTGATTCTAAAATGTTAAGCGAAAAACAGAGGGAAAAGATTTTTGATTTCATTTTGGAAAATTTTTATGTGGGAGTAGGAATCTGCGACCATAAAACTATTGACCGGATAAACATTTTGGAAGCCAGTTTTTTGGCGATGAAAGCGGCTCTGACGAGCCTAAAATCAAAAATCAAAAATCAAAATGCAAAATTACAATTCAAAAATCAAAATGATTTATCAAATACTAAATACCAAATACCGGATACCAGATACATAATACTTGTTGACGGAAATAAAGTTATTCCAAATCTGTCCATAGAACAAAGGGCAATCGTGAACGGGGACAAAATCGTGAAATCAATTTCCGCCGCGTCCATAATCGCCAAAGTGACGCGAGACCGGCTTATGCGAGAAATGCATAAAAAATATCCCAATTACTGTTTTGACAGGCATAAGGGCTACGGAACAAGACAGCATTTCGCAATGCTCCGAAAACACGGTCCCTGCGAAATCCACCGCCGGAGCTTCGCGCCGGTCAAAAAACTTGCCAAAAAGGGAATTTGATGATAAATTTATTATATGAGCGATACTAATAATCCGAATCCCATCCAAATTATACAAATATTTTAACAAATAATTATAATCATTCTGAGCAAGGCGAAGAATCTCATTTATTACTGCTGTAGTCCGCGGGATCCCTCGACAAGCTCGGGATGACATCTACGATGTCATGTCCGTACCAAAACAAAGGCATACTAAATTTAGAAGGGACAGAAAGAGAAAAAGATTCGCGATCAAAGCGAAAAAAACGCAGACCTGCCCGAAATGCGACCGTCCGATGATGCCGCATCGGGCTTGTTCCAGTTGCGGTTATTATAAAGGAAGAGAGATAGTTAATACGATGAAGAAAGTTAAAAAAACTAGAAAATAGGAATGGCTCCCCGCACCAAATTCCGAATAGAATTATGAATAAATTTATGGTCTTATTCGCGGAATCGCCTGCGGCTTAGCCAGAAATAAATATAAAAATTTTTCAGAGAATTGATGCGGGATGCTCATTTTTGTAGCTACTCGCACCGCTCGCAGACAAAAATGGCAAACCGTCACCTCCAACGTTCAATCGCGATGCAGTCGCTCTTTGAGTGGGATTTTCAGGGCGGCCATAATAAAGATATGGAAAAAATCGTAGAACGCAATATCAAGGAATTCGCGCCTGGAATCTCCGAGTCCGATTTTACCAGATCCCTGGTGGGAGGGACGCTGAAAAATAGAAAAGACATTGATGAATTGATCGGAAAATGCGCGCCGGAGTGGCCGCTGGAACAGGTCTCAATAGTTGACCGGAATATTTTGCGTCTCGGAATTTATGAACTAATGCACGGAAATTACGACGAAGTTCCGCCGAAAGTGGCGATCAATGAAGCCATAGAAATCGCCAAAACGTTCGGAGGGGAAAGCTCGGCGCGGTTCGTCAACGGCGTTCTCGGAACGATTTACCGCGAGATGGGAGAACCATTAAAAGATGACGATAGCAAAAAGCGCAGAGAAAAAGATGAAGGGGTTAAAAAAGAAAGTGAAAATAAGTAATTTTTTAAATTTTAAATTCTAAATTTCAAAATCCCAAATCCTAAATAAATCCAAAATTCAAACTTTCAAATATCTAAACATTTTGAATTTTGAACATTGTAGTTTATTTGGAGTTTAATGCTTTGAGTTTTGGATTTATCGACAAAAATGTCCATTAGCATCCAGGAAAAACTAAAGAATCTTTCAAAAAAAATAAAATTAAAATTCAAAAATCTTGATTTATTGCAGGAAGCGCTGACTCACCGGTCGTATCTCAATGAAAACCGGTCGTATAAGATTAATCACAATGAGCGGCTGGAGTTTTTAGGAGACGCTGTTTTAGAATTGGTCGTGACGGAACACTTATACAATAATTTTCCCAATCCCGAGGGAGACCTTACAAGTTGGCGGGCCGCTTTAGTGAACGGAGATATGCTTTCCACCATCGCCAAAAAAATGGGAGTGGAAGAGTATCTTCTGATGAGCCGGGGAGAAGCGAAGGATACTGGCCGGGCCAGAATTTATCTGCTGGCCAACGCCCTGGAGTCCATTATCGGGGCTGTTTATCTTGACCAGGGATATGAAGGAGCTAAAAAATTTATCGCGGACAGCGTGATTGTGAATCTCAAGAAAATATTGGAAGAGAAAACATATATGGATTCCAAAAGCCGCTTTCAGGAAATCGCCCAGGAAGATGAAAAAACTACTCCTACTTATAGAGTCATGAAAGAATGGGGACCGGATCATGACAGGCATTTTGTGGTGGGAGTTTATCTCGGGGAAGAATTAGTGGCGGAAGGCGAGGGAAAATCCAAACAGGAAGCCCAGAGGGAAGCGGCCAAGAACGGGCTGGAAGCGAAAGGGTGGAAATAGTGGCGGAACTGGGGCTGCGCGAAAGACAGAAAGTAAAAATCAAGGTCTCCCGCAGGCGGATAATAATCAGCGATTGGAAAAGGTAAAATTTGTAAATAATTTTAAAATATTATGAAATTACAACAATTCGATGAATTTTTACAAGGAGTTGATCTTGCCGGGTACCGAGAAAAATACAGGCCGATCAAAATTGTCGAGATGGATTTGCCAAAAGACATACAGGCAATTGGAATGCTTTATAAAATTTATTGGGACAATAAAAAACTTCTGGGCAAGGAAATAAAGAATAAAATAGACGGCGAATTTGTGGACATCCTTTATAATGTTCCCGGCAGGGATGTATTTGATAATCCAAAAACCTTAAAAGGGGAGTTAAGAAAGCCGTATAGAGAATTTATAGCCAATAAAAATTTAAAAAGATTTGACAATGGTTTTATTGTTTTTACGCCCTTAATTTTTGAGCAAAAGAAAAAAGAAATTGATTCTAGTTCAGAATAATTTAGAAGCAATCCTGGTGGATTTTATCCACTTTTCTGCCAACTTAACATAATCAGGATTTAATTCAAATCCCAAGTAATCTTGTCCTAATTCTTTGGCGGCGACACATTCTGATCCGCTGCCAACAAAGGGTATTAAAATTACTCCCTTATTACTTGCTATAGATGATTTTATAAGTTTCTTCGTAAGTTCTAATGGTTTTTGAGTCGGATGTTTTATAATTTCGTGATTTTGATGTTTTTTTAATTCTCGCGGCGCGAAAACATCCTTACATGTTTTGCATAAAAACCATCTTTCAATCATTCCCGCCCCTCCTACTAAAGCGGGTATTTTTATAACATCTCTTGGCAACGCACCGCCTTCGTGTGCGTTATAAATTGTTTCTTGTCCGCCGCGGCTGAATCTTCCAACAGTTCCTTTGCGCACTTTTCCGGCGGCGCCGTTTAGAAATCCATCAGTATAAGGTTCCCGCACGTCATCTCTGTTAAAAATCGGCTTTTCTTTCCAAGCGCAAATAATCGCTTCATGGCTTCTTTGCCAAAAATTCAAAGATGCTACATTCTTGTTGGTATAGTGCCAAATGAGCCATCTCTTGCTTATAGGGATTTCAACTGACAGGTACGCTAGAATTTCGCTAAATCCGTAAATAAACATTGTGCCGTTTGGTTTCATTACTCTAATGGACTCATTAATCCATTTTTTACTCCACGCGACATATTCGCTCAATTCTCTTTTATCAATGTTATTTCCAAAATCTTTTCCAATATTATAAGGCGGATCGATAATGATAATATCGCAACTATTGCTTGGCAATTTGCGCAATTCTTCAATCGCGTTTCCGCAGATAATTTTATTAAGCGGAAAATTATTAAGAGTTATTTCTTTTTGTTTTTTATTATCTCGCAATTCTTTTTCATTTTCATTGGCGCAGAGAATATTTAAAATATCTTCGCTTTTAATCCGGCGGAGGCCGTTAAATTTGATAGACGGGATTTTACTGTCCGCTATGTAGCGCTTTACCGTTATCGCGGAAACCTTTAATATTTTTGCCACCTCGTCAGTTGTGTATAATTCTTTTTCTTTTATTCGCATAATTTTTTGTTGTTTTATTAAAAGTATCAATTAGTATCATTATAGCACATCTATTAAGATATGGCATATCCGAAAGGCGAGATTAATAGTGATATTATCATGATGATACATTATCACTATAACATATTTATCAAGAAAGTAAAATAGTAACTTATCCACAGCTTTAATAATTATGGAAAATAAGCAAGTAACCGATTACTTGCCTATCTGCGGTTTTTTTATTTTGATAAATCAGGAAAGTGTAGTAAAATAATAATATCCGATTCAAACCTACGAATAAAATCCGAATCTACGAAAAAATAAAGAGTTCGCAGATTCGTATTGAATTCGTGGTTTCGTATCGGTATTTATTATGTATCTGAAAAAAGTAGAAATTTCGGGATTCAAATCGTTTGCCAACAAAACCAGGCTGGAATTCTTGCCCGCGTGCAGTTTTAATAATGGAGATAAAAAGTCCTGCGGCATCACGGCGATTGTCGGCCCCAATGGCGCGGGAAAATCCAATGTGGCTGACGCCATCCGCTGGGCGATGGGAGAGCAGTCAATGAAAAATCTCCGCGGGAAAAAGTCGGAAGACGTGATATTCGCCGGATCCGGAAAAAAGGCGCGGCTGGGCAGCGCCTGGGCGACGCTTCATTTTGACAATTCCGATAAAAGAATTCCTCTGGAATTCAGAGAGGTTACAATTACCAGAAAGCTTTTTCGCAGCGGCGATTCGGAATATTTAATCAATGAAAGCCGGGTGCGGCTCATTGACGTAATAGATCTTCTGGCGAAAGCGGGAATTGGGAGGGAAAGCTATTGCGTCATCAACCAGGGAATGTCGGACGCGGTTCTTTCCGCTTCCGCGGCGGAAAGAAGGATGATTCTTGAGGACGCGGCGGGAGTGAAGCAATACCAGATAAAAAAGGAGCGGGCGATCCGGAAAATGGAATCAACAAAAAATAATCTGTTAAGAGTGGCGGATCTGGTGAAAGAAATTGAACCGCATCTTCGGATGCTCAAGAGGCAGTCGGAAAAAGCGCGAAAAGGAAAAGAAATTTCCCAAAATCTCCAAGATAAGCAAAGAAACCTATTTTCCTATCTCTGGAATTCCTTTCAAACAGAAAAAGAAAGCGCGTCTTCGGAAAAAAACGAATTGGGCGCGAAAATGATGAACGCTCAGCGCGAAGCTGATAAATTCAGCGACGAGCTGGAAAAAGAGTCGAAAAAATTCCAGGATTCAAAAGCGCAGGACGAGCTTGAAAAAAAGAAGAAGGACTTGCATCAAAATTTGAATGAGAAAGAAAAGGAGCTGGTTATTACCGAAGGCCGGATTGAAATAGAAAAAGAAAGGCAATCCCAGCAGAAAACCATCGAAAGCATTCCGGTTGATTTGGGATTCGTGAAAGCCAAATTAGAGCGCATCCGGCAGAATCAGGAAAAGCTTATTTTTCTCCTTGATAAAGCCGAGAGTCCGCGGGATTTGCAGGACATAAAGGGCTTCGCGAAAACTATCCAGCAGGAACTTTTTGACTTGCAAAAAAATGTGGGAGAGGGGAAGGTGGAAATAAGCAGGGACTTAACTGAAAGCGATAAAAAAGAAAAAGAGAAACTGGACAATTTAACGAGAAAGTCGGAAGAAGTCAGAGAGGAAATAAAAAATATTAAAGCGCGAATTGAAAGCGTTGAAAAAGAAATTGAGAAAGAAGCGGAAAAAAGCAGGGAAACGCGCCAAAGATTTTTTGAACTGGAAAGGGAATTGCGCCGAAAGCAGGATGAATTGGGTAAGTTAAAAGACCGATTCAATGAAGCAAAAGTTAAACTGGCCAAAGTTGAGGTCAGGGAAGAGGACTTAAGCAGAGAAATTGAGAGCGAATTAAAAATAAATCCGGGCGAATTAAAATATGACGGAAGCAAAATTGACGAAGATGATCTGAAAAAAGAAATTTCCAAGCTGAAAGTTCAATTGGAACAAATTGGGGGAATTGATCCGCTGGTTGTGGATGAATACGAAGAAACCAAGAATAGATTTGATTTTTTAAATAAAGAGTCGCAGGATCTTGAAAAAGCCATAAAGTCGCTAAAAGAGGTGATTAAAGAGATGGATCAAAGAATAAGCGAGACATTTAATCAGGCCTTTGAACAAATCAACAAGGAATTCACCAAATATTTCCGCATAATTTTTGGAGGGGGAAACGCGAAACTCGTTAAAACATTAAAACAAAAAAACATTAGAACAAAAAATCCGGATGAGGTGGAAGATAGTAAAGAAAACGGAGAAGGGATAGAAGAATATGAGAATGAGGAAGAAGAGGAAGAAAAAGAGGAAGTCGGAATTGACATATCTGCCTGTCCTCCGGGGAAGAAAATAACAAATCTTTCGATGCTTTCGGGCGGCGAAAGGTCTCTTACTTCCATTGCCCTCCTTTTCGCGATTATTTCCCACAATCCACCTCCATTTGCCGTTCTTGACGAGGTTGAAGCGGCGCTGGACGAAGCTAATTCCCGCCGGTTCGGAAGAATTTTGCATGAGCTTTCCGGAAACACGCAATTCGTGATTATCACTCACAACCGTGAAACGATGAGGCAGGCGTCGCTTCTCTACGGCGTCACGATGGGCGAAGACGGAATTTCAAAATTATTATCTGTGCGACTGGACCAAGTGGAACAGGGCGGGAGAATAGTTGAAAAGAATTAATCAAATTGCTGAATTCATTCATTTAACCCCATTAGAAATATGCCCCGCACGATTTTCTAACGGAGTTGACAATTTCCGGACTATCTGTAAAATATAACAATGTAGCCAGTTAGGACTTTTTTTATGTTAACAATCAGATTTAATCGAACAGGAAAAAGAAATAAAGCCCAATTCAGAATTGTCGTCCAGGAGCACACGGTCGCGCCGGGCGGGCGGCATATTGAGATTTTGGGCAGTTACGACCCGCATCTTAAAAGAGGTGTTTTTAAAAATGATAAAATAAAATACTGGATAGAAAAAGGCGCCCAGGTTTCCGACAGCGTTTATAATCTTTTGGTAAAGCAGGGGATAATAGAAGGGAAAAAAAGAGCCATTAAAATTAAAAAATCAAAAGCGGCTGAAGCTGCCGCTGAAGTTCCCACTAAGGCCGCGGAGGGTGAAAAAGAAAAAGCGGCAGAACCCAATAAAGAAGAAATAAAAAAGGAATAAGATTTGACCCGGTAGTAGAAATTCGAATGGGCATTGCCCGTAGAAAATATTCGAATTTTCACTACCGGGTTGACAAATTATAACAGGTATGATAATATAGCGTATACAAGTTAATAAAAATATCCGCAGAAAATAGGCAATCCAAGTCCTATTGAGGATGGTAAAGCTTTAAAAAGCTTAGTGTTTATTTCTGCGTTTTACGCGGATTTTTTTGTTTATCTTTACGAATTACGAATTTAATACGAATATACTAATGCACCAAAATATTAGTATGTTGGTATATGATCAGTAATTAGTAAAGAAAATCATGTTAACAAAATCGCAAAAAAGAGAAATAATTGAAAAACTAGCTGAGGATATTAAGAATTCCAAATCGGTGGTTTTTGTCGATTTCAAAGGCCTTAAAGTAAATGACACCCGCGCTCTTAAGAAGGACTTGAGGAACTCCGGAGCAAGCTTAAAAGTGGCGAAAAAAACTTTAATCAATTTAGCGCTGGAAAAAGCTGGCGTTAAAATTGACGCCCGGTTAATGGAAGGGCAGATCGCGCTGGCGGTCTCTGACGCGGACGAAACATCTCCCGCGAAAATTATAGACGGATTTTCCAAAAAGAATAAGAATATAAAAATATTGGCGGGCTTATTGGGAAGCAAAATAATGAAACTGGAGGAGATAGAAGCGTTGGCAAAACTTCCTTCTAAAGAGGAGTTGCTCGCGAAATTGGTGGGAACCTTGAATGCCCCGATATCCGGATTTGTCAATGTTTTGGCGGGGAATTTGAGGGGACTGGTTCAGGCGCTCAATGCTATGGCCGAAAAAAAGTAATTTTGTTAATAAATTTTTTAATTATATCTTTACTAATTACTAATCAATTACCAATATACGAATACTCATATTAGTATATTCGTATAAAATTCGTAATTCGTAAAGGGAATTATTATGACTGAAGAAAAAAAAGAGGAAAAAAAAATGGTAAAGGTTCCGGAAAAATTCAAAGCCATTGTTTCCGAAGTGGAAAAAATGAGCGTTTTGGATTTGTCGGAGCTGGTGAAAGTCCTCGAGAACAAATTCGGCGTTAGCGCCGCGGCCCCGGTGATGATGGGGGCGATGCCCGCGGCGGGAGCCGGAGCGGGCGAAGCCGTCGAGGAAAAAACCGAATTTGACGTGGAATTGATTGCCGCCGGAGCGCAGAAAATCAATGCCATTAAAGCCGTCCGTGAAGTGACCGGACTGGGGCTTAAGGAGGCCAAGGATATGGTTGACGGCGCGCCGAAAGTAATCAAGGAAAAAGTCGCCAAGAAAGACGCGGAAGAGATGAAGAAAAAACTGGAAGCGGCCGGCGCGACAGTTGCGCTTAAATAATCGGTGAATTATATCTAATAAAATCCCCGCCAATTCAGGCGGGGATTTTTAATAGCGCGCAATAATTAATCATCTTAATTTATTAGCTATAGCATAAATATTAAGATAGCTACGAAGGGGGCTTATTGAGTTTGAAACAATACGTTTGGATTTTCTTGGCCGATTTTTTCGATTTGACAGAAATTGTCGGGGGGGGGGTAAAATGTAAACACGGTGAAATTAATTCACTGATAATAATTAATGTCAAATAAAAATATGCCAAAATCACCGGAACAATTTAGACCATATACAATGGAGGAAGCTGAAGAAGAAGCTTCAAAGATGAAAGAAAAGATAAAAAATAAACAGGCAAAAAATTATCCAGAAGCGGAGAAAGCTGTTGAGAAAGAATACGAGATAGCAGAATATTTAGAAAAGTCAAAAAATAAAATTTTAGAATCTGTAGAAAACAATGAGCCGATTATTTCCTCTATCAATTTTGACTTTGGAGAAAAACCTGATTCATCCGGAAAGTTTATAGCTGTTACCGATATTAAAGGGCGAATTTATACGATAGCGATGCCAAGAGAAATTTTCGAATATCATGCAGAAACAGCAAGATGGGCGAAAACTTTTCTTTCTGATATTCGTGTTGAAGGGGGAGGAGTTCTTGAATTTGATGAAAAAAATAAAAAAATAATTTTATCTGGCAAATCAGGATCTTATGGAATGGAAAATCGTGAAAATACATATCTATCTTTAAAAAACAATTTTCCAGATTATAAAATTGAAACAGATGATATAAATAAAAAAGAAACCGGTGATTTGGATACCGAAGTTGAAAATTATAAAAAAAGAATAATTGAAAATATTGAATCAATAAAAGCTGAAAAAATAAAAAGAAATGAGGAAATAAAAAATAAAAACGAATTTTTGGCGAAAGAAAAACAGATAGTCATAGAATTAATGAAAAATAATCCCGAAAAAATATTTGAAATAATCAACAATTTCAAAGAGCAAAGCAAGGGTATTTATGAAGCGTTACAAGAAGTTATAGAATCATATAAAAATCCTGAAAAAACCGCTTTTACAATCGGGAAATATAATACTCATGGGATGCTGGGAGAATTTGGAAGGCCAGAAAATTATGAAGGACAAGTAAGCGAGCTGCAAAGAACATTATTCGCTCTGTCTGATTTGTCGCGCAAAATCAATTTAGTCGTTAATCTTAATAATAACAGTGAAAATATTAATACAATAAATAATGCCAGATTTGAATTGATTTTAGAGAACATTAATGAATTATCCGAGGAAAAACGTCTAGGTGCTTTTAGTTCCATTTTTTCAAAAGAGGTAAATGAAGCCGATCATGAAATAGATGATAAATTAGAACATATAAGAGATGCTATGACCATGCGATATAGAGGGAACACAGAAAGCGCTTTTATTAAAAGTTATTTGGATTTGAGATATGGGGAGGAATCATTAAAACACGCGCTAGAACCTGAAAAACTGAAAAAGATATTGGCAATTAAAAATGAAATAAAACAGACCTTGGGGACAATAGACGATATGGTTGGTGAAATTTTCCACAGTACTTTTGGTTATAATTTATATGTTAGCCCTGATTTTTTCGCTACGATGATGCCCGTTGTTGAAAGGATAAATGCAGCGGTAAAATTAGCGGAGTCAGGAAAATATAAAGATGCATTATCTATTGTTCGAAACGTGGAAGAAGTTCCACAGGAGATTAAAATTAAATATTTCAATAAGATGGTAGAGTCATTGGTAGATATTCATAAAAGAATCGAGGGCAATAAGGTAACTATTTTCTATGACTTGGGTGATCCTTCATGTAGTGGTTGTGTTTTTGTAGAAAAATTATTGCAAAATTATAAGGATATTGGAATAAAAGTAGGTTTTGTTAAAGGAGGTCCTGGTTATATGGGGTACGAATTTATAAAGGAAGATTAAAAGAATTTTCCATAAAGTTTAATTTAAATAATAGTAAATAATTAGAAGATTGAAACTTCTGAAAATTATCGGCAAGTTTTTTTATTTCTAAAGTTATCTTAATATTTATGCTATAGCATAAATATTAAGATAGTTGTATAATGGCAATAGCTGGTTTGGCGGAGAAAATCATCAAAAATACGACTATGGAAAAAACGGTTGTTAAGGAAAAAGCAAAGAAAGTTTCAAAGATTATTGTTTTGGCGCTTTTTTGGGGCGGGGCGATTGCGATTGCCACGACTTCGCCGGCATTTGTCCCAAAGATGATGCCAAGAATTTTAAGATATGTTTCCTGGAAAATTAGAAGCAAAAAACAGAAAAGGCAATTTACCAATGCGTTTTATTATTTGAAAAACAAAGGCCTCTTAAAAATAGAATATCGAGGAAAACAAATTTATGTTTCTCTAACCAAAGAAGGAAGGAAAAAAGCTGGCAAATACCAAATTGACGATCTGAAAATAAAAAAGCCCTGGCGGTGGGACAAAAAATGGCGAGTATTGATTTTTGACGTGAAAGAAGAATATAAAGACAAACGTGAAGCGTTAAGGGGGAAATTAAAGGACTTAGGTTTATTTCAACTTCAAGACAGCGTCTGGGTCTGTCCCTATGGTTTTCAGAAGGAAATTGATATCCTGCGCGAATTTTTCGGATTTAATTCCGGCGAACTTAAAATAATAGAGGCCTCAAGAATAGAAGGCGAGGATGAGATAAAACACTTTTTCAACTTAAGATAATAAAAATAACTACTTAAACTACTTAGTATACCGTTATTGACTATCTTAATTTTTATGCTATAGCATATAAATTAAGATACTTTAATTTTTTCTAATTCTTTTTGAAATATTTTTATCATTTCCAGGGGATTGATTTTAGTAAGTTCCTTGAAAAATTTCATCCGCACTTTTTTCTGTTCGGATTTGTCAAGCCCGTCAATGATTCTTTTTGAAGCGTAACGGGGAGCGAAAAGATATATTTCTTCCAGTTTAAACTCCGCGATAAAATCATGGATTTTCCTATGGACAATCTTCTGAAATTTTTTCTTAAGGTCTTCAATATACGCGCCATGGTGGGAAACGGCTGATAAGCTCTGCATCCCGCCTTTCCTTCCCACAAATCCCTGTTTTTCTTTTGCCTCTTCGCGAGGAGGCATTTTTATCTGCTCTTTTTTGATCATTTTTCCCATAAAAACCAGATAAAAATTGGCTTCATATTCTCCGCTGGAAACAAAAAGCGCCGGTTTTTCAAATTGCGGAAGGTTTCGGGGAATTTGGAAAATGGTCTTCATGAAAAATAATACAACTGAAATCGGAAAAAATTGCTCAAAATAAAAAACCGCCAATCGCGTAATAATATATGTGATTGGCGGCAGAATGTGCTTCGCGAGTTAAAGGATTTTGAAAATTAAAAAGTCAAAGCGTTCCGATGCGAGCATCTTTTTATTAAGAGCGGCTGAAAGGCGCTCAACATATTCAACAGCTCTTCTTTCGTTATCAAATTTAATTCCTTCTTCTTTCGCGTAAGTTAACGGCTCCGCTCCTCCTTTTAAAAAGGTCATATTTTTTGACACTCTTGAAAATATAAGCTGGTCACCCTTGGTAAGTTTTACATTTTTTCCATTCAGATTACTGAAGGAAACTTTTATGATATTCTCGTCCCTTTTTATTTTTGACTGGCTTGCCTTTCTGATGATTTCAGCGGCTTTTTTTAGGAGATTTTTTTTGGGATTTTCCCAGAGACGATACCCATCGTCATTATTTCCTATATATACCTTATATTTAAGGTTACTAAGCACTCTTGATTTTTCCAGATAATCCAGCTGGTATTTCTTGAGAGAAATGGTATAAATATGTTTTCCACAACCAAAAATATTAGAAAGAATTATTTTTCTTTCGTAATCCGGAAAACTGTTTACAATTGAATCATTGGTGTAATTATCTTCAGGATAAACGTAAAAAATTTCTGATTCCCTAGCTTCTTTTTTCATTTTACAATGCCTCCTTTTATTTGGTTTATTATTTTGTTAAAGAATATCCCATCATATCGCAAGTTAAATGATGTGTCAAGCGGAGATATAAAAAATATCGAGGTTAAAAAATATCGAGGTTGAACCTCGATATTTTAGCTATAACTATAATTTGAAATCTATTTTTTATAATTTCCTCCAATTATCGGAATTTCTTTGTTCCATTCGGCTATTGCCATATAGATTTTACTGTTGAATGGAACTTTGGAATCCCAAGTGGCCAAAGCGGCGGCGCGATGCATGCCTTCAACCAGCACTATTTTTTCGCCGCACAGGAGTCCAGTGAGCATAGTTTTTTTCGGGAAATCATTCTTGATGGCGATGATCTTGTTGTTGTCTTTTATTATGGGATCTCCGGCGATATCTTTGAATTGTTTTGTTATTTTGCCGCCATAAGCTTTCTCTATCCAGGATTTTGATGGAACGCAGTAAATTTCAGGAAACTCTCTGGTAGGGTCGGAAATTTCATATAAAAACCAGTTTAAAGTTTCTGGTTGGAACGGCTTGGCATATTCCGTTCGCCATTCATCCCAGGAACCAAAGCCGCGCTCTTCCCAATGCCGTTTCCATGATTCCTGGCGCGCTTCGCCACTCCGCCATGCGTCAAAAATTTCCGGCCACTGAATAGGCCTAATGAATTTGAAAGAACTGAATTGTTTCGGAATGTTTAGCATATTTTTCTCCTTTTGTTTTTGTTAAAATTATATTTTCTGTGCAATGTTGCCCGGGTAGGATTCGGACCTACGTATGGTGGATCCAAAATCCACTGCCTTACCGCTTGGCTACCGGGCAAATTAAAATACATAAAAAATAACGGGGACTTGACGTTGCAATCTGTCCCCGACGTCCTGGGTAGGGATTAGGGCGTCCCCCGCGCAAGGACATTACAGGATTTATTCCTTGCTACTCCAATAGTTAGTATAAAGCAGAATTTTTTTTAGTCAATGCATGCTGCGGCTATTAATTACTCTTCCATAATCTTTCCGCCAAAGATATTTAGCGCGTCGTTTAATAAAGAATTATTACCATCTTTTTTGTTGTCAGTTGTCAGTGGTCGGTTGTTAGTTGGTATCTTTATTCCTGCTTCTTTTTCGTCAATCACTTTGATTTTTATCTTCGCTCCGGTGATTTTACCCAAGGCCTTCTCCATTGCCAACCGGTTCTGTTCCTCGCTCATCCGCTCTTTGTAAAAACTGTATTTGACTGCTATTGTCAGAACATTATTCTCAAGGCGGAAAGGCGCGCAATTGGAAAGGAGCGCGTTAAGCGAATGGTTGAATGGCCTGATTTCTTCCAAGAATTTATTCCAATTCGCCTTAAAGTCGTCCAATGTCAAATTGCTATATTGTTCTTTTGGCTCATCGTTATTTCTAACTAATATTTCTTTTGGAGTGCTTTCTTCAGCAACTAAATTTTTTGTGTCGGAACTGATTTTTTCCAGTTTTATTTCTCTGTTCACATCATTATAATTATTCGTTTCGCTTAATTCGTTATTCTTAATTCTTAATTCTTTTTTGTTATGCGTAAATTGTTTATTTTCTTGTGAAATGTCAGCTATGGACTGCGGACTAGTATTTATACTTCTTACTATCGCCAATTCCAGCGGAAGCTGGGGGATGAAAGACGACTTTATTTTCAATCGGGCTTCCGAAATCAGGTCAATGGCTGTTAATATGTCTTTTGTTCCAAATGTTTTTGACTGGTTTTTCATTTTTTCCAATTGTTCCCTGGTAAGTTCGAGTGAGAAAGTGTCTCCCAGTTTAGCGTCTATGGAAATAAGCAAAAGCTGGCGCAGATAATTGAGAAGCGATTTGGAAAAAACCTCAAGGTTATATCCCTCGTCTGATAACCGGTTAATGTGCTCTATCGCTCCGGAAAGATTTTTTAGCAGGATAAGTTCCCCCATTTTTTCCACCGCCTCGTAATTTGTAGTTCCCAGAATTTCTTCAACCTCTTTGGAAGTGATATTTTTGTCTTCAAGGGCGATAATTTGGGCCAAAAGCGACAAAGCGTCGCGCATTCCGCCTTCAGCCGCGATAGCTATCATTTCCAGGGAATTCTTGTCGATTTTTACTTTCTCATTTTCCGCTATTTCAGAAAGATTTTTGATTATATTTTCCAGCGTCAATCGCGTGAAATCAAATCTTTGGCAGCGGGAGATGATTGTTTCAGGAATTTTATGGATGGCGGTCGTGGCGAGGATGAAAATGACGTGAGAAGGGGGTTCTTCCAATGTTTTGAGAAGCGCGTTGAAAGCGCCCTGGGAAAGCATATGGGCTTCGTCGATAATGTAGACCTTATATTTTGCCTGCGTCGGAGGGAGTTTTACTGTTTCGCGGAGTTCCCGGATATTGTCCACGCCTGTGTTTGACGCCGCGTCAATTTCAATAATGTCCAGCGATCTTCCTTCCGAAATATTTTTGCAAATATCGCATTTAAGGCAAGGTTCGCTATTTTCTAAATTTTCGCAGTTAATAGCTTTGGCGAAAATTCTCGCGATGGTTGTTTTTCCGGTGCCTCGCGGGCCGGTAAAAAGATAAGCGTGCCCTACGCGGTTGTGTTTTATGGCATTGGAAAGAGTCCGGACAATGTGGTTTTGCCCCAATATTTCGGAGAATTTCCGCGGCCGGTATTTGCGGTATAATGTGGAAGACATAATGTTCAATAATTAGAGAGTACCCCCTAAGGTACTCTTTTTATTTCAATGTGATTATAACACAACAAAAACTCCCCGTGAAGGGGGAGTTAAATTCAAGATTATAAATTCACTACTTCTTAAATACGATAAATTTATATCCCAAAAAATTCCAGATAAGTCCCACTGCCGTTCCGCAAAG
>Ga0209542_10004124_pt1 | contig 30194 bp, 38 predicted proteins | sample RifCSPhighO2_01_FD_184028 | JGI IMG/M metagenome (GOLD analysis project Ga0209542, IMG submission 184028) | Soil microbial communities from Rifle, Colorado - Rifle CSP2_plank highO2_0.1 (SPAdes) (version 2) | ecosystem: Environmental > Terrestrial > Deep subsurface > Rock core/Sediment ... | reverse complement strand
GGGGTTCTGGAATCTTGGCGTTAAGTCTCGTTCTGGTTTTGCATAAGCAAAACCAGAACGAGACTTCTTTTTTTACAAAAAGCATGTATACTTAATATCGGATAGTAGGCTAATATGCCTGCGGTCGTGGGCGGTGGGACAAATGATGCAGTTGATATTTTACTGGTGGGGCGCAGCTCCAGGCGGTCGAATTCTATATTTCAGGAATATGCAGATTTCCAGGAGTTAAGGCTTTTGGAAGCGCCACACCTGATTAGTAAAAAATTAAAGATACTTGGCGCAAGACACTAGAGTATGAGTACATCTCTGAAAGTTTGAGTGTTATGGTAGGACTTAAGGGGCAGTGGCATGGACGGTGTTTTGCGTAATACTGCCCGCTTTCAACCAGTGGAACGACGACGAGCGCAATGTGAATGTCAATCGCAACAAGAATGATTGGAATGACAACTGGTGGTTTGGTGGCGTCCGCAAATCTCTTTATTTCCCCCATCTTTTTAAGGTGGGTTTTCTTTTTATGGCTTTATGGCTTAAAAAAGCGGCGGTGCCTATAGCTGCCGCCGCCAGATATCTAGTTCAATGATTTTATCCACCCTCCCAGCATTCTGCCGATCTCATCCAGTTTTTCAGAAAGGCTTATGTACTTTTTATTCTCCAGCGCTTTTATCTCCCACACCAATTGCAAGAAAAATTTAAGCAAATCTAACTTAGCGGAAGTTCTTCTAAGAAATATTTCTTTTTCTACTTTATTGGAGTATCCTGCCTTAATAATATTCTCAATCACTTCCAAAAATAAAGCATCAATTTTCGCGCCGAGTGTATACTTTGAATCCTTGGGAATATTGGGCAAAAATTTGTGCCATAATTTATATACGGATATCAATTTCCCAAGGATGCTCAATCCAAATTGGCTTGGGGGGGGGTTATTAGGCAAAGAACTATTATGAAAATTATTATGAACCATAAGTATGAAAATTTAATTAGTATTGAAAACTTGCTTTTGGCGTGGAAGAAATTTATTATGGGCAAGAAAAGTAAAAAAGATGCGCAGGAATTCCAGTTGCGCCTGATGGATAACATCCTATCACTTCACGCCGACCTTCGCAATGGCGCATACCGGCATGGCGGTTACCAGGAGTTTAAAGTGTATGACCCAAAGCCACGAACTATCCACAAGGCCACCGTGCGCGACCGGCTTTTGCACCACGCAGTTTACAGAATTTTGTATCCATTTTTTCAAAAAACATTTATTGCTGATTCTTTTTCTTGCCAGAATTATAAGGGCATTCATAAGGCGCTAAAAAGATTTTTAGCATTCGGGAGAATTGTCTCCAACAACAACACTCAAACCTGTTGGATTTTAAAATGCGACATTAGAAAGTTTTTCCATTCCATTGACCAGCAAATTTTACTGAAGATGCTGGATGAAAGGATTTCTGACAAACGCATTGTCGGGTTGCTCCAAGAAATTATTATTAGTTTTAATAGCGGCAGGCCGCATTGCGGCCTGCCACTGGGCAACCTCACCAGCCAATTATTCTGCAATATTTACACGAATGAATTTGACCAGTTTGTAAAACATGCTTTGCGCATCAAATATTATATCAGATACGCAGATGATTTTGTGATTTTTTCAGGGAGTAAAAATTGTTTGGAAAAGTTAATTCTACTGATAGCAGAATTTTTGGAGCAAAAGCTAAAACTTATTTTACACCCAAATAAAATTTATATTAAAACGCTGTCATCAGGCATGGATTTTCTAGGTTGGGTGCACTTTTTTGACCATCGAGTATTAAGGAATACTACCAGAAGAAAAATGTTTAGAAAATTAAAGGAAAACTCTAAATCTGAAACAATAAGCTCGTATTTTGGGCTGTTAAAACATGGTAATACTGGTAAAATAAAAGAGAGAATTATTAACCTTAGTTTATGACTCAGAAACAAGCGTTGGATATTTTAAAAATGGGGCATAATGTATTTTTGACAGGTGAGCCAGGATCTGGAAAAACACATACGATTAACGAATATGTGGCATATTTACGTCGTCATGGTATTGAACCTGCAATTACAGCGTCAACGGGAATTTCTGCGACGCACATAGGCGGCATGACGATTCACTCTTGGAGTGGAATAGGAATTAAAAATGCTTTAGACTCCCGCGAACTCAAGCGCATTGCGTTAAGTAAATATATTTCAAAGCGTGTAAAGCGCGCAAAAGTACTTATCATAGACGAAGTTTCAATGCTTTCTAGTCAAACTTTTTCTATGGTGGATGCTGTTTGCAGAGAGATTAAAAAAAATTCAGATCCGTTTGGAGGCATTCAAATTGTATTAGTCGGCGATTTTTTTCAATTACCGCCTATTATAAAAACACAACTAAAAAATGACACGCAAAAAACATTACTGTCAGAATTATCTGGTCTATTTGCGTACGACTCCCCTTTGTGGCGAAGGGCAAAATTATCAGTCTGTTACCTTACTGAACAACACCGGCAAGATGATAGTAATTTTCTTGAATTATTATCAGCAATTAGGCGCAACAATTTTAATGATAGCCACTTGCGTCATATTGAAACTAGAAAAATTGCTTATGACTCTGCGCCAAAAACAGCGCCAAAATTATTTTCGTATAATGTAGATGTGGATCATGTTAATAATGAAATCCTCGATACGCTTAAAGGAGAATCAAAAGTGTTTACTATGTTTTCGCAAGGACCAGAACCTCTTGTTTTGATGCTTAAAAAGGGTTGTCTTTCACCAAATACATTGTGTCTTAAAAGTGGAGCCGCGGTAATGTTTACAAAAAATAATGCAAAAGAAGGTTTTGTAAATGGCACACTTGGCATTGTTGAAAAATTTGCAGAACATACGCAAGAACCCATTATAAAAACACGAAATGGAAGAATGATTAAAACACAAACAATGGATTGGACAATAGAAGAAAATGGTAAGGTTCGCGCTAGAATTACTCAACTACCGCTTCGTCTTGCTTGGGCAATCACCGTGCATAAAAGTCAGGGAATGAGTTTGGACGAAGCAACAATGGATTTGGGCAATGTTTTTGAATTTGGACAGGGATATGTTGCGCTTTCGCGTTTAAGACGGCTTTCTGGTTTGCATCTTTTAGGTTTTAATGACCATGCATTTAAAGTCCATCCTGAAGTACTAAAAAAAGATGTAGAGTTTCAAGAGCAATCGGTTAAAGCTAAGGCTGATTTTTCCAGCATTATAAAAGATGATGTAAAAAAAATAAGCGAGCAATTTATTATTTTATGTGGTGGAAAAATACAGGAGAATGTGTTGGAAAAATCTGGCATCAAAAAAAATTCTTGGCCATTTGGTTTTGGAAAAATACGCCAAAAACATTAGACCTACTGCTTAAAGGTTTCCATTATGAAATAGGAAAATCTTTAGGCAGTAGGTCTATTTAAATGCTTACTTGCCTTGGGATAAAAAGCAAGATATTGAGTTGCAAGAACTTTTTGAAAAAGATTTAAGTATTACCGAACTTGCCACGGCATTTAATAGAACAAAAGGGTCAATTACTTCGCGCCTTAAAAAATTACAACTTTTGGATAATCTAAAAAAAAGTTTCTAATTGTAAAATTTTGATGGTATAGTGTGTATAAGCTATGTTTTTCAGATCTTTAATAAAGGAGAGTGCGATGGATATTTTAGAACGATACTCCAAAAATAATCGTTTACCAACAACAAAGGAATGTATATGTGCTGTTGAATATCCACAAACTGCGGAACATTGGGTAGAGCGATATTTAGAGTTATATCCTGAATATAATAAATTCATTCAGTTTCGTGTAGAGTTAAAAACTACCCCAATAGATACTAACTGATAAAATATTGAGAATAATCAGAGTAACCCTCTGATTTTTTGTACTTGCTTTTGTATATTTTTTATGGTAAAAATTAAACTATGCATCGCGCCTTGGAGGAGTAGTACCTCGGCAGTCTCATAAGCTGCAGGCCCCCGTGCAATTCGGGGAGGCGCAACAAATTTATGTGGTTTACGTATATTATTGAATGTAAAGACAAAACTCTCTATACTGGTATTACCAAAGATATTAAGAGAAGATTTTTAGAGCATAAAAATAAAAAGGGGGCAAAATATACTTTAAGCCACCAAGTAGATAGGGTTGTTTATAGTGAAAGTTACACAAGTAGATCAGGAGCGTTAAAAAGAGAAAGTGAAATTAAAAAGTGGCCAAAAAAGAAAAAAGCAGGATTATTTAAAAGTTAAGAGCGCCGGAGTAGCTCAGCGATAAAGTGCAATATTGTAATATTTTCAAACCCACGGTATAATTAATTAATAATATTAATCGTGGGTTTAAAAATGGCAAAATCAAAAGAAAGAAATAGAGCGATTGAATTACGGAAAAAAGGGGAAAGTATTAAAGTAATTGCTAAGAAAATTGGAGTTTCAAAAAGTTCTACTAGTATTTGGTGTAGAGATATTATTTTGAGTCCGATGCAGATTCAAAAATTGCACGAAAGTATGGTAAAGGGAGGTTATGCTGGAAGGATGAAGGGCGCTCGAATGCAATATGAAAGAAGGTTGAAAGTAATAAAAGAAGCTGAAGAAAATGGCAAAGTAGTGATAAATAACTTATCAGAAAGAGATTTGTTAATATCATTTATTTCTCTTTATTGGGGAGAGGGATCTAAAAAATCCAGACAATTTGCAATCAATAACTCTGATCCGAAAATGGTTCAATTTGTCATAAAAGCCCTTCGAAAATTATGGGGTATTAAAAAAGAAAGGTTTATATTAACGATAGGAATAAATAAAATTCATCAAAAAAGAGAAAGAGAAGTTATAAATTATTGGTCTAAAATTACAGGCATGGCAATAAGTCAATTTAGAAAAACAGTTTTTATAAAAGCAAAAAACAAAAAACATTATAATAACTTCAAAACTCATTACGGAACACTTACCGTTAAAATAAAAAAATCTAGTGATATTTATTATAAAACGATGGGATTGATAAAAGGATTAGTTGAATCAATATAGTAAAAAGGCTGGCGTAGCTCAGTGGAAGTAGCATGCGTTTCATAAGCGCAAGGTCACAGGTTCGATCCCTGTCGCCAGCACAAAAATGATAGAATTTAAATATGCGGGCGTAGTCCAGTCCGGTCTAAGACGCCTTCCTGTCACGAAGGAGATCAGGGGTTCAAATCCCCTCGCCCGCGCATAACAGTAGAAACAGGCCATAATTGGCCTGTTTTGTGCTTATTTAGGCCTATTTTTAGCGGTTCGAAAATTTTATTCGTACCAATGAGCCAGTTTGTTAAAAATTCAATAGCGTCAGTGTAATTTGTGCTTAATTTACCCTCATTTAGAGTTAAGTTCGAAAATATATAGGTCAAAAGTAATCTTCTTTCTTCAAGAGTTACTTTTGGGTTTAAATAAATTTCTTTCGCCCGTAAGGCAAGTTCGTGGATTGCACAGCCGGCCTGATAGTAAACAGCTCTGCTTTGATTAAGTTTGCCAAGCACATTAATGGCTTTTTCTTTTTCTTCGGTGGCCTCTTTAATTATCTTTTCACATAATGCATATGGCATACGCTCATCAAGTTTATCTTTGTAAGCTCCCTCAATTCTTTTATCGGCAGTATTTATTATTGTGTTCAGTTCTGTTTTTTTGTTTGTATTGTAATCAATCTCATTAGCACCACTCTTTTTCATCATATCTTTTAGCCAACCTAAAACTTTTTCATTTTTGGGAGCTTCTTTTATGAAAAATGGTAATAATTGTTCTTCTACTTGATTTTGTTTTACCCAAGTTTTTTGGGAACATTTTCTGTAATGGTTACAACTACCGTACCGATGTCCTTTTTGTATCTGCCACGATATTCTGCCTCCACATTCAACGCACGAAATTTTTGCCTTGAAAAGAAATAAGTGTTTTCTGTACCTTGGTTTGCCGCCAAATTTAAAGCTTAATTTTTCTTGTACCAAATCAAATAACCCTTTATCTATCAAATGCTCTTGTTTGCCATTATATAATTCTCCTTTCCATAAAATTTTACCGCAGTAAAAAGAGTTTGACAGTAACCTGTGCATTTGGCTTTTTGAAACGGGATTATTTTTTTTGTTTCTTAATCCTTCATCTTTCATTATTTTCGTAATTGCTTTTACAGAGTAATCACCGGTAGAATATAACTCAAACATTTTCTTTAGAAGTAAAGCTTTTTCTTCATCGAGAGCATGGGTTTTGCGCCCTTTTTCTCCTATTATTTTATAGCCGATAGGAGGATTCCCCTGTGGCGACCAACCTTGCGCAAGTTTTTCTTTTTGTCCTTTTTTAACTTCCTCCGATAGGTTATTTATATACTTCCTAGCCAACACAACTTCAATATCCCATCTAAACTTTTCATCGGATTTTGAGTTGGCATGTATTATGAGATTCTGTTTTACAAAATGAATTTGTCTTTCCGCATTTTCTTCCAGCCAATCATTTATGGCGAGAGCATCTTTTAAATTCCTTGTTAGACGGTCAACTTTTTCACAAATAATTATATTTATTTTATTTTTTTTCACATACTCCAGCATCTCATTAAAAGTTTTTCTTTGGTGTCTACCACTTGCAGATTCTGAAATAGAAAACTTTCTGGAAACAGTAAAGCCCTTCCTTTCGGTATAATCTTTGAAAAGTTTTTCCTGTGAGGGTAGGGAATAACCCTCAACTTCCTGTTCTTTTGAAGAAACTCTGGCGTAGGTTACGGATTTCATATTTTTATTTTATCACATTAAAATTTTAGAAAAAAATAGAAAAAAGGTCGCGCGCGTTTTTTATTAAGTTTTTTAACTATAAGTCTATATTTATAGTTTATTACCTTATTCTTACAAGTAATATAGACTATAGTTATATTCTAGATTATTACTATAGTAGAGAGTTGGTTGTTTTTACTATAGTAATATTTATTTGGAAGATTTTTTATTTTCTTCAACAATGGGAATACCCGAATACTTGTATTGCTCGATTATCTCGCTTTTTAGCTGGCTCAAAAGATTTTCACTGGTTAAAAAGAATTTGAATTTAGGTTTTTGAGGTTCCTCTACATTAAATTTACCATCAATTTTACTAATCCAAATAGTAAAACCCGTTATGGAGAAATGAGAGCCGGTCTCTCCTCTAAATGTTAAAGAGGCGCCGGCAAGTAAATTCGGATGTTTATTTTCAATTTTCATTTCATAAATTAAAATGCTTGAAAGAGTAAATTTTTCTGTAATATTGATGTTCATTTTTATTTTTTATTAGTGAGCCGTAGAAAATATCATATCGCCCATTTTATTTTAAGTTTGTTCGGCCAGCAAAGACCAAAATGCACGTACGGACGTTTTAATGTTTAAGTTAGACCCTCTAAATAAACTTTGTCCGTCAGATTTATTTTAATTGCCCAAGCGTCAGATTTTTCCTCGTCTGTTAAATTTACACCCTTTTTTCTTCCCATTAAAAATATCGCTATTTGATTGGCGCGAACTTTATCTATTCCAATTCCAAAATAATCATAGACGGCTTTCATAATCAGTTTTTGCTTGAGACTTTTTTTGACCGGTAATCTTCTCATGTCAGTTATTTTTATCTTTAATCCGGTCATAAAGTTTTCCCAAGAAACTAAAATAATCTACCAGTCCGTTGGCAATTTTTTCCGCTTCTTCGTAGGTGAGTTGCTTTCTATATTCTTTTTTGATAACTTCAGCAAAGACTTCAACATCTTCTCTTGATAGCATTTAATATCTCCTCCATTTTTTGTAGTTAATCCTAATACTTGAACAAAACGACCAAACCGATTAGAATAAAAATGGGCTCAAAAGTAATTAAAAACTGCTTTTGAAATCCTATCCTAAAAAACCTTTTTGTTTCGCGACAGGAGGTTTTTTAGTTTTCTATTTTTTATCTAAATACGGTCTTACTTCGGCAATAAAATCTTTTATCAGTGATAGATATTTTTCAGAAATAAGCCATCTATTACCTCTACCCAAATTCAAAATAGGGCGGAGGAGTGCTTCCTTTTTGTACTTCGAGAACACTGCCATCGTTGCACCGAATTTTTTTCCACTAATTCCTCTTTTTTCTAATGCCTCTTGTAATTCCGGAGAATCGAGTGTTTCTTCGTTTTTTTCGATAAAAACACTTAAAACCCTCACGGCGTTAATGGGTAATTTTCTTAAATCATCCATGTCCCAGTCATTAGAAGGTTTAGTTTTTTGGTTATCTCTCTTCATAATTTATTGATATGATTTTTAATGACATTACTACTGGTTCAACAACTACGATAACTTCTACTAACTCTATTATAGCGCACCAAAAAATGGTGTCAATAGATCTTGCCTGTGAGATTGAAAATTATGGTTAATAAGAGTATTTTAATAATATGAACAGCAGAAAAATTCTAATTTTATTTACAGGGAAAAAGATTAGTCAAACAGATAAAATTTTTAAGATAAAAGATGGGTTTGAATGTTGGAACCTTAAAAAGTTTACTTTGGATGATTTGATTATTGTACTAAAAAAGAAAATTCCACCAATAAATAAAAATGTGCTGCGTAATTACAAATTAAATACTCGCAGAAATGACATGTTCGGCATTACGGAAAAGGAATACGAGGAATGTTCTTGGGCATTGCTTCTTCCAGATGGCTTAAATGGGTCAAATTTAGGGAATTATTCTGAAATTATCTTTTTGCTAAATTTATACTCCTCAAAATTCTTATATCCTTTGTTCTATGGATCTCATTTCGGAATAATGCAAGTTGCGCATGAAAAATCAATTTTTGAATTTGCTCACTATCAAAATCAAGCCAACATTTTTAAGAAAAAGGAATTTACATCTTTTTTTGAAAAAATGTTACCTCAAACTCAATATGCAGATTGGCAAAGGGATCGTATAGAAAAATGGAGTGATGAGGATTGGAGATTATTCGTTGCTGGATGGCTGTATCAAGGGCTTAAAGAGTATGATAACAGTAAAAATATATTTGGTTGGCAAAGAGAATCTGCTGATATGGCGGCGATACTTGAATCGCTTTTTACAGCTGGGGACACTAAAAACGAAGAAATTATATATCGATTGTGTAAAAGAATAGCTGTACTACTTTCTTGGAAATTTCCCGATATAGAAAAAGAGATTAAAGATCTTTATTCTCAAAGAAGTTCATTCGTTCACGGATCTTTTTTTGCCCAAATTGCAAAGGATAGCAAGCGAAACCATGATAAAATGCCTATCCCGAATTTTGATATGCTATACAGGAAAAAAGAATATGTCAGGTTAGCATTATTGGCTTATCTTCATCTAGCAGAATTGGTTAAGGATAATCCCAAATTATTCAAAAATCGAAAAACAATAATGAATATTTTAGAAGAAGCGATTATTGATATGGATTTACGCAAATTACTGATTAAAGAAACAAAAGAATTATTTTCTTTAATACCGGAGCCAAATTTTAAATTTCATTAGAATGATAAAAAAAGATTACAAAAACTTATGGATGAGTCCGAACGTAGTAATTAGTAGGTTAGATGATTTAATTAAAAAATATGGTTTGAAAACCGTAATAAGAAAAAATGAATTTAGGCATGAGCGGGAAGGATGGATTGGAGGGGTCTTTTTACTAGGACTAAGAGAATTAGGCGAAATAACGTATTGGCTTGAAATAGAAACAGAAGATAGTACACCAGATGTTTATGGCTCTTTTCTTGATGTAATTGAAACGAATACGGGCAAAAAGGGTGTGCGTGAAAATTTTTTTAGTATAGAAATAGTAGAATGGGAAGAACATGGCCCTAGTATTGTTGATTTAATTAAAAATAAATGCAAAAAACATTATCCGAATAATTACTTTTTACTTGTATATGTTCGTCGAGGGGGAAAGGTTCTTGATTATGAAAAAATTGTGGAAGAATTAAAAGGCGCAAAAATTCCCTTTGCTCAAATATGGATATTAGTACCATCTTCAAATGATCATGACTATCACCTGACGAAGATTTACAAGGGGTTATTTCAGATAGCATTTAACCTGAACGATGCAATAAAAAAGAATGAAAAGCAAATAAAATTTGCTACCAATATGGGTAAAGGTCTGGCAACTGAAATGGAAAATTTAGGAGAAATATCGGTACCGTTACCAGAGTTAGAAGAATAGATTTGGTGTCTTTAATTTTTAATGTTTAGGGTGTAGTATAAAATTGACAATTTAATATCGATTGCCTAACCCCATAGAAGCTCCATGGGTATGGCATAAAAACGCTATGAACATAAAGATCCCATCATCAGGGACGTTCATAGCGTCGTATAGGGAAACCTATACGTGGGCCGTAAGGCTCTAACTGGTGGTGGGCTTTTTGTTTAACAAAAACATGGATAAAGAAATAAAAGAACAAATTAATGGTGCAATGGGATGGGGAATCATAGTAGGTTTTCTTTTTGGCGGAATAATTGGCATGGGAATAGGAACAATCTCCTTCTTGGACTTATTTAATTTTTCTGGCGATTCGAGATCATTATTGGCATTTTTTACTTTCTTGATAGTTATGGCAGTCGTTTTTATTTTGGTGCATTGGAAAATAATAAATAAGGAATAATTTATGGAATTTACAAAAAAAGAAATAACAAGCCAATACATAGGAATTGCCATATTTATTGTTGCTGGACTGCTCTTTTATTTCTCCGATAAAAACTCTATGGATTACTTTATTTGGGGTTTCTTGTCGGCCATAGCAATTTTAACGCTTTGTGGTTGGAATAAGCTATTTAATGGTTAAATAAAATGCAAGAGAAAATCAAGAAAATTTTAAAAGTTTTTATATCTATTTTTATAGTTTCAACGGTAGTATTTTTTTGGACGGAGAAAGCATTTTATTATTTTAATAAGAAAGACGACCTTGCCGGCTTGCCCTGTTTCATAAGCGGGAGTATCGCAACCATAGAAATAAAAGGAGAAATTGTCCCTTATTTTACCGATACTTATACTTCCGAAGAATCGAATAATCCGGACAGCCAAACATCAGCCGAAGAAATTATTTATTGCATTGGTAAAATACAACGAGAGAATGATGTAAAAGCCGTTACTTTGGAGATAAATTCCTATGGAGGTAGCCCTGTTGCCTCCCAAGAGATTATGGACGCTATAAAGGGCTTAAATGTGCCTTCTGTGGCTGTAATAAGAGAAGGAGCGGTTTCCGGTGCTTATCTGATAGCTTCTGCGACAAACAGGATTTTCGCCAGTGAAATTTCAGATGTTGGCGGCATTGGCGTAACTATGTCTTATTTGGATTATTCCGGAAAAAATCAGGAAGAAGGCATAGCTTATCAGCAATTATCATCTGGTAAGTTCAAAGATGCCGGCGATCCGGACAAGCCGCTAACCGCAGACGAAAGAGAGATTCTTTTACGCGACCTTAAAATCTCCCATGATTTCTTTATTAAAAAAGTGGCACAAAACAGAAAGCTGGATATTGAAAAAGTAAAAGCATTGGCAGACGGATCATCAATGCTCGGTATGGCCGCAAAAGAAAAAGGACTTATTGATGAAATCGGGGGAAGGCAAGAAGCTGAAAACTGGATTGATACAAATTTCAACTAAACCGAAATTTGAAATCCAAAATTTTTATCGCGCAACGGAAAGCTGTCACGAATATATAAATACGAGGCCAAGCTTGCCATGGGGGGTGGGCGTAGGGGTGCGTCTATAATTATTTTTAAAAAAGAAAAACCACCTTTTAAAGTAGGTGGTTTTCTTATTTAAATAATCCAACCTCTATGTTAGCGATGTTCCCCTTAATTTAATTGCTATTTCTAAAAATTTATGCCGATTATTATGATCTGGAATATCTGTTTCAACTACCATGCTATTATATTGCGCGATTAATTTAGAATCTAGTCCGGCCTTTAAACAATCAAGAAGCATCACATTATTTATTCCAGCTTCGCCCATTAAACTTTCTATTTCTTTTTTAAGGTGAAGTTTAGTTAAGTTCTCATAACCGATTGATTTTGCAGTATTATAGTTATTTGTATCATAAACAGCCAAAGCTGATTTCGTAGCGTTGCCGGTAGCAATGTACTCCTTAATAAATTTCCTTTGCTTGATTGTTAATTGCTGTTTTGACATAATTATTTATCTACTATTACGTATATTAACTAAATAATCATTTTTCGTAAAATAATTATTACAGCAAAGTTTTTACAATGGGGCCAATTATTATTTTCGATAAATCAACTTTAGAATCTCTAAATCCAGATGAAGCTATGTGGCTTGATCATTTTTTTCTTTCTAATATAACGCCATTATTTTTTATTGAAACACTTGCAGATTTAGAAAAAAAAGTTAGGAGTGGGCGTTCGGTAGAGGACATAGTGGGCAATTTGGCGTATAAAACTCCAGACTTCAGTTCTAAAGTTAATGTTTACCATAGAACTCTTTTAGAGGGCGAACTCTCGGGGATCGGTAGATTGGATCTGAGAAATGGTAGGCCTCATATCGATGGCGGGAAACGACTAGAATTGGGTGGTAAAACAGGGGTTATTTTTCAACCTTCACCCGAAGAAGAAGCATTTTCGCGTTGGCAAAATCACGAATTTCTTAATTTAGAGCGCCTGTTTGCAAAAGCATGGAGACAAGATTTATCTAATATCAATTTAGAAGAAAGCTATAAAACTTTTCAATCTTTTTTCCCAATAAGTAAACCTAAAAATCTTACAGAAGTAAAAAAGATTGTTGATTTCCATATTAATGAATCTAATCAAGGAGAGGTTTTGCAATACGGACTTTCTTTATTAGGCGCTTCTCCGCAATTTAGAGCCGAAATTTTATTTAGATGGCAAAAATTAGGCAAACCTTTAATCAAAGATTTTGCGCCCTATTTTTTGCATGTTTTCTCTATTGATTTATTTTTCTATATAGCTATTGCCGCTGATTTAATTGGACGCGGTAGGCCTAGCCATAAAATTGATATAGCATATTTATATTACCTACCCTTTTGTATGATTTTTACCTCTAACGATAATCTTCATGCTGAAATTGCACCATTTTTTATGAGAGAAAATCAAACTTTTTTTCGGGGTGCGGATCTAAAACTAGATCTTGCGAAAATAGATCAACATTTTAGTGCTTTACCCGAAGAAGTTAAAAGTGGCGGAGTAACAAGTTTTGCTATTTATCCTCCAGATGATAGTTCTTTTTTAATGGCTCGATTATGGGATAAACACATGCCGAAATGGCGACACAATAAAATGACCCACGAACCTATGCCAGATCGAGATAGTGAAATTACTAAAAAAATTATGGAAGAAATAAAGGATTTTAAGGAAAAAGCAGTACCAGTAAGTGGAAATAGCGGTAGTACTAAGGAGGCGGATCACATGCTTATTGAAAGGAAAGTAAGAATGTATAAAGGTAAATGGATGCGTTTTCCACCGGAAGTGATGGAGCAGAGTAAAGATGAGAAAAGCGCATAGACTACTTAATCAATCCTAAAAGTTGGTTTATTTGTTGGATGACTAATTGCGGCGCCGGAAAAGATTTCTCCCAATCAAAAGTTCGGAACAAATCCCATCGCCCGCGCAAAAGAAAGCTACCTTTATGGGTGGTTTTTGGTTGTTGAAGTTCGGCGCTCAAAAGAGAGTACATTTAAGTAAATTCCCATCAAAATCTCCGCCAAAGGCGAAAAGTCAATACGCAATCCGCCTTGTGTATTGGGGAATGGGTTTGAAAAATGGTGGCTGTCCCCATTTCCCCATTTCCCGGTGGCTGTCCCCATTTCTCCCATTTCTCTAGACCAATCATAGGTTCTAAAATCGTCCAGCCACCCGTGCACTTCGACAAGCTCAGTGCAAGCATTTTCCAGAACCACCGAAAGGTGGTTTTTGGTTGTTGAAGTTTGCCTAAAAAGAGAGTAGATTTAAGTAATATATCAAACACGACAGGTCCTTCTTCGCACAAGGCTACGGACGGGTACAACGCTTATCGTGTTTAGCCAAAATAGCGGCTAACCCCGTTTTCCCATTTATCAATTTTGTTCAATAAAATGAAGACAGAAAATAAAGAAAATCTATTTTCAGAATTATGTTCCTGCGGTTGTTTTAATTCATTCAAAAATCAAGATATTGATTTCATTAAAGATTTTAGACATTGGTTTTTAATTTTGAACTACGAACAGGGATTTTTAGGCAGATGCCTACTTATCTTGAAAAAACATAAAACAGACGAGATGGAATTGACATACGAAGAAGTTTTGGAGAAGCACAAGATTTACTGCATTTGGAGAAAAGCTGTCACAAAAGCTTTCAACCCGGATAAAATAAACCAAGCCCAACTGGGAAACGAAGAGCATGTCCACAAAGGACATCTTCATTGGCACTTTGTACCGCGATACCGCAGACCAATGTTCTTTGTGGGCGTAGAGTTTCAAAGCGACACCCCAGAAACGCAAAAATTAATTTTTAGTGCAGTGCATAAAAGGTTGATTTATCCACTAGAATTAAGAGTGAGAATAAAGGAAGAATTATTAAAACATTTATAGTTGAAAATTTGATTTTTCCATTGAAAATAGTTATAAGTAAGATAGTGTCTTTTACAATTCAATTAGCTTAGGGGAGTGCATTATGTCAGTAAGAATTGGAGCTATTTCTGTTGGAGGGATGGGTGTCAGATTTAGGCGTCCGGGTACTCAGAAATGTCTTACTTTGCTTAGTGGTAGACCAATTTTAGAGTATTGTATAGATAGTTTTGTCGCAAATAAGGTAAAACTAATATTCCTTCTTACCGGTCATCTACATGAGCAAATATCAAGTTATCTTGTCAAACGATCTTTGCAAGGCAAAGATAGTGATGTTGTAGTTAGTGCGGTGTACGGTGGTCTTGAAGGTGAGATTGGTGCGCTAAGAAAATTGCGTCCCTTCATTGACGAAGATTTTCTTTACACCGAAGGGGACACCGTATTTACAAATCGGACAGTACAATCGCTTATAAGCAAAGCTGATCGACATAAAGATGGTGTCGCTGTGCTTTCGGTAAGTAAATCTGTTGAGATAGCTTTGAAGCACCCGCGAATATCAGTTGATAGCTTAACAAGTCGTATTGCTTCTATTGCGGTAACTGATCAGGAAATGGAAAATAATCGATCAGCGAAATATGCTCGAATGGGACTATACTATTTTAGAAAGAAAGTATTCCCACTCCTTGAAAATATTCCTTTTGGTCGTCCGCCAAGCGAAATCATTAGGTATGCTCTTATGAATGATTTACCGTTTTTTGCATCAATTACGACAAATCCATGGTTCTGTCTTCATGACCAAGAAGATTTTAAAAAATGGAATCGATCTGATGTAAAGCAGTATTTTATGGATTAATAAATACATTTAAAAAACTACATTCCCCAATCACTCGATTGGGGTTTTTATTATTGTTATTTTCTTAAATCTAGGATGTAAATATACTCTTTTTTCTGCTGTATAATGGTTCTAACACTATTCACGAGGTCGCGCAAAATAAGACACCCATTTGGGTGTTTTTGTTTTTGCTATGATGGGATTTGAACCCCAAGAAGGGGTCGGGAGGAAAGCCATTTCCTCCCGTGTAGGAAATTATTCAAAACCGAGGGTTTTGAAGGAGGAGCGAAGCGACGACGGGTTCTATATCCGTCGCCTGCGAAAATGAACACCTAATAGTTTTCTCTCGTAAAATAAGTTCCAATATTTTATAGGGCTATAGTACATTGGACCTTTTAGCTCTATTTTCTAAGGAGTCACTCTTTTTTGGGTGGTTTTTAGTTATACATAAAATCGCTTTTTTGGCGATTTTTTGGTATAATTCAGGAAAATAAAATATTTATTAAACCTTGAATTACGAAATACTTTCATGGAATTTCTTTTTAGTCTGGCATTTCGTAATTCAAGGTTATTAAAGAAGCAACATAAAACCTATGAAAATTTTTATTGCAACTGATCATCGGGGATATAGTTTAAAAGAAAAAATTAAAACATGGCTTTCAGATTGGAATTATGAATTTGAGGATTTTGGAGCATTTACTCTAAATCCTGACGATGATTACCCAGACTTTATTGCAAAAGTGGCAGAGGCTGTTTCAGTGGATCCAAAAAGTTCTGTAGGGATTGTGCTTGGGGGTTCGGGACAGGGAGAAGCCATAGTTGCCAACAAATATAAAGAAGTAAGGGCGGTGGTATATTATGGAGGTCCGGAAGATATTATTAAATTATCTCGAGAGCACAACGATGCTAATGTACTTTCTCTGGGAGCTTCTTTCTTAGATGAAAAAAATATTAAAGGAATAATCAAGCTTTGGCTAGAAACTAAGTTTAGTGGAGATGAACGCCATATTCGTCGGATTAACAAGATAGAATTAAAATGAAGATAATCCCCGCTATTTTAGCAACAGATATCAAAAAATTAGAACATGATCTTTTACAAGTTGAGGGTTTGGATACGTGGATTCAAGTGGATATTATGGATGGCAAGTTTGTAAATAATACTTCGGTGTCGCTGGACGATTTTTTTAGTCTTGAATTAGTCAAGAATTTTTCTATGGAAATTGAGGTGCACTTGATGGTAAAAAACCCTGTGACATATTTTTCGCAATGTCAGGACAATAATGTAAAAAGAGTTATTTTTCATTGCGAAGCTGGGGATACAGCCACTATTTTGCAAGAAGCCAAAAAGTATAATTTTCAAATTAGTGTGGCTCTAAATCCAGAAACGCATATAAAAGAAATCATGCCATATATAGGTAGTATAGATGTTGCAGTTTTAATGTCGGTTAACCCCGGTTTGCAAGGTCAAGCATTTTTGCCACAAACGCTAGAAAAAATAAAAGAATTACGGCAACTTGCGCCCGATTTAAAAATTGAAGTTGATGGCGGAATTAATATTGAAAATATCAAATCAGTAGCCGAAGCCGGCGCAGATTATTTAGTGGTCGGATCTGGCTTATTTGAAGGTGAAGATATTAAAAAACGTTTTAAAGAATTAGAATCACATGCCTAAACAAAAAAATATACTCCCAATTTCTCGCGCTCAAATTGAATATTTGTTGAAAGAATATTCTAAAGAAAATCACGTGTCGGTTGACGAAATTTACGCTATTATGTTGGAATTTATCAGTGGATTTGAATTTTTGCGCCAGTATAAAAAAGCTGTCAGTATTTATGGTTCGGCAAGGTCTGGGTTTTCTGATGATGTATATAAACAAGCGCATCTTTTAGCTGGACGTTTGGCAAAAGATGACTTTACTATTATTACTGGCGGAGGTCCAGGAATTATGGAAGCCGCTAACAGGGGCGCAAAAGAAGCAGGCGGCCAATCAGTGGGAATTAATATAAAACTTAAACACGAACAAAAAGTAAATCCATATGTTGATCAATCGCGCGAATTTGAACACTTTTTTGTCAGGAAAATTATGCTTTCGTTTGCTTCGCAGATATACGTTTTCTTTCCCGGAGGATTTGGAACGTTGGACGAATTATTTGAAATGGTTATGTTGGTGCAAACTGAAAAAGTCCCTCGTATTCCAATTATTCTGGTGGGTAAAAAATACTGGAATCCGCTAGTAGTGTGGATTGAAGAAGTACTTTATAAAAAAGACAGCGCAATTGATAAAGAAGATTTGGAAATTTACCACTTGGTAGATAGCGCTGATGAAGCATATCAGTTGATTGAGAAGCTAATTAAAGAAGGGAAAGTCCCATTTTAAAGATTAAAAAAACCGCGCGTCCTAAAAGGACGCGCGGTTTTAATTTTAATATATTACGACGCCTGTTTTTTTGTTTCGCCGGCTTTTACCTTTTGTATGTTGATATGGTTTTGGGCATATTCAAGCGTTCCACCCCCGCCTGCTTCAGCTATGCCCGAAGCATTACGGGCAGGAACTTTTTTCCCGGGATTAAAAATATTTAAAGGGTCAAAAATATTTTTAGTTTTAACGAATAAATCGTATACTTGTCCTCCAAACATTTGAGTTAAATATGGTGTTCTTATAATACCGTCATTGTGCTCTGAATCAATGGTTCCGCCAAATTTTAAAACTAAGTCAAATACTTCTTTTGAAAGGTTTTTAATTATGTCTTTTGATATGGGTTTGGTTAAATCCATCAATGGGATAATATGAAAGTTGCCATCGCCTGCGTGTCCGGCAATTGTATAAATTATTTTATAATGCCCTAATATTTTATACAATTTTGGCAAAAATTCGGGCAAATGCTCAACTTTTACTGAAAAATCATCAATGAAGGGAGCTGTGCGCATTCCACTGGTATGTTTTCGCAGTAAGTTAAAGCTTTCTCGTCTGATAACCCAAAATTCCTGCGTTTCTTCTTGGCTTTGAGTGATTCGGACTTTAATTTTATTACCCATTTGTTTAAGCAGTTCTTTTTTGGCGCCCTTAGTATTTTGTTGCGCTTGCAGGTCAGTATCTGCGGTAAATTCTACCAACAAAACTAATTTAGGAATTCCACTAGTCAAAATAATCCAAAATTCAGGAAGTGTTTTTAAAATGATTTTTATAATTCCGGCTCTGATTTGGTGCAAAATTTCCGGAAAAAATTTAATAGCTAGTTTGAAAGTTTTATCATCATATGTTTCAAGGCTTTCTGGGCTAAAGGGAATAATAATATTGCATAATTTAGCAATTAATGACAGGTCTTTAATAAATACGATTAGTAGCCTAGAAGCTTTTTTCGGATGTACCAGATTAAGTTTTACTTTTGTCATTAACCCCAATGTGCCTTGACTGCCCGTCATAAGCTTTGCTAAATCAAATGTGTCGGCTTCTTTATTATATACATCCCACAGAGAGTATCCCGCTGAATTTTTGGTTACATTAGGTTTAGCTCGCTTAATAATATCGTAGTTGTCATTAATTAATTTGAATATATCTCGATATATTCGGCCTTCAAAATTTTCTAACGCTATTTTGGCATCAAGTTCTGACTTGGTAATTTTTGAAAATTCGTATTCTTTTCCATCAGCCATGATCATACTTATTGACTTAACATAGCGTTCAATTTTTCCGTATCTAAATGTTTTTTCTCCACCACAATTATTAGCCACCATGCCTCCAATAGCGCAAATTTCTCGACTTGAAGGATAAGCGGGCATGATTAAATTCTTTTCCAAAGTCTTTTTTTCAAAATCGCGGTAGAAAATACCCGGCTCGCAAATTGCATAATCTGTGCCCAATTCTAAGAAATGGTTAAAGTAGCGGGTAAATTCCACGACAATAGATTCGGTCAGAGGGCCCCCAGACATACAGGTTCCGGCCGCGCGGGCGGTGAGAGAAATATTTCTTCCACTGGTTTTCTCTTCAGCCACAAAGCAGACTAATTTTTTAATATCATCTACGGTTTTTGGAAACACCACCACCTCTGGTTTCACAAGGAAAATACTGGCATCAGTTGAGTATTTTTCTAAGGTGGTAGGGGATTCGTCCACATCGCCGGAAAGTTGTAAATTTTTTAATTCGTCTAATAGCATAATATTTGATTGTTTATTATTTTCGTAGTATATAGATTTTTTTACTAATCCATATAATTTTGCAATCGGTCAAAGTAACTATTTACTTCTCCCTTCTTTGCAATTATAATTATACTATTAATTATAATTTAATGGAAATTCACGAAGAACAGATAAAAAAACTAGAAGAAATGGCTAACACGATGCGCCAGGATTTAATTGAAATGTTGCTGAAAGCCGGGTCTGGACATACAGCTGGTCCACTTGGAATGGCGGATATTTTTTGCGCTTTTTATTTTCATATTTTAAACCACAAGCCAGAGAATCCTTTTTGGGAAGAACGTGATCGGTTAATTTTATCCAACGGTCATATTTGCCCAATCCGTTATGTTGCTATGGCGCGCAGTGGTTATTTTCCGGTTGCAGAACTTGCTACGTTGCGAAAATTTGGCACAAGACTTCAGGGACATCCAGAAAGAGAAAAACTGCCCGGAGTAGAGACTACTTCTGGACCTTTGGGGTCTGGTTTGGGGCAAGCCGCTGGCATTGCGTATGCGGCTTTAATGGATACCCATTCGACAGGCTCAGGGCAAGCAAAGAAATTTAAAGTGTATTGCCTAATGTCTGATGGTGAGCAAGACGCGGGAAATATTTGGGAATCAGCCATGTTTGCTGGAAAAAATAAACTGCATAATTTAATTGCCGTAATGGATAGAAACAACATTCAAATTACCGGTATGACTGAAGATATTATGCCTTTAGAATCACTTCGCGCTAAGTATGAAGCGTTTAATTGGCATGTTATTGAAGTAAACGGCAATAACATCAGTGAATTTATTAATGCGATTGAAGAAGCTAAAGCCATATTTGAAAAACCAACGATTATTATTGCTCACACTATTCCCGGAAAAGGAATTAAAGAAATTGAATTTGATTTTAATTGGCACGGTAAGGCGCCAAATAAAGAAGAAGCTAAAAAGTTTTTACATGAACTGCGAACCATTGGAGGGAAAATTAAATCCGAGCACGAATAGAACATGAACCCCGTTAGAAGTTTGGATGTAGTAATAAAAAGTTTAACGGGCTAAAATTTTGAAGATAATATAAGTAATATGAGTAAGCAAAAAATAATTTTATAATAAAATTATTTTTTGCTCAGACTTCTAACGGGGTGAATAAATTTTTGGTAAAAAACTTATTTGATAAAGCAAAACTAGTCATGACTCCAACTCGAGATGGCTACGGTAAAGGCCTAGTTAAAGCCGGAGAAAAAGATGAACGAGTAGTGGTTTTGTGCGCCGACTTGGCAGAATCCACTCGCAGTCTTTGGTTTAAAGAAAAATATCCAAAACGTTTTATAGAAGTTGGCGTGGCTGAACAGAATATGGCAACTATTGCCGCCGGTATGGCTAATTACGGAAAAATTCCTTTTATTTCTTCGTATGCGACGTTTAGTCCTGGCAGAAATAACGAACAAATTCGTACCACTATTTCTTTAAATAACTTATCCGTGAAAATTGCCGGTGCCCATGCTGGAGTTTCGGTTGGTCCAGACGGCGCAACTCATCAAGCCTTAGAAGATATGGCCTTAATGCGTGTGCAACCCAATATGGTAGTTATTTCACCTTGTGATGCTATTGAAGCTGAAAAAGCCACATTTGCCGCAGCATTTAATGGCAAACCAACCTATATTCGGTTAGCCCGAGAAAAAACACCGGTATTTACCACTGAAGCTATGCCATTTGAAATTGGTAAAGCGATAGTTTTACGACAAGGAAAAGATGTTACGATTATTGCTTGCGGTCCATTAGTATATGAAGCTCTGTTAGCAGCTGAAAAATTAGAAAAAGAAGGCATTGATGCCGAAGTCATCAACAACCATACCATAAAGCCATTAGACAAAAAAACTTTGTTGGCATCGGTTAAAAAAACTGGCGCGGTGGTGACCGTTGAAGAACACCAAATTATGGGAGGCATGGGGAGCGCTGTGGCCGAGGTGTTAGTTCAAAACATTCTTGTTCCCATGGAATTGATTGGCATGCAAGATAAGTTTGGACAATCGGGAACCCCCGACGAACTTTTAAACTTTTTTGGTTTAACTCATCCGTTTATTGTCAAAGCCGTAAAAAAAGTAATCTTTCGACGCGGCTCAGGACAAGTGAATAAGAAAATAAAATGAAAAAATTTGATGTTATCTCAATTGGAGACACGACGCTAGATGTCTTTTTAGAAATAGACGAAGCTAATGCTGAAGTGGTTTGCCAAAATGGCGACGAAGATTGTGTTTTGCAAATTGCATGGGCAGATAAAATTCCAGTTAAAAAAGTGACTAAAGTGTATGCGGTGGGAAACGCCGCCAATGTGGCGGTGGGGTGTTCGCGGTTGGGGTTAAAATCTGCGTTATATACAATATTAGGGAATGATAAAGAAGGCAAAGAATGTTTTAACGTTTTAAAATCAGAAAAAGTAGCTAAAGATTATATTACGTGGGATAAAAAACGGGGGTCAAATTATTCTGCGGTGATAAACTATAAAGGCGAAAGGACTATTTTAGTTTACCACGAACCGCGCGATTATGATTTGCCAAAGTTAGCTATGACAGACTGGATTTATTTGACAGCTATAGGTAAGGGACACGAAAAATTAGACCAGCAGATTATTGATTATGTGGAGAAAACCGGCGCTAAACTGGGTTTTAATCCGGGAGATTTGCAATTACGAGAAGGTTTTGAAGCGTTAAAACCGTTGATTAAAAAGTGCGAAGTTTTTTTTGTGAATAAACAAGAAGCGCAACGGTTGATAGGCCCGCCAGTAACGCCTTGCGTAGCGATGCGGGCTGGTAAAAATGACGATATAAAAGTGCTTTTGAAATTATTGCACGATGTTGGTTCAAAAATTGTGGTAATTACTGATGGCAGTAAAGGCTCACACTCTTTTGATGGCAAAGATATGTATTCTCAAGAAGCTTTAAAGGTGCCGTTAATAGAAATGACTGGCACCGGTGATAGTTATGCAACTGGATTTATTTCGGCTTTGCATTTTGGTAAAGATATAAAAGAAGCAATGAAATGGGGAACCGTAAATGCCGCAGCTAAATTACAACAGATTGGGGCGCAAGCTGGGCTTTTGACTAAAAAGCAACTAGAAGGATTTATTGCTGGAACGGTTCAACTAGATTTTATAAAAGATAATTTAGGATTACATCCAAAGAATATTAATTAAAAATGTAAATATCAAAAATCAAAATGACAGTTCAAAATTCAAAATTAACCGTACGAAGTATGATACCAAAATTTTGCAGTTTGATATTTGCATTTTGTATTTAGCGAAGCGATTATGGATTTACAAAAACTTACAAAAACTGTACAGGAACTTTTTGACAATGGCAAAGGTATTCTTGCTATGGATGAAAGTACACAAAACTGTAATAAGCGTTTTGCAAAATTAGGAATTAAAGAAACAGAAGAATCACGCCGAGCTTGGCGCGAATTAATTATAACTACGCCAAATTTAGCCGAATGTATTGGGGGATTAATTTTATATGATGAAACTATTCGCCAAAAAACTGCACTTGCCCATAACGCTTCGTCAGCCCGCAACGCTTTGCGTAGCGATGCGGACGGGCATAACGATGCAGGCGGAGATGGTGTGCCGTTTATAAAAGTTATTACGGACGTCGGAATTATTTTAGGTATTAAAGTTGATGAGGGATTGAAAGATATGGACGGCCACCCAAATGAGAAGGTAACTAAAGGCTTAGACGGTTTAGCTGGTCGTCTGAAAGAATATTATGATATGGGTGCCCGTTTTGCTAAGTGGCGCGCCGCATTTACTATAGGTAGTAATATTCCAACTCAAGATTGTATTAATGAAAATGCGAAAATATTAGCTGAATATGCCTTAGTGTGCCAAGAGGCCGGAATAGTTCCTATTGTAGAGCCAGAGGTATTAATGGACGGCAGTCATACTATTGAAAAATGTCAGCAAGTGACCAAAGAAGTATTGCAAACTGTTTTTAAAGAACTGACTGTCAAAGGCGTAGTATTTGAGGGTATGATTTTAAAACCGAATATGGTGGTTCCGGGATTAGCTTGCCCCGCGCAAAATTCAGTAGATGAAGTGGCCGATGCTACAGTAAAACTATTAATAGAAGTGGTGCCAGCCAATGTCGCTGGAGTTGCATTTTTATCGGGTGGACAATCAAGTGAACTTGCTTCAGCCCACTTAAGCGCTATGAATGCCAATTATAAAAAACGCTTACCTTGGCCAGTGACATTTTCTTATTCCCGCGCTATACAATACCCGGCTTTAGAAATTTGGCAGGGCAATGATAAAAACATAGTGGCTGCGCAAAAATCTTTATACCATCGCGCTAAATTAAATCAAGCCGCCTGTCGGGGAGAATATAACATAGAAATGGAGAAGTAGGGGGAGTTAACGGTGATTTATTAAGCAATAGATCTATTATATTGAAAATATTGGAAACTCATTTACAAACCAATTTCTAATATTGCGCCACTGGCTGCGCACTTCGACAAGCTCAGCGCAAGCATTTTTAAGAGCCACCTATAGTAGTCCCGCTTCCAATAATTATTCTACTGCAGCTTACATATTTTGACCGCAAACTCCCAAAAGCTCGTCGGCTTATCGCCTTGCTGATAAGCCTCCTTATTTTTGGAAGTTTTCGTTTTAAAATATGCAACCTTCGTTACGAATATTATTAAAAGTGGAACTACGAGGTGGTTTTTGGTTTGTAAAATTTTATATTTAGTATAGGATATAAACAGTGATTTCAGTTTTAGTTGGTTCATTGATAAAAAAAGGAGCACAAAAATGAATAGCGGAAAGTATGATAGTATTTATGGTAAGCATTTTAATGTTTTTTTTGAAAATGATTTTATTTTAGTTCAGTCTGCTGGTTTTAGGATTAGCGTTGGTATTAAGGATAAAAGAGGTAGGGGAGTTATACACGAATGGTTGTTGGAATACCCTTTTTATAATAATCACGAAATTCCAAAAGAATCTGTGTGTGGTTGGGGTTTATCTATAAGTGAGAGTAGCACAAACAGAATTGTGATTATTGTTAGGGAGGATGGTTTAAAATATACTTTTACTATTACTTGTACTAATGAAAATGAAAAAATAAAGTTAGTTGAAGTAAAATGGAAGTAATCAGTATATAGAGTACTCATCTACTAAGATAGAGTACTTTTTATTTAAAAATTAATTTGACATAGTAACATAATATTTAGTAATATTACTGTAAGAATTAAAATATTATAGTACTTTGAGTTACGATTTCTTGGTAAAAATACCTGAAACTTACTCCTTAATAAGGCATTTCGTAATTCAAAGTATAGTAACTATGAAAAAAGCGCCAATTCCAAAAAATGAATCAGAAAGAATAGCGTCATTAAATTCTTTAGGTATTCTTGATACCCCGCCAGAAGAACGCTTTGACCAGCTTACTCGTTGCGCAACAAAAATTTTTCATGTGCCTATTTCAACTTTAACATTCATTGATGTAAATCGAGAATGGTTTAAGTCGTGTCAGGGCCTAGATAAAACCCAAGGAGACAGAGCAGTTTCTTTTTGCGGACATGCATTAGTTGAAAATAAAATACTTGTGGTTCAAGATACCACAAAAGACGAAAGATTTGCTGATAACCCTACGGTTATCGGCAAACCGTATATTAAATTCTATGCAGGAGTTCCCATTATGAGCGCTGATGGCCAAAGAATCGGAGCTTTTTGCATTAAAGATATTAAACCAAGAGAATTTCCAGAAAGTGACCAGAATGTTTTAATTGGCTTGGCCTCTTGGGCTGAGTTAGAAATTAATTTACGTGATACTAGTTTAACGACAACAGAACAAAATAAATTTTTAGAAAAGTTTTTTAAAAATTCTATAAAAAAGGAAGAGTTTTCTTTTGTTAAGTTTTTGGCAATTACAACTCTTATAATTGTTGTTTCTAGTTTTATTATGAATTCCATTGATTCTTATACATTAGGAGGATTTACACCTATAACATCAAGGGCATCTATAAGTAAAATAATTACAAAAATGTCAGAAGCTTTTAAAATTCCATAATTTGAAGTTAGGTTGTGAAACTGATCTTAGTTAAACCACCTTTCTTTGGTGGTTTAATTTTTTTAAAAAATGGTATAATAAAATAGTAGGTTTGTATATAAGGATAATCATAAATGAAAAAGCCAAAAAATAAAATTTTTCTTATTGAAGACGAATTAGATATTATGGCGATTTATAAAACAGCTTTAAATGAAGCTGGAATTGAAGTTGAAGATATATCTACGGGCAAGGAAGCGATGGAAAAGATAAAAGAGGTTCAAGAAGGTAAAAGAGAAAAGCCGACATTGGTCTTACTGGACTTAGTATTGCCCGATATTAATGGACTAGAAATATTGTATGCCTTGCGAAAACACGAGGCGACAAAAGACATAGCAGTGTTTATTTTAAGCAATTACTCAAGTGATGCGCTACATAATATGAGTTATATAAAGCCAGATAAGTTTCTTTTAAAAGCAAATACTAAACCTACTCAATTAGTTGAAATTGTGAAACAACAGATAAGTCATTAAGACATTTTGTAGGGTCCCTATTAAATTATATTTGGTAGGGTTTTTATTTAGAGAAAATAATTAATATAGATACCCCCAGGTTTGAAGTTTGTCTGAATCTTGATACCATCCAAATCCTATATCGGTCCTGTAAAACATGTTTTGGAGCAATATATTATCAAGTCGTCCATATACCTGTTTTCTAGCATCTTCTACGGTAACACCAGAACCGGTGACCACTAACGCATACCCTGTTTCTCCGGCAATTCTCCAATTTTCATCTACAAGTTTTACATCTCCCAGATGCATTCCATCAAGACTCGGTTTTTTAAAAATAATTGATAAATCTTTATAAATGTTCATTTCTGCCTTATCGTCAAAAGGGAATGGTGGCACTGCGCAAATAACTCCTATCTGAAATCCTTTTTTGGTTTTTAAATCATAACTTTCTCCTTTTGCTATTTTATATAAAAAATCTCCCCACTCGCTTAACACGCCCTCCATTTGAATTGATATGGTGGGGTAGCCAAATCTGCAAGTCCATTCAAGAGGGTAAATTCCTCTTGCGTTAGCAATGCAGTTAATGTCGACATACCCCACATACCCGGATTTTTTAAACTCTTCTCTCATTTTCTCAAGTGTAGTTTTAAATATGGTATTGGGATTTGACCAGTACATCAGCGTTCCCATCTCTCCCGTGAATGGGCCAATATCGCCCGGGAAAAGTTTTTTATGTTCAAAATTAACATTGACCGGATAAATAAAATCATTTCCATTGAAAAATGCTCCGACTGCTACCTCAACTCCGGCAGCAAATTTTTGCAATTGAAATTGTTTTATCTTTTTAGCCAGTATCTTTTTATTGGATCTTATTATTTCGTGAATATCTTTTCCATCTTCATCTTTCCCTAAGAATAAAATGCCCTTTGAATCAGATGGCACAAAACCAGAAGGTTTGTATACATATCTTCCAGGATTTTGTTCAATAAAAACTAGTGCATCATCATGACTCGTAAAATCCCAATGGGGAAGTGTGAGCATTCCCATTCTTTTCATCTCTGACTGGCCAAATTCCCGGTTTTCTTCTAATCTATCAGTATATTCTGATCCACCAACTATCAGTTTGCCTTTTTTTCTTAATTCATCTGCTTCTTTACCAAAACCAACATCATCAAACACAATAATATCAGCCCAATCTATATGTGTTTTCCAATCATCAATTTTTTCCAAAAATCCATCATACACATCTTTGTCGTCTTCGTTTTTAATATACACCTTTACTTCGTGTCCCTCTTTTTTAATTTGCCAAGCTAAGTCACCACTCAAACTTTCCCAGCTTACAAATAAGAATTTTTTGGGTATTTTAGGCGTGATTAGTAAATTATTTTTTCCGTTTTGTTCGTTTTCTATATTCATATTTTATTTAATAGACTTACTGATTAAAGATTTTCCTATTGCAATTCCAAAATTTCAGCGTTAAATTCGCTATAATTTCTCAGCTTAGCTAAAGCTAAACCTCCAAATTCTACCTGTCTGCTTTTTACACAGGCAGATCAAATTTACCGCTCCCGAGACGTGTGGCGTAATTGGCAAAGCCAGTTCACCCCGTCTGGAGAAATTTTGGAATTTCATCACAGAAACCTTTAATCAGTAGGTCTATATTTATAATCGTACGTTCCATAGGAAACCGTAAGTTCCTCGCCTTTTTTTATTTTTCTTAAGGCAATAAATTGCGTTGCAGATTCCTTGCCGTTTCCCATAATTTTTAAATTAGGTTTTTTTGAATTATTCACAAAAAAAGACACATCAATTCCATTGAGCCCGTCTTTTGGAATATACACAGAATCGTCCTTTTCAATAACAAAGAAATTATCTATCATGTTAAAAATACTTTTATCGATTCCTTTAAGGTCATCTGTCATAAACTTTATCCACTGCTTTTGTTTTATTCCTAAAAAGGGATCGTTTCCTTTTGGAATTTCCCTCACCGCAAAAACCCCAACCCCTTCTATTTTTGATGGTCGTAACTGGCAATAAGTATTTTTTAGATTATGTAAAGTTTCTTTTTTCGCGCCATTATTATTTTGTTCGTTCGTCATTTTATTTTAAAAATCTTTTTATTCCGTAAGTATATATTGTAGCTAATATAGCAGTTATGCCGTAAAAAGTCCAAACAACTCTCAATGGGCCTGATTGTAAGTCGCTACCCAATGCAAGAGAGTGGAAAAATGTCAGTAAAAATCCAATAGTACTTATTATTAATATATTATTCCAATTTTTAACAAAGAAATTATATTTTTTTAATGCTTTGCCTACATCATAGGTTATAAGTAAAAGCCAGCCGATGATAGCAATACGGATATATGCGACGCCATAAATAAAAGCTAAATCTTTAAAATTAAAATTAATGGTAATAAGCAGTAAAAGCGGGTGAAGGATAATGCAAATTAGTATAATAATTGATGTAATATGTACAAATTTATCAAAGTTAATATATTTTCTTAACCAAAATTCAAATACTCCGCTCATAGAATGCAACCATAAAAGGGCAAAAGCAGTTAAACCGAATATAGGAAATAAGTTAGATAATAAACTGGAATCAAATGCCCAATTTAGGTTGCTAACTCTCACTAATACAGGGTAAAGAACTGCAAAATAGGCAAATATTATTATAAAATATTTAATTATTATTTTATTCATAATTATTAGTTTACTTTAAATTACGAAATGCCCGTGCAAAATAATTTTTCTTGTTTTTTCTCTGAATTCAGAGAAAATCCTAAGAAATTATTTCATAATTCAAATTAATTTATTTATAATACACTATTTTTTAATAATTTGCATTTTTAGTCGTTGACTTAGTTGGTAAAAAATAATAATGTGTATTCAGTTCTTTTAAAAAGGAGTTTTGGATGATGCAAACTAATATCCTGTTAATATCAGACATTCATTTAGGATCTAATGAATGTAATTCTAGAAAACTACTAGAATTTTTGGAAAATTGCTCTTACAATATATTGATTATTTTAGGAGATTTATACGAAGAAGGCCAATTAATAAATGACGAACAGTTTAAAATTATTGGATATTTGCGTAAAAACAGAGGTAAAATAATTTATATTGACGGAAACCACGACCCTGCAGATGAAAGCTTAGTAAATGAATTTATTGGAATAAGCGTTAAAAAAAAGTATGAGTGGTCAATGTCTGGCAAGAAATTTTGCGCTATTCACGGCCATCAATTTGATAAATTCTGTTTTGTTTTTGATAGTATATTAATGGATAAAATATTTTTACATTTTATGTGGCTTCTTAAAATGATAAATATTTTTGGATTTAATGCTGAAAAATGGCTTGATAGTTTTTATAATAATTTTGCTAATGTCATTGTAAAAAAAGCAGTTAAATATGCAAAAAGAAAAAAAATAGATATTATTATTTGCGGACATACTCACAAACCTACTGAAATTACTTTTAATTGTAAAAACGATAAAAAAATTGAGTATTTTAATTGTGGTGGTTGGATTGGGGATTTATGCTCATATATAACAATAGATGAAAACTATAAAATAGAGTTACATTTGTTGGCTCCAAACTAAATTTAAACCTACGAGTCCGTAGGTTTTTTATTTCTTGCATTATATTTTTAAAGTATTATTATAAAGGGGTATGGCAAAAGATTTTTCTAAAAAATATCAAAAGGCTAAATTAAATTTTGAAAACTTCAGGCAAAAGTTAATTGTCAGAGTTTGGGGTTTAGCTAAACGATTAGACCAAAGTCATAATAAAGGTGAAACCAAGAAAAGTAAAAACAAATAATTAGATATAATAATACAAAATAAAATGAAAAAAGCTCCAATTCCTAAAAACGAATTAAAAAGAATAACGTCTTTATATGCATTAGATTTACTTGATACCCCGCCAGAAGAGCGCTTTGACCAGCTTACTCGTTGCGCAACAAAAATTTTTCATGTGCCTATTTCAACTTTAACTTTAATTGATGCCACAAGAGAATGGTTTAAGTCGTGTCAGGGCCTAGATAAAACCCAAGGAGACAGAGCAGTTTCTTTTTGCGGACATGCATTAGTTGAAAATAAAATACTTGTGGTTCAAGATACCACAAAAGACGAAAGATT
>Ga0209542_10004123_pt1 | contig 30199 bp, 29 predicted proteins | sample RifCSPhighO2_01_FD_184028 | JGI IMG/M metagenome (GOLD analysis project Ga0209542, IMG submission 184028) | Soil microbial communities from Rifle, Colorado - Rifle CSP2_plank highO2_0.1 (SPAdes) (version 2) | ecosystem: Environmental > Terrestrial > Deep subsurface > Rock core/Sediment ... | reverse complement strand
ATAACAACTGCGTTGAGCGAGATCATCAGTACAACAAGCAGCGCTATAAAACCATGAGAGGGTTCGCAACCCTCAAGTCAGCAGATGGCCTCCTTGATTTCTTCGACGTGCATTATAACTTCATTGATAAGCAGAAGATTCGAGGGAAAAAGACAAACGCCGGCGAATGCCGCCGGAATTAAGATAGACTTGGGTGACACTCATAATCTTTTAAGATTTATAGAGGTTGCATATGACGAAAAGTGAAGAATATCGAACTCCCGAAACATTTATATCTGTGAAAACTAGCGAAGTCTGATGTCAGTTGGGGATATTTTTGAAAAGAGTTTGAGTGGTGTTGAAGAATATGTTGCTTTAGCGACAGTCGATGCTGAACATTATCAGCAGACAAACATCGATTTAGTGAAGTTTCTTACTGAAGTAGATGAGACTCCTGGCGTCTATGTCACCTTAAACAAACCATTCTCAACCATGGAAGATCTGTTCAAGAAAAACAGTGTGAACACAGACATGATCATCTTCATTGATGCCGTGACCAGAACCACAGGAGGATCAACAGAAAAAACAAACAAATGTTTATTCATCGGTAGTCCTGAAAACTTAAGTGATGTCTCTTTGGCTATGGATCAGGCGGTTCGTGCTATACCTGGAGAGAAAAAGTTTCTGTTCTTTGATTCCTTGAGTACATTGCTTATCTATAACAAGCCTATAACAGTGGCTAAATTTATTCATTTTTTATCAGGAAAGATGCGGATGTGGAGAGTCAAAGGAATCATTATCTCATTAGAAAAAGAATCAGACAAGGAGTTGTTGAGCGAATTAAGTCAATTTTGTGATATTCGGCTCGACTTGTAAACACCATGAAAAAAAGAGAAATGAGATATATAGTTAGTTTAATCATAATGGGATTATTGTTATTCCTAATAGGCTTGCTTATGGGTAGGACCATTACAGGTGCAGTCTCAAGCAATGCCTTTGAGGGTTCAGAAGCGGCATTTTCAAAGATTATCCTAGCTGCAGTAGCTCTTGCAGTTCTGCTGTTCTTTATTTATATTAATCGAGCAAACATGCTGCAGTTAGGAAAGAATTTTATTAGCACCTTGGCTATTTTGAGTGGTTTATATGCGCTCTTCAAATATGTTCGCGATGTCGAGCTTATTAGTGTGCTCTTGACATTGTCTTTCGGCGTTTGGGCGATCATCTGGACTATTAATGCTTATACAGTATTATCAAGGGGATCAACCATTAGAAAATATACAGGAAGTTTTTTAACTTGCTTAGTGTTTGTTATGTTATATTCATTATTGGATTTTTCCATTACCTTATTTCAGTTAAGTCAATGGCTGGTCTATTTGAAATATATGGTCATCATTTTTGTCTACATCACTTTTGTCTTCACAGCCTATCGTATTTACAAGATTGGTAAGGAATTTGGTTTTGCAGAAGAGTCTTCAAGAATTAAAAAGATCTTAGGTCTCAAGAAAAGATAAAGACTCCAGCACTAGAACTGGAATAATCCTCCCAAGAGCGCCTTGATAGAGAGCTTGACCAAAAAGAAAAGTGAGATCGTAATGATCACTAAAATAGGTAAAAATTTTAATCCTTCTTTTTCTTTGCCTTTGGCTATTAACCCCAAAATAAGAGATCCCATAATAGAAGTGAAGAGCATGGATACAATAGTATAAGCGTTAATGAAGGATGGGGGCACAGCTACTTTTGTGAAGGAAAGCGGCAGATTTGTTGCAGATTCTTGAGGTGGAAGCTGCACTTTCGAGAAAATATCGCTGATAACTTCGACTAAAAAAGAGCTCAAGCCAAAGAGCATAGGTGCACCAAAAGCAATAGCAGAGAAGATAAAGATGACATAGACAAGGACGCTGGAGCGGACTCGTTGTTCAACTAAGCGCTGCTGACGTAAATTTGTAGCTGTTTGCACTAGAAGTTCTGCCAATTCTCCACCAGAAGCCATGGCTGAAACAATGATCTGGAAAGTTTTCTTGAGTCTGTCAGAGCGAATTCTGCTGCTGAGATCCATTAAGGCTTCTCCGAGTTCTTTTCCTGTAGCTAACTCTTTGCCAACATAATTGAGCTCATCTTTGAAGTGCCCAAATTCAGGACGCGCGGAGAGAAGTAACGCTCTGTCTACAGTAAGACCCGCTCGTAAGTTCGATGCCATAAGTTGGAGTGCGTCGGGTAGTAGTTCCTCGACAAAACGCGCCCTGCTGTCTGCGGTCAGTACAAGCCAAGCATAGATAATTCCTTGTAGGAGAATATACCAGCAAATAAGCAGTAGGAAAAAGTTGAGGCTAAAAAAGATCAAAGTGAATAACGCAAGAACCAAGCTCGCTCCAGCAGTGATGAATGTATTGAGTGTCAAAAAGTGATTGACATCAGTCCTGATATTGCAATAGAGCAACAGCTGTTGATAACCTGCTCTCATTTTTACAGGATAGAGGCGTTGAACAAATTCGTACATAGTTAACTAATAAGCGTTGGTCTCCTTGTTTTAATCATACCTAAAAACATGATCTGGAAGAATAAAGTGATGATAAGGAGCCCATAGAAGATAGCTTTTGTAGAAGCTTCGCTTAAAGCGATGAAGGAAGATAGGATAATGATGAACGTAATGCCTAAAGAAGGTGCAATGATAGCAATCAACATGTAGAATAAAGCTAATGGACTTAACTGTCCCCCATATCTCTGGATTTGTGTCAATTGTTCATCAGAAACTGCTTGCATGACTTCTTTAATCAATGATGAAATATCAGAACCCTCTTTCATACCGCTAACCAATTGCCAGAGTGCACGTCTGAAGAGTAAACTGGGGTTGCGGACTGCCATTTCCTCTAGCACATCAACTTGTGCGCGACCTGCACTAATTTCTTTTACTCCTTTGGAAAATTCATCAGATACTCCTCCATAGTCAGCATGAGCAATATTAACTAGGATGTTAAACAAAGGGACACCGGAGTTAAGCTGAATGTACATATCTTGTAGTGCAGGTAATAAATTAATTTCAATGCCTCGAATACGTCTGGATGCTATAAGTTTTGGATAAGCCATCTGTTGCATAAAAACAAAAAAACAGATGAAGATAGCTATGGGGATGCTGATGAAAATAGGCACGCCGAAGCCAATAATAATGAAACAGATAAATAAACAGAAGGTAAAAAAGACAGTCACAGATGCAAGGCACATGCTGATATACTCGATGGGTCGAATATGTGCTTCTGTTTGTTCAAGATTCAATGCAAGAAAATGAAATCTAGGCTCTAATTTCTCTGAAAATCCAAGGAACAAACGGGAATATTTGTACAAAAGTTGTGGAGGTAAAAACGCAAAGGGAATTTTAATCATCAGACTCCTCCAACTTTAGATAACACAGATTCAGGGTCTATGTAATAACTCCTAATGAGCTCTCCAACAGCATCAACATGACGAATATTATTGGCTACCATCCAGTCGAGGATCTTCTGCTTCTGCAGCATATCTTTTTCGATCTGCGGTAGTGTTAGTCCAGTATGTCTGCTGAGCTCTTCGAAAATACGCACCGACGCAGAATGCTCAACAATTTCATCGGTGCCAGGCTTCCAACGGTAGAGGATGTTTGGCTTGACTGTCGCAGTTCCGTCTTCCATGGTTGGCAAAAATTCACCAACTTGGAAGACTCTTCTGATACCTCGTCTTCTGTCTCTGAACATAACAACATTGAGATGGACACCAGTCAACAAGTTTCTCGGAACTTCAATCGGTGGGTTAATCAGACGATCAATAGTCTCAGCAATCGAATCAGCGTGCACCGTAGCATACACAGAGTGACCGGTGTGCATCGCTTCAAACAAGACTGAAGCTTGATCTTTCTTACGCATTTCACCTAGGATAATCCTATCAGGCCTCATACGCAAAGAGTTGATCAGCAAATCTAACATAGTGACTTCGCCTTTGCCTTCTGGATTTGGTTGACGAATAGTGAGTGGACACCAATATAAGTATTTGGGCAATTGTAATTCTCTCGTATTATGACAAACGATATTTTCACAGATAAAATTTTCAGTTCCAGGAACAGAGAAATCATAAACATTTCCTTTAAACTGTTGTTTGTTAATACTAATAATACGATCCCAGAAAAGGTCATTAAATGCTAGTGAAGATACTTCTTCAACAAGAGGCGCATTGACAAGCGAGGTATGCAGAGGCATAAACTTATTGAACAGACGCTGAAGAACAGATCTTCCAATATGACTTTTTTGATACATACCTTGCCAACTTTTCCAGGAAGTGTAGTTCTTACTATCCTTAAAATTATCGCCAAACGCATGTTTTAAAAGAAGATAAGAGGGTTTTGTAAGGGGAATGACATCTGAGCTTTCCTTCGGTTGTTCACTAATGGTGTGATGGAGTTTTTTGTTTTGGCGTTCTTGTAAAAAGCCACCCAAGTCATAAAATCGCTGTAAAAATGGTGATCCTGAAATAAAGCTTTGATAGGTTTTATCTTTCAATTGATGCCTGCTTAATCTGAAAAGAATTCCCAATCGTAAGAATAGAGTTTGTACATCTTCCAGGAGTCCTAAAGAACAGCTGCCTACCACAACATCGTTTTCACGGGGCAAACCATCTCCGCTCATATATCCGCGTAAAAAGAAAGTAAGTTCATCTTTAGGCAACGAGAAAACCCAGGGTGGGACGCGTTTAGTATAAGCGTTACCCTCTAAACCCAGCACATGTTTGAAGAAGTGTTTAAATGTTGTAGAATGGATCATTAAAGATAATCCATCGCTATGGAGTTTTGGAGTACTATGACAAATTCTATTACTTATACGTTGAACATAAGCATTACAAGCATCTTCTACTACGCTAAAAATGACAGAATTTTTATCGTAAGAGCCATCAGCGAGCCAAAGACCAGCAAGACATGATAAATCTTTATCAACAGAAATAAGGAGAGGTATGCTCACTCTTCCATGTCTACTTGAACGTAAAGGCAGTAAACGTAATGATAACTTTAGTGCTTCAGGAATCTCTAGACCTATCTTTAATAGAACTGACACGGGTATTCTTTCTAAACGAAGATAGGTAAGGACTTGTGCTTTTGATCTATACCGCAATAATTTCTCTTTCATAGGCAAAAGAAGTTGTTGTAATCCCTTGCCCCTTATTTGGAATGTCTTGAAATAATCCAGATAGTTTGTTAAATCAAAATGAACTGCTGCTCCTTGTACGGGTAAAATACGTGGTGTAGCAAGAACATCTCCTATAGAAAGATCTGCGCATCGTACGGCTTGTAATTTATTATTAACCAAAGAGAATAGTGAATGATCACTAGTAACTTTAATATTTTTACCACTTGCTAGATTGAATTCATACATATCTTTTTCAACGAAGTGTCGTATAAAAGATGACGGTTTACGAAGCTCGACTTTACCGTCTTTTGTTACTGAAAGTATTTGAATATCTTTATTCTGGAAAACTTCTGTTCCATCTGCTAAAATTTGTTTCTGTTCCTTGAGCTTGCTATCAATTAAGGAACCAATAGTACTCTGTCGTAAAATACTGTTTTCTACATAATAGAGAGAAGAGTCTCCATGAACACTATCTTCAATCGAGACAATTCTGTGATTAGGAGGCATAAATGGCATTACAATATTAAGGAAAGAAGTCTTTCCGCTGCCAGTGCCGCCGCTCACAAGAACATTCATTTCATATTGGATGGCTAGCCATATTAAAGCCAAGACGTGAGAGGTGACAGTCTTGTTCTTGATGAAGTCTGTTAGTGTCCAAGGGTCTCTGGCGAATTTACGAATAGTAATAGTATGGCCTTTGGTGCAGATGGGGAACAGAACTGCGTTTGCACGATCTCCAGTGATTAAATGTGCGTCTAACAAAGGATTTAAAGTAGTGATTTGTCGTCCGACACGCCTTGCAATAATATTGGAATAGTTCAAGATTTTCTCTTCGCTCTCCATTTTGATATTGGTTTCAAGCCAGCCATAACGTTTGTGGAAGACACGAACAGGTTCGCTTGATGAATTGATAACTATTTCTTCCAGTGCTTCATCATTCAGGAGATATTCCACGTCTCCAAGCCCCAACATTTCCTGGATCAGGATATTAATCAAGAGCGTTGAAGTTTCTGCAGTAATATTAGGCAGCTTGTCTTTCAGAAGGGTGACTGCTCGTTTGCCGAATTTCTCTTTGAGCTGGACAATAGATTTAGGATCTAACATTTCTCCTGTGCTGATAGAGACTTCGCTGATAAGGCCATGTTTGATATAATTCATCAATGCGCGTGTAGCAGGAGCTACAGTTGGTACAGCAATAGAATAAATCTTCATCTCTCCTTTGCCGCCTAAAATGGCGACAGTGACAACTAAGTCATCGACCTTGATTGTATATTCCTCTATTTTTTCCATCGTAGTTCAAGATCTCCCACCGTGGGATAATGTAGTTCAATTAATCCTTGCACATTTAAAATTTTCCCCCATTCTTCAGCCTCTTTCCTTGAAACATTAAATCCTTGCGCTACTTCAGTGATAGTCAGGACTTTTTTTTCAGAGATTAAGTGGTAGAGTCTGTCAAAGTCAGTTTCGTACGTGCCGCGAATGATAGTTGTTGGTTTTCTCTCGAGTTCTTCTTTGATTTCAGAGACATGCCGCTGTTCTTGAACGTGATATCTAATATGCTTCGCTTTATAACTCTTTCTTACTTTGTTGACGAGCAGAATAATAATTAACGAAAATACTCCTATCATGATGAAATAAAATTGAGGCGATGCATCGCTTAAGATGTCTATCCAATAAGGAAGTAAAAAAAGATCACTGCTATTCATAACAAAGAGGGAGATAAGTAAGACTCCTACAAGACATACAAGAATGACTACTTTCTTCTTTTTCGATGTGAAGCCTTGTGCAGCTATTAATGCCTGGTTAATTAAAGCATCAGGCCATCCGGATTTTTGTGCTGCAGTGCGTATGGCTTCTGCAGGATATTGTTGTTGTAATGAATCCCTGATATAAGCAATAAGTGTTTCTAGGTGTTCTGTATCTTGGATGGGTTGTAAAGAAGCGGGTTTTTGTGTGTGTGATGTAGTTGTGGGTCTTACTTGTAGCGCTGCGGAAGATTGAAGAGGAGAAGTCGCTGCTTGAGTAGCTGGTGGAGTAGGCTGAGCAGAGGTTGTTGTCGGATGTGATGCTAAAATGAGATGATGGTGATGTAAGTGAATCAATTCTGCAATAGAGGCGCTTAAGAGGATAAGCCCTAAGAAAAGAAGTGTCACTACAAAAGAGATATACTGCTGAAAGTTAATGACAAGGCTCACAGCAATAAGTATAATGCTTAAAATAAGAAGAGCAATAAAGAGCCATCGCTCATGTTTTCTGTCTTGATAATGCAGGTAGTGCAGCAGAGAGAGATGATGTGGTGATTGTTGTTGTAATGATGGTGTTCTCTGCTGCTGGCTAACCTGTTGGTACCGCGTGTCAGAAGGTCGAGAAAGGATTTCACGGTCTTCTGCATAGCGATTGTGATGGTCATGAGGTAATTGTTCTGCTTTGGTTGGAATATAGTGTTCAAGTCCTTCTTCAAAAGGAAGTAAGGTTTTAGGTGAAGAATCTTCGAAAGAATGTTGGACATCTTGTCGAGGAGAAGGTATTGATCGGAAAGAAGATAGAGGTTGCTGTGTAACAGGTCGTTGAAAAGTTCCTGGTGCTGGTAATTTTTGCTGGAGATGGAGATCCTGGTTAAAGAGAGATTTTACATTATCTAAAGAGGCGATTCCTGGGTGAGTTGGTTTCTGAGGTGGTGTGTAGCGATGAAAAAAATGGCCAAAAAAGCGAGAAAGTAATCTTTGTTTTTTAGGAGGTGTAGGTTTGAGTGGCAGTAGTTCTCGCGAAGGAATTAATGTTTTTGCAACAGCAGGAACAGGTTGTGATGATGCCTGAGATGATGGTTGTGTGGATGGAGGTAAATATAATGAGCGTTTCCAGAGAAACTGCTCATAGAGAGAATAAACAATAAGTAAAAGGCCACAGCCAAAAGCGAGAACGAAATAATCAAGTTGAAGAATAAAGTCAACAAAAAGTGATACAGTAACAGAAAGCAATCCTATCCAAAATATACTGCGAAATATCTGCTCCATCACCATCTCTGTCAGAAGAGACGATTTCAGGCTTTATTAACTGTTGCTGTAATTAAATAATAGTTACAAAAACTATCACAGATCTCATTTAAAACGCGCTGGACGCTGTATTCTAGTGACGTTTAGATTAGGAATAGTTGCTGTAAGTGTTTCAGAAGAATACACTTCCATAGGTCCAACAGAATATTTCAGCATAACTTCCCAGCGAATGGGGTTGTCATACTGGATGAGAGTGAGAACATTACCAATAGGACTCGTAGTATTGCTTTTTCCATCATACATCATGATAGTCGGCCTTTCTTTAGAGGGGTTCGCAGGCATATTAGGATCATAAGGTGTAATGAAATTATATCCAGGAGTGCTGGCATCATTAGTCAAGTTATCTAGGAAGATAATCTGGGAAAAGACTTCAGAGCTCCTATTGAATATGGCATTGTCTTGGACATCAGAGTAACAAAAGCCTTGTTCAGTTTCCGTTAGAATACTAAGGCGGGCATTGATCTCCCCAGTTCCAGGGTCGCCACTTAATCGTTTAGTGCCTATTGCAGTCCAATTGATCACTGGGCAGCGAGTAGGGTGTCTCACTTTAATATTGATTTCTTTAAGTTCGCTTAAGTTGTTGCCCAAGAGAAACAATTCATAGGTGGAGTTGGTAGGATAAAGCGTCGGATGACTATTTACTTCAAAACAGCAATAGGGTTCAGTGATTGCAAAGTGTCTGAAGTTATAAGCTGACGCGCCAAGAGAAATCTTTGAAAGATTAAGAATATCATCCCCATAAACATAGAAAAAGATAGAATTAAAGAGATTAGAGTCATAAGAAGGATAATAGAAGGCCAAAATGAGGAAATTGATATATATAAATCCTAGAGGGTTTGCAAGAGTGGTTGTTTTATAAGTGAGGGATTCTGCCATGTGCTGTACGAAAACATCGCTGGTTTTCATCGCTAAGATAACTGCATCAGTAGTATCTGGAGGTGTATAATAATTTGGAGATCCGCTTCGTTTCATGTCTTTGACTAGAACGATCGTGTCATTGTTGAGTGTTAAGTTGATGCCTGTTAAAGGTAAATAGCTTCTAAAAAGTGCTCGTTCCAAGGAGCTAGAGAGAGTATGGATGCGATCTATGGATGCGAGCTCTGTAAGTCTAAGATCAGAGTTTTCAGCATTGCGTAAAATCAATGTGGCAAAAGACAAGACTATAAGTGAGATAAAAGTGATGCCTAAAGTCAGCAAGACTCCTTTGGAAGTAAACAAAAGTCTCATTAAGATCCCGCCGTTTTCAGCCAGATCCAATAGCTGACTAAATGATATCCTGCAAAGTCGCCGTCAGGTTCAAGAATGCTGATAAATCGTTCCCCAGAGCCAATGAAACGGTCTATAGGTATAGAAGTAATGGTATTGTCAGAATAAGCTCCTCTGCTGTAAGACGTATCGCCAACGACGCGTATCCATTTAAGAGTCAAAGACGTTGAAGCATTATTAGTGACAGTAATCCAATTGTTGGAGCTATTACCTGATTCAAAATAGGGGAAGACAAAGGTTGATCCCCAGAAGTAAATGCCAGTGTCTAGATCAAAAGGAAATTGTTGTGTAGTGAAGTTGCCATCCACATTGATAGTCGCAGATATACCTGGATCCGATCTAGTAGTTCCCAACATGACAAAATGATTGCCTTGGTTAATAATGTTTGCCTCCTCTGAAAGCAAGGTGAATGGTTTTATTTTAATCCATTCTGCCTGGTCAAGTGTGCAGCCATTAGCATTGCAGTCAACGCCTGTAGATGTTTGGCAAAGTTCCTGAGCTCCAGTTCCGCCGCCATCTGGGCAGTAAGAAACTGTCACAGGTGTTTCTTTCATGTCAGTAATAGTATAATACATGGCATAATTTTTAGGAAGATAGACAGAGACATTTAAGTTTGATTCAGGAATAACATCTCCATGTAATTCTAAGTCATTCGCAAACGTGTAATCAAATTTTTCTTGGTAATCTAAGACAGCTATGATGTCGCTTCCAATGCGAACAGGTTGTAGCTGTGATAATGATTCTTTCGAAGACGTGCTGAAGTAATAAGAGCTGTTGATAAGAATAATAATAACTACGGAGACTGCCAGTGCAGCATCAAGCGCAAAGATAATTCCCTTTCGTTTTATTTCCATATAGCAAACTCCACAATAACTGGCTGGTTATTGTACAATGCGATGCGTGCTAGATTAACTGCGTATTTTCCAGAAGGAAAGAGTCCTGAATTTAAGAGTGGAACACCAGTTTGGTCACGAATAACAAAGTAATAGTTATAGAGGTTTATTTTTAAGGCATCCTTGATAAGAGCGGGATTTCTATCACTAAGGTCTTTAAAGGCGTCGATACGTTCAGAAGACAAAACACGTTCATTATCTGCAAGACCGAGAACTTCCGGAGCAGTTTCATTGTAAGTAATGTGCCAGTTTACAGGAATGCCTTTACTTTTTACCAGTAAGTCACTCACTTGAAATCCTTTGAGCATCATTTCATCATAGTCAAATCTGCTGGTTAAACGAATGTTATACAAATTCCAAGTCAGTGTTGTAATAGTAATAAGGATAATAAAAACTGATATGGCAATGAATAAATCCGTGACTGCAGCTTGACCATTTTTTTTCGGCGTCATATAAAGATCACAACACTAATTTTTTTCACATTTACAGTTAGACTTGCATGCCAAGATCTCACCCTCTTCACTGAAACACTGATCGCTTGGATTTTCTGGAGGATCACATTCCTCTCCATCTTCAACAATAGAGTTGCCGCATTCAACAAAAATGTTCGTAGTCACAATCATAGAAACACAATTGCTCCTGCTTCCGCCGGGATTGACTGCTGCAATAGCGTAACTGCCAACACCAGTCTGTGCAGTAGAAACATCTGCTACAAGACCTCCTTCTTGGATGGTAGTAGATGGATTTAAATCAGCGCAAATACCGTTAACACATGATTGTCCAAGAGCGCAGTCACTATCTTGTGCACATATAGTCATTGTTTGGCAGCCGCCATTGGATCCTTGGATCTTGCTGAGAATAATCTCAGTGTCGCTTGCAAAATTAGCTCCAAGAACGCGGAACCCATCTGAAGGACTCACAGTTGTTGAAATAGTGCATAAAGATGAATAAGGATTTTCTTCTTCAGGACAGATGCCCACTACTTGAGGTTGTGCTCCTACAACAATAGTGTCTAAATAAGTATAAATTAAGGGTACAGTCATGAATCCGTCTCCGACCAATGCCTCGCTTCCGATGCGTACATTCTCTGACGAAGATTGAGCAGAATAAATTTGTCCGTTGCCTGTTTGTACAGAAAGAACATTATTTTGTAAATTATTTTGTACTATTTTAGAAACACGGACAGGTATAGTGAATTTGCTGCCAACCCCGCCTAGATTTGCTAGTGTCTCTGTGGCTTGGCCTACACGAACGACCATGTCAGCATTCATTTGGTTGTCAAACCCTCCTAATAAGTAGCGGAAAAAACTGTAGAAAAAAGGAATGGCAAGTAATAAAATCATACCTATAACGACAATGTACTCATAGCTGAGTTGTGCTTTTTTGTGGTGCATAGTTAAAGTCCGCAACCATTAAAGAGAAAATTTGGATCTGAGAAGGTGCAAAGATCAAAGCAAGAAACGACCTCATTACAATCAGGAGGGTTAGTGCAAATAGTATGAGTATCTTCATCTCCATATTGCACAACCTGTCCTTTGACATTCATAAAACAATAGTTATAGCTTCCTGATAAAGAGATTTGTCCTTGTGCATCGGCAAAAATTGGATTCATGTAGCCAACATAAGTGCAAGGCGTTTCTTTTGAGCTAGTTTGTGAAGGTTCAACAGTAATGCGCCCATTAGTAAAGATAGACATGGGATAATGAAGGCTAAGAATCGCTGCAGTATTAAAACCTGATGAAGTCAAGCTTGCAATAGTATTCGCCACTTTTAAGCACTCATTCCTCTTTTGTAAGTAATCGTCCATTTTTCGTAATTCACCGCGGCGATTGAATGAAATTCCCGTGAGCAATAGGAAAATCATAATGATAACGCCTACAGCGTACATGATCTCAATGCTAATTTGTCCTCGTCGTGGCTTATATAGTTTTCGTCTCATCGTTGGGTGATATTAACATAGCCTCCGGGCAGTGCTTCAACTTTGATGAAATAAGTTCCTTTCGTAGTGGGTAAAAAACCCATAACCTTTGCTCTGGTAGAAACATGTGCATCAGATACATCGCCGGAACCAGAAACAACTAATAAGATTTCTCGTCCTTCTGGTCCGCCGACTAAGGTTGATTGAACTCCTTCAGGAATAGTAATGGGGATGACTTCTATAGATCCTGGCCCGAGAGCGTACACTGCATCGGCAGCTTTACCTAATCTATTCACGATATTCTCGACTTGAGTTTGTTTGACGCTGTCAGTCGATTGTGTTAAGGAGAAGTAAACTATAGGGATGAAAAAAAACATCAAGACCCCAGTCAGGATAATATATTCTACACCTGCTTGACCTGAATGACGCATAGACACCTCTCTTGAAAAGAAAACACAAAACGAACTATAAAAAGGTTTCTCCGTAGAAGTCCGCAAGAAAGAAAGTCTTAAAAGGAAAAAAGTCCAGTCTGATAAAGATGAAAATTATAGTCTATTGTCGTAATGATGATCCTTATTCCCAGATGTTAAAAAATCTCTTGAGCATGAATGAAATCTCCTTTGAGAACAGGGAAGTGACGCGTGATCAGACAGCATATAAGGAAATGCTTGACTTGTCTGGCCAAGATAAGACTCCAGTACTAGTCATCAATGGTCATGCTTATGCAGGATTTGACAGGGAAATGATTAAGGAAATTATCAAGAAAGAGCAAGAGCTGGAAACGCAGCAAAATATCTCCAATGACACAACAGCCTAAGATTTTGATCGGAAGTCCAACAGCAGCTCCTTATCTCTACTGTCTTCCCGATTGGGTTGCACGTGTCAAGGAATTAACGTACAAAAACAAGACTGCGGTGCTCGTCGATAATTCTGAAACCATCCCCTATACCAAGACGATTGAGCAGTTAGGTATTCAAGCAGTGAAAGATCCAGAATTCGTGAAAGACTCTCGAATGCGTCTTCCGCATAGCAGAAATATTTTGAGGCAGATGGTGTTGGATGGTGGTTATGATTATTTTTTGAGTTTAGAGCAGGATGTCATTCCTCCAGTAGATGTGATTGAGCAATTATTAAGTCACGAGAAAAAAATAGTGACGGGCGTCTATTACAAGTATTTCAATCTCAGTTATCATCACCAAGGAAAGCCTGTTAAAAAAGTCAGGAAGCTCATGCCCTTGCTCTTTGGTTATGTCCCTGGAATTACCGAGAAAATGCGTTTCCTCTCGCAGGATGATGTAGAAGAGCCGAAAGTGTTTCCAGTTCGTTTCTCTGGTCTGGGTTGTATCTTGATTCATAGGAATGTTTTGGAAAAAGTGCATTTCAGGGCGGATATATCTGTCAATTGTCACGATGATCTCTGGTTCTGTAATGATGCCTTGAAGAATGGGTTTGAAATCTTTGTTGACACCAACGTAAAATGTAAGCACATGTTATCAGGAAAACCTTCAGGATTATTTGCAGATATGGAAAAGAAATTTGATCCCGATCTGTTAACTCAATAAGTCTTTGACTTTTCCAAACGGATACACTTTGTCCTCAACAACATAGACGAGGAAGTCCTCAATTTTTTGTTTGAGATACGGGCTCAGAAAGCGTTCTCGAGTCACGTCGCTACCATCAGTTAGAGGGTTGAACGAAGGCATGACAATTAACATACTCTTTTTCCAGGATCCCACTAAGAAGCATTTAAATTTCTCTCCAGGTTTTTCTTTAAAGGACACAGCAGGATGTTCATGCCCTATAATCAGAATAGGTGTGGTCTCTTTGACAATTTTATGGCCGTGAAGAATCAGTGCATCTCCCAAGCGATAGGAGTCAACCACTTGGATGTTCCTCTTGTCTGCTATGGGGTTTATCATGAGATCGTGATTGCCTTTCACAATGATAATGGTTTTCACATGTTGCAGACAGAAGTCAAAAAACTGCAATATTTCCTGCCATTCTTGTTCTAAAATCCTGCCGAACTCATGTTTGACATCGCCATTAATGACTAAAGTAGTCGCTTTCACTTGGCGGAAAATCTTCTGCAGGCGGTCAAGAATGTCTTCCAGTTGAAACTTAGGCAAGAACAATCCTCTCCGTTGGACAACCTGTTCATAGCCTAGTTGTAAATCTCCTAAAATCAAGTGATCTTGGTACATAATGGCTAAATCGACCATTCGCAGTCCTTTGGGCAGGCTCATAAGAAGAATGTTTATATAGGTGTTCATATATAGTTTTCTACTGTGAAAAGAACCTATTTTACGCTGGAACAAGCCCGCTTAATGCTGCCAGAAGTGCAAAAACATCTTCGAAAAGTCAATCGTTCACGGAGACAGTTGATGATACTGGATAGTATTGACATCAGCCATGATGATTTTGAGCAAGACGACAGAATTCAGCGCGCGTTAGAGAAAGAATTTCATCGTATTTCTTATAAAGTCTATGATGAATTGGAAACATTAGATAGAAAAGGTGTTATTCTCAGAGACGTAGATGAGGGGCTTTTGGATTTTCGTTCTATATTCCAGGGTCGCCAGATATTTTTATGCTGGCGCATCGGTGAGCAAACTATCAATTATTGGCACGAAGCAGACGATGGCGAGCAGGGAAGAAAGCACATTCATGACTTGCAGAAAGACAAGTTCCATTACAAGCACACGCGCAAAGGACATAAGGATGAGAAAAAAGAGAAGAAAAGAATTCCAAGAAGATTGTCTGTGCAGAGAAAATAAATCTACAAAATTTCTTACTGATTTAGAAAGTTATAATTTTATCCAAACTTTTATGATCACTAAATTATCTAACAAGTTGGTCCAGTGACATTATTATAATATCTGTTACTTATATTATTTATACAATAATTGTTTCTGTTTGCTTCCCATACTCCGTTATCCCAAATGTCATTATCCCATATATTATTTGATACATTTTCAAAATAATAAGTGTTATAAAATATTAATGACTGACTATTGTCTTTAAGCCAGTTCAAAGTGATATTATTCCCGTAACCGATATCTGATTCCATACCATATCTGCCATTATATGTAAAACTATTATTAATAATTATATTAAATCCTGATGTTTCTACACGCATACCATATGTGTTGTTAGAAAATTTGTTTTGCAAGATAGAACTATTGTATGTTTGCCATACATAAGCACCAAAATCATTATTTGTTGCATTATTGTTTATTATAGTGCTTTCAGTAAGCCATCGAGTTTCATATCCTATATAGTAGTTTTCAACATTACAATTTATTAGTGTTATGTTAGAAGATTGTTGGATACGAATTCCATAACTACGGTATATTTTTGTTCCATTTAAAGTTGCGCCATCGCAGTTTAACATAACATTGTTCTGAACAGAGATACCATTAGGAAGATTATATACTCCGGGGCAGAATTTTGTGTCTATTTGTATTTGCATACTGTCATTTGGAATAATACAATCAATAGGCATAGGTTGTACTGGGGAAGAGATGTTTACTTGAAGTTTAGCAATACATGAAACACTTAGAAAGATAGTAAAGAATAATATTAAAAGAATTAAACTCCATTTATTGCTGTGCTCAGATGACTTATTCATTTAGATAAAGCATATACTACAGTATATAAGTATTACTCATACCTTAACGCATCAACAGGTTTCAACTTAGAAGCTTGATACGCAGGCAGCAATCCACTCAATGCACCAATCAAGAACGCAAAAACTAAGCTGCCGGCAACTAACTGCCATGTAAAAAGTGGAGTAAAGACGCCAAAGCCTGAAGCTGCTATCGCAGTGCCTGCAACTGAAGACAAGAGATAGCCTGCTAAGACTCCCAATATCCCTCCAACTAAGCTTAACACACCAGATTCAAAGATAAACACAAACAGAATGGCAATATTTTTTGATCCAATCGCTTTGAAGACGCCAATCTCTTTTGTTCTTTCCAAAGTAGCAGTATACATAGTGTTCACGATATTGACAGCGGCGACAAAGACAGAGATGAATGCAATTAAGATTACAACTCCAGTGATGATACTTAGAATAGACTTGAACGTGGCAATCACCTGCTCAAAAGTCTGCACAAAAAAGTCTTCTTCTCCAGGATCTTGATGTCTATGATCTCTTAGCTCTTCTTTGATGTCTTCCGCGAGTTTTGCAGGAGCAACACCTGGAGCAGCCCTAATGAAAATAAATATATAATTCTCAGGAGCAAAGATGCTTTCCATGGCGTCTTTGGTGATGTAGATATTGGAATCATCCTGCGGATTGCCGACAGACTCATAAAAGCCGGCAACTTCAAACGTATGATTATTAATCAGAAGTTTGTCTCGAAGTCTGACAGGATGCTCAAAAATTTTCTCAGGAAGTTTATAATTATATCCTAAGAGTATTTTTGATTTTTCATTGCCTCGGAGAGTATTGCCTTCATCCAATTCGAGAGCAAATAGCTCCTCTAGTAAGACACGATAGTCTTTATAGTCTGATCCCATCAAGTATCCGTATTTTTTGCGGTCATCAAACTGCACTTCGCCGCTGATGGCGTAAATCCCTGTAGCTTCGTTCACTCCTTTAACACTTCTGACAGCTTCTAGATCAGTTTCATCCATGCGGACATTGGTATCTAATGAGGGTGGCCCAAAACCAAAACCTCGTGCCTGAATCATCAGTTTGTCATTGCCCATTTCTTGGGAGATTTGTTCAACATAGGAAGAGATGCCTTGTCCAAAGCTAATCAATGTAGTGATCGCGGCAATCCCTATAAACACGGAAAGAATAGTCAAGAAACTTCTTCGCTTGCGTACACGTAGACTTTCTAAGGAGTATTTGATTAAATCAGCGCCAATCATTTGACATACCTCAATGCTTCAACAGGTACAAGTCGCGAGGCTTGCATGGCAGGTAATAATCCAGCGACAGTGCCGATAACAAATGAGAAGAGAAGTGCTCCAAGAACAATAAACCAGTTCAGGGACACCTGGATTAAATCGCTGCCTAGAGAAACAGATCCTAAAAAAGCTAGCCCATACGCAATGCCGGCTCCAAAGATGATGCCTACTATGCCTCCTACAAATCCAAGAAATCCAGATTCAAGCAGGAACAAAGCGAAGATCATTTTGCGTTGTGCGCCTATAGCTTTCATGATTCCTATTTGTTTAGTTCGTTCAACCACAGATGTATACATTGTATTCGCTATCCCAATGCCTCCAACAATAATAGATATGCCTGCGATCACATAGACAAAAATTTGGATAGCGAACAACGTAGAGTCTAAATTTTCTAGCGCCTGTTCAGGGCTTTCAACAGAGAAGTCTTCTTCTGCTTTTTCAACATCGCGTTCTTTGCGTAAATAAGATTCAACTCTCTCCTTAGCTCTTGCCATGTCTTGGCCTGGCTGAACTATAGTGACAATCAAGTCATAGGTGTCATTGACATCAAATAAAGTGCGCATGACTTCTTCATTCATGAGTATGGCATTGTCAATAATGAAGCTGCCTTTTTTTTCGAGAATACCGATAACTTCGAACTCCTTGTCTTGAATGACAACAGTGTCACGAAGCCGTACAGATTTCCCAAGAGTTTCAGTATCCAAATAATTTATTCCCAGAACAACTTTGTTGACATCTCCATCCTTGAGCATGTGTCCTTGGTCAAGTTCTAAGTTTGCTATTCTTTCAATCTCTTTTCTGTCTTGTCCATCGGGAATGCTTGCTGCAAAGCTAAAATCTTGAAAGCCATGGTATTCAATCTTCGCGCTCTCGATTAGGCGTCCAATCGCCCGGTCAATCCCAGGTATGTTGCTTAAATCAGGTATATAAGAATCCAGCAGCGGAGTGACTACGCCTTCTCCAGGAGGTCCATTTTGAAGTCCAGACGCTTGAATCGTCAGCACATCTGTTGTCAGAAAGTTAAACTGCCCCATTATCGCAACGCGCAATCCTTGTCCTAGACCGATGAGAGAAATCACTGCAGCTATCCCTATGAAGATGCCTACCATAGTAAGCCAGCTGCGAAGTCGTCTGTTTTTCAGAGACCCGTAGGCGAGCTGCAGGTAATCATTGATCATCGCTTTCTGAAACGTTTTCTATAGACAATATAACCTACAATGACTACAACAACTAAAATAGTTATCCAGCTTCCTATGCTGCTCTTCACTAAGCCAAGCTTTTTTGCTTCGCTAGTCGTTAAGAGATTTAAAGTCAAAGTATGATCATCAATGTACTCATGGTCATCGACTTCATACGTGAGGCGTAGAGGAATATTGACCTGTTGCAGGTTCTTTTCTACATAGATGTCAAAATCTTCTGATTCAACATCATCAGCATCAACATCACCTATGTAAATGTAATTGCTGGTGGACAAGAGCTTGTAGTTTTCTGAAGGTAATAACGTCAATTCTAGAGAGTTCACGTCATAACCGCCGCTGTTCGCGATGTCGATAGTGATACTTCCCTTGGTGTCGCCAACAATAATGTCGCTGGATGCAACATAGGGTTTCAAAGAAATCTTCTCATTTTCGATGTCAACAAAGAATTGGTCTTTGTATTCTTTTTTTGCGTCGCCATTATAGATATTGAGTAAAAGTTCATGTTCTCCATCAACTGCTGCAGGGTCTACTCGAAGCTTAAAGTCCGCGAACACAGCGTCAGAGCTGAATTTTCTTCCTTCAAGGCGTCCCAAGTTCTTGCTTCCTGATCCATACAGAGAAAAAGGATAATCAGGGACTATTTCTAAAGTTATTGCTTGTGTAGTGTCTTCCCACCAGTTTTCAATTCTAAAGCGTACTTCGACAACATCGCCAGCTCGTACAGGATCCGGATCTTGTCCTAGCATGTCGATACGTATTAATCCTGCCTCTGCTGCAAGTGCAGGAACACTGACAAAGAATAAAATCAGTACATATAAGAGAATTTTTTTCATCGTTTTCGTTTGCCTCCTAGGACTATTTTCTCAACCATGCCGTCCTTCAAGTGGATGACACGTTCAGCGTGATGGACTAGATTTAAGTCATGGGTAACCAAGACAACAGTCTTGCCTTGTTTTTCATGGATGTCTGCCAAAGTTTTCATAACTTCTGCGCCTGTTTTGGAATCTAGGTTGCCGGTAGGTTCGTCTGCTAGCACAACATCAGGGTCATTAGCTAATGCCCGGGAAATAGCAACTCTCTGACTTTGTCCGCCAGAAAGTTCATTGGGCTTGTGATGTGTTCTATCGCCGAGACCAAACTTCGTCAACAAGGATTTTGCTTTCGCTGTTCTAACATTTAAGAGAGATCCTTGGAAGAGCATAGGCAGTGCGACATTCTCCAAAGCGGTCAACGTCGGTATGAGATTGAATTGCTGGAAAATAAAGCCAATAGTTTTTCCACGAATAGAAGCTAGCCGTGATTCAGACAAATGAGCAATGTTATGATCATGTAAAAAGATAGTTCCTTTAGAAGGGATATCCAGACAACCAATCAAGTTCATCATGGTGCTCTTGCCGCTGCCGCTTGGGCCAACAACAGCTACAAATTCTCCCTGATGAATTTTGAAAGAGACTCCCCGAAGAGCATGCACTATATTGTCACCCATCTGATAAGTTTTCCACACATCTTTGAGTTCAATTAGGACTTTTTGCATAGGTATTCAATCTCTTTTGTAGTTTGCTGCAGTAAAGTTTTGATCTGTTGTTTTTGTCTGTCAGTGAGGTCACAATTGGAAGCTTTGAAAAGAGTATCTCTGAAGCGGATGGCATCAAAAGTAAAAGATCCAAAGGGTGCTTTTCCCTGAACAACGCGTTGAAAAATACGTTGCATATGCGTCGGTTTCTCACCGCAAAGTTGCTCCATGTAGTGGTGTGTGCGCTCCATTTTAGTGAAGAGTTCTTGTCTGTGGCTGAGTAAATCATTAAGCTCTTGTTTTCCTTGGGCAGTGAGGTGATACAGAGTGCTTCTTTGCTGTATTTTGCTGGAGATCAGTTTTTTATGTTCTAAGCCCTTCAATAAAGGATACATGGACCCAGAACTAGGTTTCTTGCCGAGACTTTCTTCTATCTTTTTCATAAGGTCATAGCCGCTGCAGTCCTGTTCCGAGAGGATTTTCAACACGCTGAGCTTCAAGTAGCCTTCTTGCATTGTATCGACACCGATATATCTGTACAGATATAGTATATAAATATGCAGGTTTCTAGTAACTACCAAAGAGTTTAAAAAAGAGTGATTTAAAGAAGAAGATATGAAACAAGAAATACATTTAGTACCTCCAATGCCTAGGAAAAAGATAAGACAGTGGGCTAGAGAAATAGCAAGAAGACTTCCTGGAATAGTAAAGTTGGAAACAGTAGTAACAGAGACTCATAATGGGTATAGAGAAAATTGTACAAAGGAAACCTATTTGGAAGGAACCATAACTGTAAGGGGATTAACATTAAGGTATGTATGTGAGCCAAGAGGAGAAAATGTAAAAGTTTCTAGCATAAGAGTATATAGTGATCAAAAAGGAGAGACTACAGACTCATTAGTAGCTTTAGTTCAACAATATACAGTGGAAATGAATCCTCCAAGAGCTGATCAGTATCAGGATATCCCAGTGAATTCTTCTGAATTTCAACCTTAAAAATATAACTTTAGAATTGTAGAATAGTATAAATAAAAAAAGAGAAGAAATTACTCTTTGATCATAATATCCTTCACATCATATTCTTTCCCAAGCTTGGCAATGACATGTTTGTGCATTCTTCTGATGAATTCGACTTTGTCTTCCATTCTGAGAATGTCAGTATAGCTTTGAGTAATCAAAGTAAAAGCAAATGGGCTCGGCAGAGGTGTGTGAAACTGCTTCAATTCGGTATCTTGCTCTCGTATTTTTTGCAGAACTAAAGTTGCATGCTCGATGTCCATCAAGTCCTCAAGAACTTCTCTGCGTGCTTCCTTCAAGATAGAAAAATTGTCGCTGATGCGTTTGATAGCACTCATCAGAATCATGCTGCTCACTTGTTGTTTTCCTACTTTTTTCTCCCGTCCTTTATAGTTTCTTAGAATCATCAATGCTCGTCCAGCGCAGTGTCTAAATCTTCGTTTCAGCACTTCACTCTTTTCTAAAGCTAATTTCATCACGGTCCATAGATCTTCTTTCTTCAGCGCATCCAGTGCTCGTAAGACTTGAATAGGTTTCTCAGATGCCAAAAAGAATCCATTGTCATTGATGCCCAATTCAACATCCCTAGGTTTCTTCTTCTGAAGCTTGCAAATGGCATAGGCAATGGCTCTGCTCAGCACATCATTGACCCGTCGTCCATAAAGAGTATGGAACAAGACATATTTCTTGTTCGTCTTCTCATCCTGGTAAAACTCTATGAGTATGCGTTTGTCATGAGGTATGCCAGCAAACAAATGCTGTTCATAGAAATATCTGTACAATGCTTGCGTGGCGTTCTCATCAACATACAAATAAGATTTAATGAATTCTAAGATCTCTTCTTTTTTGTATTTGTTGATGAACATATCATCTAATAATCGTCGAAATTTCTGGATAGAGACTGCTAGATCATAGTTTAAGGGCAGTTGTTCAGAGAACCAGCTGGGAACCGTCGGTTGTCTTCCGGCAGCAGCTTTCACTTGTGCAACCATACCTCTAGCGAATAAAAATTCATATGTCTGTCCTCCTAAGACAAACACATCTCCTCGTTGCAGGCGTTCCAAGAAAGGTTCATCCAAGGTGCCGACAACTAGTTCATTAACCTTAACTAAAATATTTGTTTGATCTGGAATCGTTCCTATATTGGTCATGTAAATGACTCTGCTCATTTTTCCTCGTCTGCCGATTTCTCCGCTCTCATGGTCATAAAAGATCTTGGCATAGATATGTCTGTCATGAAGTGTAGCATATTCCCCGGCTAAATATTTGATCACATCCATAAAATCAGCTTCTGATAAAGTGCGATAACAATAGCTTCGTTTGACTACAGTTAGCACGTCTTTGATGTTCCATCGGTCTGCGATAGCCATGCCGAAAATTTGTTGTGCTAAGACATCCAGGCAGTTTTCAGGAATATGAATCGTGTCAATCTTTTTCTCTACTGCATTCTTCAAGAGTACTGCGCATTCAACAAGATCATCTCTATCCATCGGAATAAGTCGTCCTTTAACCTTTTCATGCAACGAGTGACCTGCACGTCCGCAATTATGAGTTAGAATACTCTCAATAAAATAAGTGTTTGGTGCTTTTGTTAATGTTAAGTTATAAACGGGGGAATTATCATTCTTTTGTTTTATAGTATTCACTTTAGTCCAGGAAATATTCTTGTCTATATCAGAGTCTATATGTTCAAAATGTATCTTTTTATTTAGGAGCAGTTGTACTTTTTTTCCTTTCGTTGTAGAATAAAATACAAATTTTTTAATATGAGCATTTCTTCCTATATGAGCTACATATATCTTTTTGAAGTTTATTTTTGGGATGAGTTTTGATGGTTTCGCGTCTTCTTCTGTAAAATAATTAGCAATACCACATCGATTCAGAAGGTTGTGTATATCTTGGGCGAAACGTTTGCTTGCTGTAAATAGGCGGATACTTCCACCGCTTATATTTCCATCTCCCTCTAGAACGCCTTCCAAAAAAGGAATGATCAACTTTTTGGGGAGAGAATAAAGCACATTTGAAACAGACATTCTGCCGGATTTATATTTGCTAGGCAGACCCAAAGAAAGAAATATATGCACTAACAATTGTGATCCGCATTCTAAGTGATAAAAGTTTTGCTTACGTTTATCCCTTCTAATTTTTGAAAAAAAACCATATTCTTGGAAGATAATCTTGCATGCTTCTAGTAAAGCAGTGTCTTTATTGCCTATCTTAATTTTATATCCTTTTTCTTTTTTAATATATACAATAGCGCCATCTGAAGCAATAATACCTGCAAGCCACATTAAATCTTTATTGATCTTTAAAGGCAATGGTCTTCGGTGATGTGATTTGCTTTTTAATTCTAAAAGCTGAGAGACATAGAGTTTTTTCTTAATATGGCATTGTTCCATTATATTTAAGAAAATATCAAGTCTGATGCTTTTTCTTCTGCCGTTTTGTCGCATATAATTTTGGAGATGATTTTGAGCTATGCCAAGTGTTTGTGCAAAAGAGGAATAAGAAAGATTATGTTTGAGTACATGAGCGTCAACAACTTTTCTAAGAAAATCTAGTCTATTTTCAACATAAAAGGATTTTTGATCTATGAGTTCATAAATATAAGGGATTGTATCAAAACTTTTATCATAAAGTTCTGCAATAAAGTCCTCTTTAGTGATATCTTTTGCTGTTTTCCATCCCCCTTTTGTTAATAGGGGATGTTCTGATGTGCACTCTAGTGTTGATCCAGAATGAAGAGATATGCTTAGAAGATGATTATTATTATATTTATGATATGTTTGTATAGTATTTTTAATAAATCCTTTCTTAGGATCACAAGATAATATTTCTACAGGAAGTTTTTTTTCAACAATTTCTCCAATCTCTTGATAAGTGCCATCAGCCAGTAATATTTTTGCATGATAAGGAAGACAACGTTGTAAAAATCTAGCAACAGACTTCGGGCTTCCTAAACAAATGACTAAATCTACATATCCTATATCAATACCTAACTCTAAGCTTGTCGAAGTTACACATGCTTTTAATTTCCCTTCTTTCAGTCGTTGTTCAATATCAAATCTATGCTTCTTGCTCAAACTTCCATGATGAGCACCAATGTTTTCCGTGTAATTCTTGGGAAAACGTTCTTTGAGATGATGCACGACTCGTTCTGTGCCTGCACGTGTATTAGTAAAGATGAGGGTAGTCTTATGTTCTTGAATAAGTTCGTCCATAGTTGCATAAATAGCATTGTGCAGTTTAGAGTGCGTAGTATCAATCAGATCAGGTAGAGGACTAATCACTTGCAGATCAAATTCTTTGTTATATTGCACATGAGCAACTTTACAATCGCGCATGCCTACTAAATAATTCGCAACTGCATCCATGGGTTCCACAGTAGCAGACAATCCCACGCGTGTCATATTTGGTGCTAACTCTTGCAGTCGTTCCAAGGACAAGGATAAATGCACACCACGTTTGTTTTCAGCAAGTGCATGCACTTCATCTATCACACACCATTGAACATCACGCAGTAATTCTCGGAATCGATCGCTCGAAAGGAGAATAGCCAAAGATTCTGGTGTTGTAATTAAGATATGCGGAGCATGTTTCAGCATCTTCTGCTTTTCAGTCGTTGTTGTATCGCCAGTTCTGACGCCAACGCGAATAGGATAGTCTTTATGTTTCTGTTCAGCTAATTTGAGCATCTCTGCCAAAGGCTCATTCAAGTTTCTGGCGATGTCATTGTTCAAGGCCTTTAAAGGAGAGATATACACGGCATAAATCCGTTCTTCGAGCTTCTTTTCGTCAGCAAGTCTTATTAACTCGTTCAAAATAGATAAAAAGCACGTCAATGTCTTCCCAGAGCCAGTAGGGGCTACAACCATAATATTATTTCTATCATGCACTTCTTTGACCCCGTAGAGTTGAGGCAGGGAAAAATCTTTGAATTTAGAGAAGAACCACTGGTTAACTAAAGGATGCAACAGCTTCTGTACTGTCTCTTTCGACTGTGGTTTTTCCAGATAAGTGATCATAGCCGGAATTGTAAATAAAGTTGCTTTATAAAACCTATGGGGGCGCTTTGAGAAGTGAAAACAAAGCTATAAAAATGAGGAAGATGAGACAAGAACATGAAAAAGAGTATGGAGTGAAAACATGCTGTTTTGTAAACATGCAAGATGTCTGAAGATAAAGTAAAGTTAACGATGGTAAATGATCGAAAAAACATGAGCAGTCAGATAACAGCCGAAGGCATCGAGCTCAATGAGAAGTTCTTGGAGGCGCTCCACGCGATGGAAAACACGCGGAAAAACATGTTTATTACAGGAAGAGCTGGCACGGGAAAATCTACTCTGCTTGAGCATTTCAAAAAAACAACAAAAAAGAGCATCGCTGTCTTAGCTCCAACTGGTGTCGCCGCTTTGAATGTTGGCGGCCAGACAATCCACTCATTTTTCAAGTTCGCTCCAGATATAACTCCCAACGCGATAACATCACAGAACGCTATCGGCAAGAAGATCTACAAGATGGTGGACGCGTTAGTCATAGATGAAATCTCCATGGTCAGAGCTGATCTTCTCGACTGCATGGATAGATTTTTGCGTATCAGCAGGGGAAAGAAAAAAGAGCCTTTTGGCGGTGTACAGATGCTGTTCATCGGCGACCTCTATCAATTGCCCCCAGTCATCACAAAGAATGATCAGGCGATCTATAAGGAATATAAGAGCGGATATTTTTTTGACGCTAATGTGTTCAAGGAATTGGCTATGGAGTTTATCGAGCTTGAAAAAATCTATCGCCAGAAAGATAAAAAATTTATAGCCTTATTGAACGCCGTGAGAAACCGCTCTGTCACGGACGAGGACATGCTGGAGATCAACAAAAGGCACAACCCGTCCTTTGAGCCGTTAAAAGACGAGTTCTATATTAATCTCACGACAACGAATGATCTCGCTGCGACAATCAACGAGAGAGAATTGGCTAAGCTTCCAGGTAAGCTGTTCAAGTGTATAGGGGAAATCAGCGGGAAATTCGAAAGGTCTTCCATGCCAACAGAGCTGGAATTAAAGTTGAAAGTTGGCTCTCAAGTCATGCTGCTCAATAACGATGGAAAACGCAGATGGGTCAACGGCACTATTGGAAAAATTGTGGAGATAACTAAGGATGATGAGGATATTGCTGTTGAGCTCGCTGCGAAGCAGATAGTGCATGTCGCGAAACACACTTGGGATATTTGCCAGTTAGATTATAACGCAAAAACAAGGTCGCTGGATTCTAAGACTTTAGGATCATTTAGGCAGTATCCTTTAAGGCTGGCATGGGCAGTCACGATTCACAAAGGCCAGGGAAAAACATTCGATAAAGTCATTGTTGACATAGGCAATGGAACGTTCACGCATGGTCAAACCTATGTAGCGTTGAGCAGATGCACTAGCTTTGATGGCTTAGTCCTAAGAAAGCCCATAAAGAAGCAACATATCTTCATGGACTGGAAAATAGTCAATTTTCTCACAAAGTACCAGTATGGTTTGTCAGATAAAAAGTGTTCTTTAGAAGATAAAATAAGCATGATTAAAGACGCTATCAAAAGAAAAGAAATGCTCGATATTGTCTATTTAAAGTCAAGCGACGTCAAGTCAAAAAGAACTATTCTGCCGAAGAAAATAGGCAACATGGAATATATGGGCAAAAAATATCTTGGCGTTGAAGCTTATTGTCAATTGAGAAAAGAGGACAGGGTGTTTAGAGTAGATAGAATCTTAGAGATAAAAAAAGTGTGAAAAGAAGAGCAAAACCTTTAAAAGACCATCTTAATGCTCTAACTTACCATTTTTTCAATAAAGGAGGAAAAACCATGGCGACAAAAGGATATTGTGTTAAATGCAAAGAGCAAGTAGAGATTAAGAACCCAGTTGAAAGCAAGACATCAAGAGGCACAAAGATTGCGAAAGGCAAGTGTCCTAAATGTGGAACAACAGTCTGTAGAATGGGTGGAATAAAAAAGTAATTTTAGCATACTACAGCCATCTAGTGCAAACAAAAGATCTCAAAAGTTAGTTAGTACTTTAAAATAGATAGATTGTAGATCTAAAAGGATAAAAAGCGAAAGATTTCCGAAGAAAGGGATATATTCTGAAAAATTTACCAAATGATTATTCTAATTCTCTCTTCAATATTTTGTGCGCATTGTTGATCCTCTTGAACATTTCAACATCTCCGCCATCGACGTCGGGATGATACTTTTTGGCAAGCTCTTTGTATTTCTTGTCAATCACAGTCATGTCAAGAACGTCAGGCGCGATGCCTAACAATCCTCGTGCTTCTTTACGCATATGCTCCACATCGTCTTTTTCAGTGAAGTCTGCAAGGAATTCTTCGAATGTTTTCTTCTTGCTAAGCAGATCATCTACTTCAAAGGCAATGACTTTGTAGACCACATATAGGTTGTCAACATAGCGTTTTGCGGATTTGTAGCTGTAATACATGCGATAGCCTTCGCAGTACCATGTTGCAGAAGCAGGAACATTTTTGATCGCGACAGGTTCAATGTCAAGAACAATGTCATCGTCAGTTAAGCCCAGCTTGCCGAGAATAGTAATAATATTGTTTTTGTATTGCAATGCTCTTCTTCCAAAAGAGTCACGCGCAACGACGGGGGTGAATGCATGTCCTTTGATAGTAATGGCTGTCATGGTTGTAAGAGATAGTGTAGAATACTCGTAAAATGACTATTTATAAACATTGACAATATCTGTAATTGTTCAGCATTCTGAAGTTACAATGCACCAAACATCTTCTTTAGGCTTTGGGGAGGCTGAAAAACAAATATTCTCAACAGGATCTTTGTGCTTTAGTGAGAAACGTCAAACAGTGAAAAGAAAGCTAATCTTCATTGTTGGGGAAGTCTCTTGCTTCAAGATACTGAATAATTACCAATATCTAAGTAGTGACTAAGTAAGAAAGCGAATAAAAAATAAAAGAGTTTTTTCATGTGCTAGTATCGAGCTATATTGCTGATTCTTAACTCATCAATCTTGCCCTTGAAGAAGGCTACTGGTTCAGGATCTGAATCTAGAGCAAAAGTCAAGCGAGCTCCAATGCCTAGTTGAGTATTTGCGTTCCCAACAGTGAATTGAGAAGGATATTCAGAAACGATCTGTCCATCAATAATAGTCTTGACAATTTGACCGTCATATTGGACCGCTACATGATGCCAAGTATTTTGAGGAACTTCAGCTACACCGTCGCACCAAACACTTCCGCCGCAAAGGTTAGAGGGTTGGTCAGCTAAAGTAAATGCTAGATGATTAGGATAAATGTTGTCTCCAACTCCTAGGACATATTGATAGTCCTTGCCAAGAATAGTGTCAACAGTAGTATCGTGCAACCCGCCTTCATAGTTGACATAAGCTTCAATAGTGAATGCATTAGTAAGTATTAATGATGGGTTATTTGAAACGTTAACATAGTCATCTATACCATCAAATTGTAAGGCAGATCCTTCAATGCCCTGCACCCAGGTTGCTTCTCTCTGAAGTTGTCCATCATTGTGGTTATTAGTAAGGTCATGAACAATTGATCCGCTGTTTTCATTAAAATCCCATAAGGCGACAGTATTTGCGTCTGGCGTAAAATGATTTGGCAAAATTTTTATTTTTTGGGAGTGAGATATAGCCATGACTGCTTGAGGAAGAGGGTTTCTAAGGTTGACTGTAAGAAATCCAAAGTAAATGTCCATTCCTTCAAGCGCTGGGAAATTAGGAATAACCCAATAGGCGCTTCCTTGTCCATTGATGTCAAATCTGCTTTGGGAGTCAAAAAGACTTAGAGTTAAAGGATTAAATAAAGAGGTCTGAAAAAGGAAGTCATCATTCAAAGGAATAATGCGGCCGTCTGATAACATTATGCCTGGTGCATCGCCAAATGACATAAGAAGTAAATAGCTTGCGCCGGGATTGGCTGGATCTGTTAGGCTGATATCGATAGTGTTTCCTAGACGTGGAGGAGAAGTAATACGTGGTGATAGAATTAATTGAGGTGGTTGTACAGCTACCAAAGGAAGGTAATCTAACGCAGATCCTCCAGCATAAGGAATATTAGTATCGCCTATTCCATCATTATTTAAATCAACACCGGCATAATCTGAGAAGTAATTACCGCCTTGAAAAGAACCACCTAGAATATTTGTTTCTAATGTTTTTGATATGTTCCAGTTGTTATTGGAACCTCCTCCATTACGAACATTATTATCGTTAGTAAAATTATTGTCATAGATCAGGTTATTACTTGAACTAAAAGGTTCAATTCCATCCATATTATTGTTTATTACAATATTATGTGAAACATTATTATAATTAGATCTGTCAAATGATATACCATGGTCGCGATTAGAAGATACATAGTTATTGATTATAGTGTTATCTCTGGTAGCCGAAGTTAAGCGAATGCCATTTACATAATTAATAATATTACAATTTTTGACAGTTGCTCTAACATTTTCTATTGCAATACCGTTAGAGCTAGAAGCCCTAGTACCTATAAGTGTTGCACCATTACAATCTAGGACAACATCAGGAGCGATAATATCTGGACCATAGGAAAGCTGGTAAGTTCCTGGAGTAAAAGTCGTAGATCGAGATACTGTACAAGAGTTAGTAGGCGTAGATCCACATTCAGCTGCTTCCAAAAAAGGAAGTATCAATGATATAAAAGAAAAAATACTTAAGAGAAAAATTAAAAGAGCTTTATTCATTCCAGCACACCAACGTCTTGCTGTTGACCATTCAGTTGATTAAGACGAAGTTGAAGCGCCTGTTCAGGATTGAGATTTTTATGTTCTTCTATGAGCTGGCGTAGTTGTTCCCGTTCTTGTTCTGTTTTGTAAGCGAAAAAATCGTCAAATCTTGGAATTCGAGAAGTACTTGGTGTTGGAGGCTTGCTAAGAGTAATGGTTTGTTGGCCTGGAGAAGTAGCGCGTAATCCATCTCTCGAAGAAATAGCTTGTGGTTGTAGAGTATTTACTTCTGTTGTTTCAACATCATCAGTGACTGCTAATCCTGTTCCTGTTAGCGTACTCGCATAAGTAACACTAAAAAATCCGACCAAAATAATTAATAGAGCCACAATAAGTTTCATAGTATCCTCATTCCGCCCTCTTTTCACTAGAAATAAGAAATATGCGTCCTATATAAGCTTTGTCTATCTAAATAGTTAGTGTAGTATCCCGAAATTACTTCATCCCTACCTTCAGCGTTATTTCTATGTAATTCAGCACAACAATTACGATAAGCGGGAGGCTTTAGCCTTCTTGCG
>Ga0209542_10004122_pt1 | contig 30202 bp, 37 predicted proteins | sample RifCSPhighO2_01_FD_184028 | JGI IMG/M metagenome (GOLD analysis project Ga0209542, IMG submission 184028) | Soil microbial communities from Rifle, Colorado - Rifle CSP2_plank highO2_0.1 (SPAdes) (version 2) | ecosystem: Environmental > Terrestrial > Deep subsurface > Rock core/Sediment ... | reverse complement strand
ATTTATGGGGCTTTTCAGGTTCCAATCAAACTACTAATATATCAAGATTGAAATAGTTACTCACAACCCTATTATTTTTTATTGAATGTAGAGATTACTATCTTTTAGATTTTTTCTTGCCTTTCTTTTTAGAATTAATAATCAGGTAGTAAACAATTACAAGTATTACTATAACAGCTATCACATTTATAGGTGTAAAGAAAGGAACAGCAATTACAGGGGGACAAGGAATTGAAAAGCTTCCGCTTGTACACTCAGCTGGTTTGCTTGCCGCATCTCCAGTCCAGGTAGCACTCCATTTCAAAGTTATTTTCTCGTCTACACATTGTGTTGCACTTTCCTGATTGTTGAATACACAATTTCCAAGTGTTGGAGATTCTTCAACGTCAATATTTATTAGCGTGTAGTTTGCATCACATTCATTATCTGCTGAATCCCACTGGCATCTGCACTTAGCAACATACTTTCCTGTTGAATCAAATCCACCGCAATCCAAACCTGACATGTCTTTTATAGATCTCTTTGCAACGTTTATGTTATAATTTTCACACTCATTCTCTATTTCATAATTGAAGCATGAAAAGTCGTTTGATGGCGAACACACTCCCTTGCCGTCATTGCCTATAATACACTCATAATTATCAGGACAGCATGTTTCTGCTATTCCGGGAAGTTTACAATTATTGAAAGAGTCAGAACTGCCCTCATTGTCAATCCATTCTCTTCCGTTTTCGCTGCACAATACTATTTCCTCAGCGTTAACTAAGATATCAGCACTGTCTGAAGAGGTAGGATTAATGCTTGAGATAAGATTTATTCTGTATTTTCCAGTTGGCATATTCTCTCTTGTGAATTCATTTGTTATTCCGTTTATGTTATTCTGGCCAGTAACTTCGCTTCCCCATGATCCTGTTAGCTGTCTGTCAAACTGATACTGCTCATTTAATATTCTGAACATAGTCCAATTAAGCCCTATATCACTCTCTAATCTTTCTTTTCCCCCGCAATAAAGAGTAGAGTAAACTAGTGCACAATCAGAATCTGTACAACTTGCTGAACTAGCGTAACATTCTACAGCATAAGTTCCCTCTGCACTAAACCTTACATCCCCACCTAAGAAAACTTCATTGTCTTCAGGAGATTCAATATTAGAGAAAATATTCTTGCCTTCCTGTGCTATTAAGATTCCTGAAGTGTCTTTGTCCGACAATGGACCGAATTCAGGCTCTCTGTCATCAGTTACTGTAAGCAAAATATTTTTCTGCCCTGGAAGAGAGTACGAGTCAGAAAAGTTCCATATATTCTTTGTTTTGCCGTCTCCAAGGTTCCAGTCTGTTGAAATCTCATCGTCTTCATCATAACTTCCATCAGCACTGAAATTAATCAGCTGAAGAGGTTCAAACATCATCCCATTTATAGGCAAGAGAATATTTGCGAAAGGCGCTGTATTTGATTCTATGCTCGCAACTGTTAATTCGCTTGAGTTTAATCCATTTCCAGAACTGTTAACAAGCTTGGCATTAAACTTGTAAACATTATTTCTTCCCACGTCAAATCCGCTTCCATCTGCTCTTTCCCCTGCTCTCCAGGTTACAAAAGCCTCTGAATCGCTTTGTGCTCCTTGAATTGTTGATAAAATGGCCTGATTGTTTCTGTAAATAGTGTATTGTATTCCTTTGCCTTCAAATCCATTTCCCTCAACATATAATTTTATAAGGTCATTTTTTTGCGGTTCACTTTCTATTATTTGATCCCTCATGTTTCTCCAAGTGCTGCTCGTAATAGATAACAGCTCAATAGTGCATAGCTTCATGCTTTGCTTGGAAAGATTTCCGACATGCGCATTTGTTGCTCCCGAAATACCAAGAATTTCTTTTTCTCCCATAGAGGTATCACATACTGTTTTGACTGTATATGCAAAGTTGCCTAAACAAACTTTATTTGGATAAATTAAAGAACTATTTGATGAATTTGTTGGCGATTGAACGTGAGCATTCGATAAAGAAGATAGTGATAGCATTTCGTTAGATTTGTTTTCCTGAGTTACGCATGTTCTGTCTAAACTCCCTTTGCAACATAGAACGTAAGGATATTCGGCGATACTGTAAGCTGATGCATTCCATACCTGTGCATGTGCATTGCTGCACGCACTTACGCCTATTGCAATTGTATCTCCTGCTAAACATTTATCTCTTAATAGTATTTCGCAGAATTCATTTCCTGCCAGAGACTCGTTGTTGCAAGAATTATCAAAACTCCCAGATAGAGTTGTTGTTCCAGTCGTCAAGGGGCATTCACATCGACTTATAGCTACGTTACATGTTGCTACACTACCGCCAGTACAAATAACATTATTGCAAACAGGGTCGCCTTGGCTTATGCAGCTTACTCCTTCAACACTGCTTCCAGTTATTTTATTCCATAGGTCAGAGAAAAATCCGGCAGAAGCAAATCCTAAAAGTAAAACAATTACAATTAAAGATGAAAAAAGTATTTTGTACGACCTCATTTTTTATAATGTAACTACCAAAATATAATTTATAAACTCTTCGATGTTATTGTTACAATGGGGAAAAATAAAGAAATATACAATCATGCTCTTGATCCTGATGAAGAGACTTTAAAGCAATTCGAACACTGCTACAGCGAACCGTTCGTTGTTAAAGCTGCGCTTATGCCTGATGCTCATTCTGGCTATGTTGCTCCTATAGGTGCTGTTTTAATTACTAAGGATTTTATCGTACCTAGCTGGGTGGGATATGATATAGGGTGCGGAATGACTGCAGTGAAACTTACAAGTAAAGGTCTTCTAAAAGAAATCAAAGAAAATTCAAAAAAAATTTACGATCAGGTTATCAGAGATGTTCCAATGGGTTTGGGCGAGATTCATAATAAGGCGTCATTATCAGAAGAGGGCAAAAAGAAATTTGATTTGTTGTTAAGTAAGTTTAAGAAAGGTGAGCATAACAAAAGTATTTTGAACTTTTTAGAAAGCGGTAAAGCTGAAAGGTCGTTGGGGTCATTAGGGCATGGAAATCATTTTATTGAATTATCCTGTTCTGGAGATGAAGGAAAAAAATCTAAAAATCTAGGTGACGAGGCCTGGATAGTCATTCATTCAGGCTCTCGCGGAGTAGGGTATAAAGTTGCTCAAGAATACATGAAAATGTCTTCAGGAATGAAGAAGGGGTATGAGGAAACGTATCCGTTGAAAGATTCAAGTCAGCTAGGAAAAGAATATCTTAACATTCTCGAGTTTGGTTTGGAATTTGCATTGCTAAACAGAATGGAAATGATAAGGAAAGTGATTAGTGCAATTGAAAAAGTTTTGGGCAGAAAGGTAAAGTCAGAGTTAGTAGTTAACAAAAATCACAATCATGCCATAAAAGAAAAACAGAAAGGCAGTTACGTGTATGTTCATAGAAAAGGCGCGACTCCCGCAAAGAAAGGTGAATTAGGAGTTATTCCAGCAAATATGAAAGATGGAGCGTTTATTGTAAAAGGAAAAGGGAATAAAGAATTTCTTATGAGTTCGTCTCATGGGGCGGGGAGAGCAATGAGCAGAAGTCAGGCTCGTCAAAAAATAACTCTCGAACATTTCAAAAAAGAAATGTCTGAAGCGGGAATTCAGGGAACTGTAAACGAAAGCACTTTAGATGAAGCTCCCGAAGCATACAAAAACATTTATGACGTTATGGAAGCTCAAAAAGAATCAGTAAGCGTTTTAAATCATCTAATACCTTTGATAAACTGGAAAGGAGCAGATAGAAGAAGACGAAGATGAACGGGGAAATTGGCAAAAAAGTTGCGAGATTAAAACCATTAGCTGTTATCAAGGGGTAAAAACGAAGAGTTTTTATATATCTCCTCTATATTATCCTATGAAAAAAATCTGGATTTTTATTATATTAGCCATCTTGGTTGTTGGTTATGTATTTTATCCTATAGTTATGAATTTCTTTATAAAATTAAATAACGCAAAAATTGATTATTCATGCAATGTTGATTCTGACTGTAAAATAAATCTTGTTGGTAGTGGAATTTGCAAAAGTGATAAATACAGATGCACTAATACTAATTCCATTGAAGGGAAAACAGAGTATTACCGAAACTTATTTGGTAGTTCATGTGAAGCAATTGAAATTACGCCAGACATGTGTGTATGTGAAAGCAACAAGTGTAAGAGTTATACAACAAGCGGTAGCGGAGCATTATTGCCCTTAACATAATTGTTTGATATTATTAGAGTTAAAAAATCCACAGCTCGATCTTAGAGCTCAAGATATTGCAAAACTTCGGGCTTTATTCCCTAAGCCAAACAATATTGAAGCTAGAGTAAATAACAAATTTCCTCATTCTCAAATTAGACCATTAGGGGAAAAGTTTTGTTTTTTAATCTAGATTATAATCTTCAAGGCAGCAAAGGTTCTATCATTCTTTCAAGTTCTTCACTTACTTGGTGTCTTAACATCTTTAAACATTTTAATAAGGTTAAATGAGTTTTTCTATCATTAGGCTTATAGCATTCTCTGACATTTTCTATTTGCGTTCGTATCATGTTTGTAAGTATGTCACGACACTCATAAATTAGAGTATAAAGCTTTCCCTCTTTTTCTTCACCGCAATATTTATAAAGCAGGTGCAATAATATTATATCATATGATACAAAAATATAGCAGATATAGGATATTGCAGCAGTTTTTTGATTTTCCAAGAAGGAATTTTCAGATGAGGGCAATTTCAAGGGAAACAGATATGGCTCAGCCTTCAGTAATAAATCATCTTAAGGCATTACAATCTGAAAAGCTTATATTAAAAGAAAAAAAGGGTTTATATCCTACTTTTATTGCTAATAGGGATAATGAACTCTTTAAGATTTATAAAAAAACTGATATTTTAATGAGGATAAAACAGTCAGGTTTGTCGGATTATTTATATGATTCCTGTCAACCAAATGCAATAATTTTGTTTGGCTCTGCATCAAAGGGAGAGGATATTGAGGAAAGCGACATAGATATTTTTATCCAATCAAAAACAAAAAAACTGTTAACTGAAAAATATGAAAAAATTCTAAAAAGAAAGATTTCTCTGTTTTTTGAAGAAAATTTCTCAAAGCTGAATAGTGAATTAAAGAACAATATTTTAAACGGAATAATGCTAAAAGGTTATCTCAAAGTATTTTAAAATGGATTTAATAAGAATATCACCTGATATTGAAAGAGCTAGAAATATATTGAAAATGGTGGCTCTTATTCAAGAAAGAATAAAAACACAGGACAGAATAGTTATGTCAGCACTTATAATAGCAGATTATTATGAAGTGATCAAAGAGCTGATCACTGCTATTCTACTCATTGACGGATATAAGACTTTAAGCCATAAAGATTTGATTGAGTACATAAGGGAGAAATATAAGGAGTTTACAGCTAATGAAATTTCAATATTAGATGACTTAAGAATTATGAGAAATAGAGTTTCATACGAGGGATTTTTCGTTGAGCCCTCCTATCTTAATAGAAATGAATCTTTGTTTAAACTGACGATAAAAAAATTAAAGCAGATTGTAGAAGATAAACTTTAGTTCATTTGTTTAATTGTTCTTATTCACAATAATCTTTATATATCTCTGAAATTTGAAATTCTGATGAAAGAATACAAAGCTGTTTTTGACGTAAAAACCGATGTAACACAAACTACAGAGAGAGTTTTTTATTCTCCTTCATTTAAAGAGGCTAAGAGACTTACAGGAATGTTGGCAGCTGCAATAGGTGGGGAGTGTACAGTTACAAATCCAGATACAGGTAAAGTGACTGTTATTTATAACTTGGGTGAAAATAAAATAAACAGCAGGAATTTTACTGGCAGAGTAGATATAACACTCGAACAGATAGGTTTTATTTGGGCTAAGTTTCCAGTTGCAGGAGATATTGAGGATTATATAAGAAAAAAGAATCCAGATGCAGATATAAGGAGATTATAACAGATTGTCTAACTTTATACTTAAGCCCAAACAGCAAGAATCCCAGCCATTAATTCTATTATAATAAGCTGATATACAACATTAAGTAGATATAATTTAACAGGTTTCCCTTCCCACAAAACCATCCCAAGCATTACGGGAGCAATAAATCCCAGCCAAAGCCAGCATCCAACTTCCATTCCTGCAAGGAATGTTGTAGCTTCCATATAATCAACAAAGTGCGCTAAAATATAAGCAGTAACTAAAACTCCTATAAACATAATAATATAACTTTTAGCCATTCCCTTTTTCTTTGCTTTCTCCATATCTTTAGCTGTAAATCCCATTAGTCTTATCCAAACTTTTCCAAATATGGGTCCGTACCATAAAAATCCAATTATCATAGAAACAATTGCAGCAGCGACAATTGCAATATAATTTAACGACACTTCAGCAACCATCTTTATCAACCTTTTTTGTAATAAGATAAAATTAACTATTGTTTATAAATGTTTTCGAGAGTTAACATTTATAAAATCTTCTTAGTCCCTAATATCATGAGTTTAGAAATTTATTATGATGAGGAAGGAGATTTTTTAGAGATATCTAACGGGGATATTTCAAACTGCTATTTTGATAATCTTGGAAATGGCATTTTTCAGATAATTGATAAGAACACAAAAGAAGTCAAAGGCATAGCAATGCACAAAAAACCACTCATCTAAATCTCTTTTTTATATCTGCCAACTGCAGTCTTAAGTAGTCGTATAATCTTTCAGCCTCTTCTGTCTTTGTTTTTCTTTTGTCTGCGAGATTATTCTTTACAGAAAGATAGCTTTCATAAGCATTCACGCTTCCAGAAATACTTTTTACCTTTTTTATAAATTCTTTTTTTGAATAATCTTTGTTTTCCATTAGTTTTTTTATAATATCCAATGTCCTTATTCTTAAAACGAGAGTATAAATAACCCTATCATAAATAAATTTCTGGTTTTTATCTTTTGCTTTTTCAATGACCTCTTTAATCAACTTTAGTTTGTCATCAGTAGTATCAATATGCCACTTAACGTTTTTCTTTGTCACATTTACCTTTATATCTTCAATGTAGCTGGAATTGATAAGAGGTTTAGCTTCTTTTATCATTTGTCCAATAGGGAATAGGTTATCGGATAATTTTTGCTCTAACAGTTTCGAGGAAATTATAAGTATATTATATACTCCTTCACTAATCATTTCTTTGTTAATATTTTTTGTTATAACTAATAGATCTATATCGCTTTTTTCATCTTCCTCATTTCTAGCATAGCTTCCTGCTAGATATATCCCTATTATTTCTTTTATATCAATATGTCTGCTTATGATATTGATGGTGTCTTCTAGTATTTTTTTTGGGTTTTTTTCTATCAATTCCACTCTTACTTCTCTGTTAAGCCATGCTCTTGGCAGTATAACCGCTGAAGAATTTCCCGCCTTAACAGTTTTTTTTATCTGAATCTCCATTACTTTTTCTCCAAAAATTCCTCATCTTCATTTATCTGTGTTAAGAATTTTTCATCAATTTCTTTTCTCCAATAGTTCTTTACTTCATTTGAACTTTCCTCTTCTTTAACCTTTTTTTCATGCTTCTCTACTTGTTTTTTAAGAGATTTAACTCTCTTTTTTCTAAGTTTTTTCATGCGCTTCTTATCACTCATGTACTTACATGTACTTACGTGTTTATAAACTTTATGTTTTATTAATTTTGTAATATAATTAAAATTTAGAAATCTCAAACACCCAGCTATACTTCTCCATCTTACGCAAACCAGCAGAAAATCTTCAGTTTTTTTGGATTGTATCCGCGGTCTAATGTTGCAGTTATTAAAACAGATTGGGCGTAAACTTCAGTATCTTGCGGGTAACCCCCCCCTGCAGAAGGCAAACCGCAGGCGCTTTGAGGATCGCAAACACTTGAAGCGCAAGTTAAATAATTTGGCTTTCTTTCCTCTATCTTTGCCTCTACTTGTTGTGGGGGTGAAGCTGGCTGCCCGTCTCCGGGAATTGTTGTTTCAAGAACATTATTTCTTAGATCATCATCTAATTCTATCTCTCTTAATATTGAATTTTCAATTCTATAGACTTTTTCTTCATTGTTTGTTTTTCCCACATATCCTTTACTAATTAAGAACAGCAAAACTCCAACAATAAGCAGTATAGCAAAAAACGCCTCAACTATCTTTATCCAGCTTGCTTTTCTGTTGCTTTTTGGTATAAAAACCCCCATTTTCACCCTTTTTATTTTATTAAAAGAAAAATATACTTTTAATACTTATCATTTTTACATTAGTTCAGCTCCTTTTCCAAATCCCAAACTTTATAAACTCGGGATTTTTAAATTCTGTATACATATTAGAAAGCTATTTCTTCTATGTTACGGAGGATATAAATATGGGAAATTTCGGTGGCCGAAGTGGCGGTGGTTTCAAACGAAACTTTGGGCCTAGAGAAATGCACAAAGCGACTTGCTCGGAATGTGGAAAAGAATGCGAAGTTCCATTCAAACCTGCAAAAGACAAGCCAGTTTTTTGCCAAGATTGCTATAAAAAGAAGAAAGGATTCTAGGTTTTTAGTAGCCTTTTTTGATTTGTAAAAATTCTTATTTTTATTATTTTATTATTCTTATTTTATTAGTCTTACCACAATATTACCTGCAACCAGCCCTGTTTTATGTTTGCTTGGCTGTCAACATACTGAACCGGTAAATCGTCTGAGAAAATTTCTACATTTGATCCCACCGGAGGATTATTGTACGCCTTTTTCTCCTCCGGAACGGATTCAATTCTAGTACTTAAGTCTCCCTTAAGTGCAAATCCAAAATCCATATCTAAAGGAACTTGAAGTGTTTGTTTTAATGCAGAATAACCACTCCCCATATACTGACCCCTTAAGCTATTCCCAGAAGTTAAAAGCCTGCTTTCAAACACATAAGGCACCGTCTTAAGAAGACCTTTTTCATAATTTGTAAAAGGGACCTGACAGTCAGTTATTGGATTAGTACCATCAAATTCTTCAGAGTGCATTATTTTAAAAAAAGTTTCTCCACCATGTGTTATGTAAATATAGTTGTTGTCTGCTCCGTAAGGACCACCAATAACCTCTTCGTTTTTGTTTTTAACTATAATCTTATTTTTAGAATTTCCAAAAACATTATCAATGCCAAAACAGCTTATTACATTTCCCTGAATATCTTTTGGTAAGTCATTTAAATTTACACTATATGATGTCAAGTCAGCAGTTGACTCTTCAATTACACTTTGCTGCAGCTGCTTTAATGTAATGTCTTCATTGCCGCTGTTAGTATTTTGCCTGTACTGATTTATTACAACAAACAAAAATATAAGAAACATAAAGAATATCACAAATGATATAATTATCCCTACTTGCGAGCCTCTTTTTTTCATAAGTTTAAGAACGAATAAATGTTTATTAATTTACTCTTTTCTTTAATGACAGTTTAACTAAATTAAGATCTTGTTAATTCTTCTATAGATAAATTTTTGGTCTCGGGCATAAGACTTTTTCTTAGCTGCAAGGTGCTTAAAAATAAATTAGTTACCTTTTCTCCAAGCGCAGTTCTTAATGTTAAGTAATCTTTTGCAGTTTGGCCTATATCCGGTATAAAGACAGTTGCCCACCCATTACCATTATGAAATTCCATAGCTTCTTTATATCTGCCGTTATCTATTAATTCTCTAAATTCTTGATAAGCCCGCTTATACGGTTGCATCTCTGGCTTCGCATTTATTTCTGCAAATATATCTGTCATCTTTTAAATAGGGTAGTTATCTTTTATCTTTATCAGAACCGTGAATAAATTCTTGGCTTACGTAGTTTTCCAAAGGCGTGGTATTAAAGTGATCAACAAGATAAACTTTATCGTGCTCCTTTATTCCAATTATTAATGGGTCTTTTGGCATCACTTGAACGTTCCAATCTTCAGGTTTAATCTCTCCAATAATATACACTTCATTACCAAATAAAATCTTTGACCTTTCAACTTTTTGTTTTGTTTCCAATGGTATAAGTCCGTTAAATTCACTATAAACCTGCATATTATGAAGATGCTGATATTCCCCAAATTTTTCCCTAGGTAATGAAACTACGTGTCTTCCCTCACAATCTTTTCCAACAATCTGTTCTCCTGGAAAAACTGCTCCAATAAAACTTTTGACTATAAAATCAGAAACAGGTTCATTTCCCATTCCAAATTCTACTACTGCAGAACTAGATAAACGATAATAAATACTAAATCTATTAGGGTTAGGGTTAGGGTTAAAGGGGCGGGATGTAAATTGAAAATACCTGTAAATTCCAAATCTGGGAAGTGGTGTTGATTTGCCGTTAATTTGGACATCATTGCTCATCGATAAAAAAGACAAATCTAACAAGGGATATTCCAATGCGATTCTTTGCTGCTCTAATCTAAGCAATGGAAGTCTCTCTACAGGCAACGCACTTTCTAGCATTTCTGAGATTATCTTGTCTAATTCTGCTACTTTTTGAGCTTTAGCTTTATCCTCCCTAAGACCGTCAACCTCCGTTACATAGTCTTCTAACTCCAAACCCGCAAAAGTCCCATAATTGGTCATGTTTTTGCTATCTACCTATTCTATTTAATGATTATTGTGATTAAAAGTATAGTTTTATATTACTCTCCTTTCATCCTACAAAAAGATTTGCTGATGCAGATACTATAAATGCTAGGAAGACAAGTATAAAAGAGTGTTTAACTCCCGCTTTTATAGTTCCTTCAGATAATTTACCTATTGTTATTCCGGTGAATAATCCTTGAACCATTAATAAATAGAAGAACATCTGTGAAATATCTAAGTCCTGATTTCCTCCGCCTAAAGGCGAGGTAACTAAGTCGGAACTACCGCCAGCGCTTATCTCTCCAAGCTGGCTTATTCCCTGAACTAAAGGCAATATTTTAAACTGCATGACTAAAACTATCACTAAGAATATAATAAAAATTATATAGCCTTGTACGACTAAAGCGTCTATTGCAGCCTTTCTTTCTTTCTTTAATTTGTCGCTTTCAGAAATTGCGTTTGCTACAGCCTCCAAAATTACCCCAATATCTCCTCCCGCCTTTTCCGCCTCACCTATTAAAGTAACTGCTCTTGAAACTGTTTTATTATTAACATCTCTTGAAAATATATTCAAAGCCTGATTTACTGGAATTCCAAGCTCAATTTGATTGGCCAGCTTTCTTATGTTAACGCTTAAGTTTCCGTAAGTTTTGTCTTTAACGTGAATTATGCTCTGGCTTATTGGCACTCCTGCATTTACGCTTTCAACTAAATTTCTTGAAAATTCTATAAACATTTCCTCTTTTTCCTTATCTTCTTTGTTTTGAGTAACAACTGCAAGAATGAATGGGCCTACAGCAGCAAGTATTCCTAGTCCAAGAATAAGAAGGAAAAAGTTTTGTCCTATAAAAATAAGAGAGATTAGGCTGATTATTGAACCCACAATTATTCCTGTCCACTGAAATTTTGTTAGTTCTATCATTATATCATAGCAAGAAATTGCTGTCTCCCATTAAATTTACTTTTATTAACTCATAATTCACTGAGCATTGTCGAGCAATCATGATCTGCTTATTTACCATTATCATCTTCTTTTTTTTATTTTTATCTGCTTATTTTTAATTTAAGTTTCAGGCTGTTTCATTTGCAAAAATACAAGGAAAAAAATGTTTATTGCAACAACTACCGAAATTATTAAGACCGTGATTGCTTGGGCACTCAAACCGAGACCTATATTGCTTATTCTTATAAGAATTAAGACTAACATAAAGATCATAGGTGCTGCAATTACAACACTTATATAGATATCCATAAACGATTCAGTCATCTTTGTGTACTTTTCCCGATCTATTCTGTATTCAAATAAAAGTGATTGCGCTCTTTTGTCTAAGAATTCATTTAAGCTCCCTCCAGAAACAACTGTCGTTGCTAAACCTCTGTAAAGCTCTGCCAGTTTGGCGCTTGGAGACTTGTTTGCTGCATCTCTCAAGGCGGTAACTAAATCATAACCATAAATATTAACCTGATTTATCAGCTTTATGAATTCTTTTCTTGTATGGGGATATTCCTTTGTTGAAATTATTACTGAAAACATTTTGCTTGGCTCTATCATGCTTCCAGCGACTGCAGACATATGTATTACGACAAAAGGCAATTCCTGATTTATACTGTTACCGATAGATTTTTTTTCAAGTGAGGGGTAATAGTACATGAAAACAAAAGTCAGTGCAGGAATAAAAACCGGAATCCATAAATTAATAAGTATTCTTCTCAAAAATCCTTCTTTTACTGCCGAGATTACAGGAAAAGTGATACTAAGATCGATGAAAATTAAGAATATGTATGCTAAGATAGAAAGAGCGGTTACAACTAAGGTTATTAAAAGCATAAGAGATATGTAGCTGCTTGGCAAAATATTCATGCCAGATTTAACGAGGTCTTTTTTCATTAAATCAAATCCCTTGCTTCCACTTAATTTTACGCTTCTGTCAAAGAACATTTTGTTGGCGTAAACAATAAGAAAGTTTGGCCTTCTGAATTCTTTTTCCTTTGTGATTTTTCTTTCCCTTTTGAATCTTTTTAGAATTGATTTTTTTAGCCTGTCTTCCTCCTTTATTAAATCTGGCGAGTCAGATTTAATTTTTTTTATGCTTTCTTTTGGTTTCTCCGATTCCTCCCAGGAATATTCAGAATTTGAAAACGTGCTATTCTCATTAAGTTTTTTTGTCAAAGGTCTTGCAATGTTTAAGACGGCTACCTTTTCATACAATGAGCGATTCTGCAATTTTAGTCTGTTATTTATATAAAAAATTCTGCTTGAAATAAGATTACCTTGCTCTTGGTTTCTTGCTCTGTAACTTGTCAGGTTCTTAAGTTCGTTAACCAAGTATCTAAGCTTGCCTATTTCATCCCTTATGTCGTTGAATCTTTTTCTAATTTCATCTATACCCAAAGACGCCATTTTTCCCTTTACTGCAATTTATCCTCAATTTTTTTCTGAATTTGAATGAAAAGTTTCTTGTTTTTATTGTATTCTGCAAAGTCCTTATTAAGATAAGAAGCCTCAAGTCTGTCGCTTAATTCTTGCAAAGTTTCAACTAGCTGGGCCAAAAAGGCAACATCCTCTTTATTCAAATTATTTTCCTCCGGCATCCAATATAATTTGAATGCATATTCATAAATTTACAAAGAAAAAAGTATTATTAAAGGTATTGATAAAAGACAGAAATATTTATTTATGAATAAACTTTTGATTGGCATGGACCAACTTTCTTTTTTCAATAATGAAGATAATATTCGCCCTATCACAAGATCTTTCAAACTTGAAGACATTAATGTAATAGGGATAGGGCTGGATATTTTAAGGGATAGAATGAAACCCGAAGGAGAAAATTATATTGGTTCGTGTCCTTTTCAGCATATAGATACACATCCTTCTTTTTATCTCAGACAAAAGAATTTTTACATTTGTTATGGTTGTGGCGCATTTGGTGGCCCATTTTCACTGCTTTTTAGACTAACATCTCATTCAGATGCTTTAGATTATCTTAAAAAGAATTTTGATGTAGATATCTCCAACAAACAAGATTTGACAAGATTAAAAGTATGCATTTATTCTGAGAAAGAGAGACTAGGAAGCATAGATTATGTTCCTTTAGAATATCAATAATTATTGTATCCCGAATTTCCTTAAAACTTCCTCGGGACTTTTATAATATCGGTTTACTATTTCCTGAACTGTCTTAAATTCGAAGATCTTTTGTTCAAACATTTTATAAATTAATTGAACACGTCTTTGGAACTCGAAATTAAGCTGTTCAACAGGAACACCGCTTCTGACTGAAATCTTTTGCAGTATTTTTGAATCTTTCTTGAAATAAAATCTGTCATCAGCAGGATTCCAGGTAAAGGGGGTATTTGTCATCGCCACACCATTTGGAGTTATGTTTATTATCTCAACTATCTCTCTTAACTTTCTTGTTTCTACTTTTCTTACAGTTGCATGGATCATTATGCAGACGCAGTCGAGAACATTCAATAAAGTGGGCGATAAACTTATCGGCGGAGTTTCAAGCCTTTTAATAACCGTATCCACACTTTCAGCGTGAATTGTTGAAACTGACGAATGTCCCGAAGCCATTCCCTGAAATAATACATAAGCTTCTTTACCCCTAACTTCTCCAACCATCACATAGTCCGGATTTTGTCTGAATGAGGATTTTAATAAACTAAAAAGATCTATTTCTCCTACTTTTCCAATTCCAACTGCATTTCTTGTGACACTTGGAAGCCAGTTTTCTCTTGGCAAGTTCAGTTCTCTAGTATCTTCAATTGAAACAACTCTAGCTTCAGGGGGAATAAAGAAGGCAATTGCATTAAGCAAGGTAGTTTTACCCGAGCTTGTTCCCCCCGCGATTAATATATTCATCTTATTTTCTATAAGTATCCATAAATACGCCATCATTTCAGGACTTAAAGTGTTAAACGAAACAAGTTGTATAGGTGTCCAAGGAGTTGTAGTGAATTTTCTTATTGTAAATGTAGGACCTTTGCTTGTAATGTCTTTTGTATAAGTTGCATTTACTCTACTTCCATCAGGCAAACTTCCATCAAGAATTGGATTTGCGTATGAGATATATTTTCCGGATTTTTGGGCAAGTTTTTCAACAAAGCTTGCAAGTATTTCATTGTCTTCAAATCTTATATTTGTTTTAAGATTTCTATAAGTTCTGTGAACAACGTATATTGGAGATTCAGTTCCATTACACTCAACATCTTCAACAAAATAATCCCTCATTAAGGCCTCAATTTTGTCAAATCCTATAAAGTCTCGGTATAAGTAATAAAATATTTTTTTGTAGCTTTCAAACTCCATCTGCCAGTTAAATTCCTCTAAAAGAAGCCTAAAACTTTTGTCAACATAATCCATTAAATCTTCATGCTTCTTTTGTGTTATTTCTTCCAAATTCACGAGCTCTTTCATGGCATTTTTGAGCTGTTCAAGCTGGTCTTTCTCTGTTTCATTGAGCTTAGGCTCTTCTATGTCATAAATAACCTCTGAGATTTTAGAATTCCAGTAAATATGGGCATAAGCAAAAGGCGAAATTAAAGGATATCTGACATTTATTGCCTTCTTGTCCTTTGTTTTTTTTAGTTTTGGAATTTCAGGGTATAAATCTATAACAACTTTTTCACCGCCAAAATCTATTGGACTTTTCTTTTTCTGCAGTGGATTTAAGTTTACCATATTTTATATTAAATCAAAATTTATTTTGGTCTTTGTCCCTAAAGAATCTTCCCCAGAATTTTCTATTCTTAATTTGTAGGATGAAGCTGACTTAGTAAGCTGTTTAATACCACTTTCATCATCTTGAAAAGCAATGTTTATTCCGCTGTTCACATAATTCAGTGTAAGCTCAATTTTGTTATATCTACTTCCTTTCGTTGTCATTATCTCTATTTTTCCATCAGTGATAGGTACTCCCGGTTCTGAGTAAATCAGTCTTGTTTCATCCATTTCATAAATTATTTTCTCATTTGTTCCATCAATTGTTAATGAGCCTTCCTTGAGTGACAATTCAGGGGTTCTGACATTTCCCGTTCCCCCAGTTCTAACAGAAAAAATCTGGTCGTCAAGTCTGTTAAGGGCATCTATAGTCTGCTCTAAAACAATTCTATCCTGGCTTTGTTCTATCTTTGGCCTTACAAAAGCAAGCACAAGTGCTATTAATGATAACGCTATCAGTGTATAGAGTACCGTCTCAATCCAGACTTGGCCTTGCTTTGTCTTCCCTCTTTTTTTTAATCCCAGCATAATCTAAAAAACAAGAACGAATTTAAATAATTAACTAATCAGGAAGATATAGCCAATTGACAAAAAGGTCAATAGTAAAAACAACAAGATAATGTATCTCCTTCGGATTTGAAATTGATAGTTATTATACTTCTGCCAAGGATAAAGTAAATACGGGATTTTATTAATATAGAACAAAATATTTAACTTTCTCAAAAATTACAATTATTTTCTAACTCATAAGGAATTAATTAGGGCTGGTTTCTTGTCCACTTGTCTACGTTATCAGTTATTTCATCACTGCAAGTTTCTAATGGAATAGAATCTGCAACACCGCAGTCTTGGCCTTCAGCGACAGGAATTATCTCAGCTTTTATTGCGAGGCTTCCCTTGGGATTTTGTACAATGTAAGTATCACCACCATAAGGTCTTGGAATTGTTGCTGTGCTTCCCAATATCGATAACTTGTCAGTTCTATACATAGTAACTCCTGCTACTCCCAATCCATCTTCAACTCCAAAAGTTGTCCTTCTTCCAACTCCGTCTTCTATTCTTAATATTACTTTATCAAGCACTATATCTCCTAAATCTATGGAGATTAAAGTGTAGTTCCCATTCGCTCTTTCATCTTCTGATAACTCTTTACCATCTAAGGAGTTGCATGTAAATCCCGCATTTATTTTTACAGAATCTAAAATTTCAATGCAGCTTGTTGCTTTTGGAAGTTCCTTACCCAAAAACGCGCTTATTGCCGCCCATAATGCTACAACAATTAACATTACCAAGACTATTCCTATAATCCATACAATCACATCACTTATACCTTTTTTGTTTTTCATTTTCTATCTTAAAACTTTATAGCGGATCCGGTGTTTCACCAAATCTATACGTCACCTCAGTTATAGGTGTGTCGCCGGTATCACAGTCCACTATAGCAGTATTCTTTTCTGCAGGATCACTTGGATTTTTATGATAAACTATTAACGTTACTGCAAACGCATCACCCTCTTCTAAATAATTAGTTGTATTAAATGCACTTTTGTATTTGCTTGCTGTAGAATCCCAAGCATCTTTCCAGCTACAGGACAGAGCATACGTATTATCATCGTTCTCATCAGGATAAGGTATTTTTTCGTCTATTTTAGACCAAGAAGGATAGTGTGCCGCTACTCTGCATAACTCCACTTCATCCGATCTTCCGTCTGGTCTATCCTTTATATTGCTTCCAAGAGCAAACTGATAGTGGGTTGGATTCCCATAATATCTAAATGAAATATTTAGGGCTTTGTTTTCTTGAGTGTTTAAGTTTATTTCTCCAGGCACATCAGTTGTTATAATCTCACATCCCAGCTTAAACGTTTCTCCTGCCGCCTTTACTATACTTGTTGAACACTCGCTTAAGTCAATGCTGTCAACAATACCGCAATCTTGCCCGCCAACAGTAGCTCCTAATTTTATATTACTAACTTCCTGAAGAGAATTTGCGTCAAAAATATATGTAGCCCCTTCATTTTGTTTTGGGAAATTAATGTTATCATTAAAGGGCTTTGAGTCTTCTTTATCACCTATTGATCTGTAATTGCCTATGTTTTCAATTATTTTTCCATCATTCACCTTAAGAATTTCAAATCTTTTTGTTTGCCCCGCATCGTTTTCTAGTATAAAATAGAATCCATCAATATCAATATCACCAAGACTCACTGAAGCAATAGGCCAGTCATGTCGCGGAGGCAGGCATGTAAACTTCCTGTTTAAATTTATCTTTCCTGTAAGATCAGAACACGCCCCAAATTTTTCTGTTTGGCCGCCTATAAATCTAGCTGCCACCGCCCAAACAACCCCTATAGCAACCAAAACAAGAGCGATGCCTATAACCCAGACTATAACTTCACTAATACCCTTTTTATTATTCATTTCTACACCTCTCTTTCCCAGGAAAAAACTCTAGATACTTAACTCACTAAGCAACGTCCAACTCTATGCTTTCATCACATACCCAAGTTTTCTGACCTTGACTTGAATCGCCTAATAGAATAGGATGTAATTCAATTTTCTCTGCGTCAAACGTGACTGTATAACTTGCTGATTTTCCGACAGTTAACCCATTCCCCCAACCATTTCCGCCAGTTATCAAATCAGAAAGGTCTGACGTCGTTCTTGAACCGCCCTTAATATTCTTAACTTGGAAATCAAATATTGCAGTATTTCCGTTGTTTACCAATTGAAGCGTGCTTGTAGAAATTGAATAGCTTGCCTGCAATCCTTCAAGAGCTTCGTTGCATTTTAATCTTATATCAGTATTAAACTTAGTTATCTCTTCTCTTAATGTTCCCCTAAACCAGACGAATAAAATTCCTATTATTACTACAACGACAACTATAAGAACAACAGTAGCGATTAGGGGAGTGACCGCCTTATTATCTTTTTTATACCTCTTACCACTATCCCTCTTTAATAAACTCATGTAAACTATAATAAAAACTTGTTTAAAAATTCTTCTATGCTTTCACAGTAAGAATTTTTAAGTGTAAAGGTTGCTTTGAATGAAAAGATATTAATTTAGCTTCACTTAGTTCAGTTATTTTTCTTAGATTGTTAATATGTAAGATTTATTATACTCTAAGAGTAATTAATTGTTCCAACAACAGATCAAAGTATGGTTAACTATTTATGGCCAACAATCATCCATCGCTAATCTAAATGTCGGCTTAGAATTTTGTGACACTATCCTGTTCTCAAGGGCAACTTTGAAATAATTTGCTACTGGTGATATTACTGGATCTAACTTTTCAAAATTCCCTTTACCAAATGATTCCAAAATCCATTTATTCTTCCTAGAAGCTCCCGCCGAAGAATAATCTATCCATAATGTTCCTATGTGAAAAAACTTCCCATCGTAACCCACAAAATTTCTATATAACCAACCACCTAAACTTTTAGACAAATCTTTTCTCCCCGGGATATACTCTGCGATTCCAACAATATCTCTTGGATCTATCAAACGATCTTGAGTTACTATACCACTTGGATTTGCAATGTAAAGCCCATTCCGTTTCATAGCTGAAAAAACTTCACATTCTTCATAAGGACTATTTTCATCAAGATGATATCTTTTAGGGGTAGAAATTCTGGAGTCTGTATTTATCACAAGATTATTAGATTCACTTTTCTTTAATAATTCAACTTCCATAAAAGAACAGCTATGTTACTGTATTTAAAGTTTTATATGATTTATTATATACTTTTACAAAAATCTAGATTACAATAAATCTTAACAGCAATATAGATTCTGCTAAACAAACAAGATTTAAGGGGCTGGGGGGGGTTCATTATTGTAAACACAATCTGCATCAACTATATCTTGCTTTATTCTTGCATCAGTGCACAAAATAAATCTGTTCTTTCCATCTTGATTTTCAATTCTGAATGGGAGGATTTCAACCATTTCAAGAGCAGTCTTTGACGGCAGTCCAGTATAGTCTAATGGATTTGGAAAGGCACTGAGGGGGTCACCACTTGCAATCGAATTATCTACAGCATTTTCTGGCCAATATTCTAATGACTCTCCAGCCAGATTTTTTTTTGATTCAAATAAATTGTAAGTTGCTATTTCCTCTTCCGCTCCTGCACCCCTGATATAAACCCCCGCAATACTAAACCTCCCCGAATTTTTTATTGTGATTGTGAAATCATTACCTGATTCAGGAGTTGACTCGCAAGAATAGCTTTCAACTGTAACGCTTACTCCTTCCGGACATTTAATTTCATCTTTAGGGATTAACTTTTTTAGTGTCGGATATATTGTAGCAACAATTGTTACTGCAAGAACTATTAGCAATATATACCCTATTAAAATACTGTCTCCTTTTTTATCTTTTTTGCTTAATATACCTCTTAACATTTTACTTTAACCCTGAGCAACAAACTCTTCGCCCCCCGATTTTTCAAGGATAACAAAGTAAAAGTTCTCACCTTCTTTCAAAGGAAACGTGTAATCTTTTTCATTGCCGTCTGATCCAGTGATTTTAACTTCAATTTCATTCGAGTCAACATTTACAGTTCCCTCACTTCTTTCTTCGTCTAGGAATGTTATAGAACTTCCCAAACCAGTACCCGCACTAACAGATATTGTTCCAGAAATATATTGCTTATAACTTATTGCCTTAATTACCTCCCCATTTCCAAACACAAAAATTAAATCACTCCCTTCTCCCGCATGCTCATTATAAACATCTGTGAAGTCTGATAATAGGGCATTTAAGTCTGTAAAAGTTGTGACGCTTCCATCAGGATTTGTTTTTGAAATACTGTCTCCCGAATAAGTTCCATAATCCAATACTTCTCCAGACTCTATATTAAGCTCATCCCTCATGTCATAAACTCTTACATTTGTGTCGCTTTTTCTTAATACGTTTGTAACTGTAACATATCCCAAAATAAGCCCAATTACAATTATAGCCGCTATTATATACACCTGTCCCGACTTGTTAAATTTGCCCGGACTTAAACGCTTACTATAAGACTCTTGTTTCACCTTTTTCATTTTCAGCTATAATAATGTAAAGGCCCTCACCATCACTTAGGGCAAATTCATATTCTTTGCCGTTTATTAGCACACTAACCTTATTATCTTTTACTACCAACTTTTTGGAGGTATATTCTTCTTCATTAACATTAACTTTCTGAATCGATCTTCCAGTTAGCAAACTTACACCACCTTTATTAATTTCTTGATAATCTGCGAGGTAAACCTCATTTGCATCACCAAATACTAAATATAGCTTTTCGCTATTTTTAGAACTTTCTACATGCATTGCGTTGAATTTTTCTATAACCTCTCCCGAAATCTCCCCGAACGAATTTTGATAAGTTCCCTGATCAACAACCCTGCCACTAATTCCGAACTTATCTCCTATATCAATAACCGCGCCGGTGGCGTTTGCAAAGAATACTTTGTACACTATATAAAAAACTATCAATATAATTACTACAACTATCACCGTCTTTTTTCCCATGTCAAAATTTTTTATTGTATTTATCATAAGCTCAGTAAATTTTGAGCATACTAAAGTCCTAACTCTGTGCCTTCGCACAGAAAGCAAGTAAGGACTTTTCCATAATTTAAACAAAGAATGAATGTTTATTAAAGTTTCTGGGGAATTATTGTGCTGTCAGACACATATTATTATAAACTTTAAAGTCAATCAATAGTATGCTTGAAAGGATATTAAAAAAGTCAAAGTTGGCATTTTTATCTGCTCTCTTGGCCGTTTCTTTAGAGTCTAGGCTTTCTTCTGCTGACAATTACACAGTTGAGCCAATAGGAAATGAGTATCGATGCAAATTAGATGGAATGCATTTTATGACCGTTCCAAAAGATGTAGGGATTTTTTCTGTAAGACCTCATCCAGGAGATGATGTTAATGGCTGGGGTTCAACCCTTTATATAATGCCGTTTCTTCCCGGGGCTATTTTAAAAAATTCTACTATAAATGGAATAACTGCAAATCTTAATGGAATTCATATTGATGCTAAGGGAAAAGTTTCAAGTGGAGAATCTTCTACGTATGGTGATTGGACAAGTGTTTCAGATTTCAAATACGATGCTGGAAAAAAATCAGTTTCAGGACAGGGGAATTATAATATTGTTTTACAAGGTCCGTTGGCCATAGTTTCTAATTCTTCAGAATATGTTAAACAAAAATCCCCAAGATTGTTTGATATAATAAAAAGAAATTCTATCCTTTCATTTGGAGATTTAAATTTGTATAAAATTGCAAGCAATTATCTTGATGATGTTCCCCTTCTTGGAAATGGAGTAGGAGACACAGGAGATATGAGACATGCAGATGCTTTGCTTGATACAGCTTTTTTTAGATGGATTCCTCCTTTGCAACCTGGACATTTTCCCGGAATTTTTACAGATAATCTTTCAGTATATGTTGTAGGAGATTATAATCATGTTGATACAGTTGCGCAGGGATATGCAAGAATAGAGCCTGCAAAAAAACCAAGTATGAGATTCGATTTGCATTCTAGAATTCCTAGCACTAATATGATTTTCGGAGCAATTTATGATACTTCAAAAGCACAGGATTTCTGGGAAGATAATGTTGGAATAACTCCTTTAATATTACAAAGCTCAACCCAAACAATTTTTGATTTTGACTTTGTTTTCTACTCAATTTCTCCAGAAAATACAGCAGTAAAAAGATCTTCCTGGATGAATTATAAATAATTTAGAAATATATTTTTTGTGATATTCTCGAGGTGTATAAAGATATCACCGTTCAATATTTAGAGGAGAATAATTTAAAGGAGGGGTTGACCTCAAAGATGCAAATCTTTGATGGCCTCAAGAATCACCTGATTCTTGAAGTAAGGGTAAACCTTTGGTTTCCTATAAGACTATCTTAAAGGAAGGGTTGATAAGGGTAAACCTTTGGTTTCCTTTATGTAGACCAAGCAGTTAGCTCAAAGATTGCTGAAAAGCTACCTTCATTCTTTCTCAGCTCTGCTACCCGTTAAGCACCCCAATAGATGTTTAGAGCTGCTCCGATCAAGGCCTGACTCATTTCGCACCTACGAGATCAAAACGGACAAAGCGTCAACGTCCGAATAAAGACTCTTCAACGCACTTATCACACCCTGCTCGTAGTCTGCCATAAAGCCCGTTTGCAAGCAGCGGAGGGCTAACCCGCCAACCTAGTCTACAATCTTACGAAGAATTACGACCTTTTTAAGGGTTTGGTTTTTATTCCTTAGATCTTATATTTCCTGTTAATTTTGCTACCGGAACAGCTAAAGCTATTAAAGCAGGATAAGAGATAGCATCAGCATATAATGATGCTTGAGAAGGACTAAATCCAGACTCCAAAAATTCTCTTGTTATGATTGGTCTTCCAGTAAGATAGGCTATATCTATAAGAACAAAACCTCCAGCAAGTTTCAGTTGATCTTTAACAAACTCTCTTGTTTTGAAATTTCCTTGTTCGTCTTTATATAAATCTGGATTGTCTCTTGCGTGTAGGGGAAGAAATACCGAATAAGCTGCAACATATTCTCCCAACGTTGAAACGATTGATGTTAAAGTCTTATTATCAGAAACTAAATGCGCTAATTCTGCTGCACCAGCACCCACAGCCAAACCAGCAACAGAAGCAATCCCAACATTTTTGGCAAACGACAGATATTTATTTACCATTTTAAAAATTTTTAATTCCAGCTTTGAGGAAAATTTTGTTCATACCATCTAACATTTGGCATTTGTGGTAAATTTGCCTTTCTTTTTTGATCTAATACTTCAATAAAACTTCCACCCTCCAGTAAATTTTTTATTGGACTAACACCTGCATATTTGTTTAGCTCTCCACAGAACGGATCAATTCCTTCAGGAAGACTTGAATATCTAAGAACTATTAATTCAGGGTTTGCCGCTCTTGCCATTCTGGCCAATTCATTACCATCTTCTAAATTTCCATACACTCTGCTTTGCCTTTCATTCCATAGATCATTAACTCTATTATCAAAAAAAGTAAGGGCAAGTTCTTCTGCGACTTCCCTTTCAGTATGATTTAAATCTCCATAAAATAGTTGTCCGGTAATTAGAACACGTGTGTCCAGAAGTGAAGCAAAACTTAAAGCTCTTGAAGGATCTGTAGTACAAACCATTTCAAAACCAGGATAATCTCCTGCTCGCATAATTTTATCTAAAACATCTCTATGTGTTTGTGCAATTACAATTCTGTTTTTCTTTGTCATTTTATCTATAAACACGAGCAGTACGAATAGTCTTAATATTAGGCTCGTCTTCCGATACTGTATCTGATAATGTGCTTGTGCTTGAAGTATAATTCTCTTGAGAGCTTGTCCTTAAAGTATAATCTTCTGAAACCGCTATTAAAAGTGTTGGACTTGTTTCTTCAGAAGGTAGTAAAGATACGCTTTCTAAATTTGGAAGATTTCTATGTTCACTAACGCCCAAGCAAGTAGTTAATCCAATAGCACCTACTAAAGCAGCCACACCTAATCCTTTTTTAGCTTTTCCAGGAATTGCTCCCCATAATGTTTGATAAAAATTGTTTTCCATAATTTTAGTAGAAAAACCCCATTTTTAAATCTTACTATTTTGTAACTACTAGGGAGTTATATAATAGGTTAAGCCTTAATAGAATTAATTAGCTCCTCTTAGCCTTTTTATTCAGTCACTCTTTTTATTCTTTCAGAAGTTCTTTGAACTTCTTCTGAAAATTCTTTAGAAAAGGCTGCCTTTGAAATAGACACTAGCTTACTTTTTAATCCTGTAAAGAATGCTTGTGGCTGAGTAAGCAATGAATATGATTCTGTTGGAAAATCATGACCATATCTCAAAGAATGTATTGCTGATACAAATGATAAATTAAATGCTCCCGGTGTTATTGTTTCTCCCATTCTTTCAGCTAAGTAAGCTCCAAATTGGTACAACCCTTCATTTTCACCGGGCATGTGTTCTCTAAGATCTCTTAATCTTTCTTTTGCCCTTTCTGTCTCCGTATCCATATCCTTCCATAATTTCTTGTTTTTTAAATCTTTCTAATTTGTAACTACCATAAAGTTAATACAAAAGTAACCTTTAAATAGACTGAATTTTATGAGATTTTATGCTATTGCCTTGGCTCACACTATTTGATTTGAGGGGAGTTGTTGCTAATTTCATGCCCCAAAGAAAGATTAATTATACTGGTAAGTTTAACAAGTCGGACGATTTTGTTATTATGATCCCCATTTTTAATGATGTAAAATATCTTACAAACATAAACTTCTTAAGAAAATACAGCGGTAAGGTAGTGTTATGCACAACTAATATTGAAACGCCTAAGTTTTACAAGGATATTTATAAAATAGCTAATGAAAATGGATTTAAAGTCATAAAGTGTGCTTTCAAAAAAGAAGTTAAGAATCCCTGGAAGATATATCACAAAACTCTTTTAGCCCACGATTATGTTCTTGGAGAGTCTCTTAAGGTATTAAAGGCAAAATATGTTATCTTCTTAGATGCAGACACTACTTGCAAAACGAATCTTTCTTATCTTGTCGGATTAATGGAAAAACACAATTCAGATATAGCTTCAGTCAGAGTAATTCCATCAAAAAAAGAGACAATCACAGAAAATCTGCAGGGCATAGAATATCATGTTGCTATGAAGTCGCGTAGAATTTATCCTTGGCTTACAAGCGGAGCTGCAATGATAGCTAGAAGAGAAAGTATGCAGGAAATTATGAAGAAGCATTCGTTATTCTTTAACGGAGGAGATATAGAAATAGGAAAAATAGCACATCTTACTGGAATGAAAGTGGATCATTTTCCTGTAACTTTTTATACCGATGTACCTGAAACATTTCAAAGACTTGTAAAGCAAAGATTTTCCTGGTTTTGCGGAGCTTTTAGACATTCTGTTATAAATGCTCACACAAACCTATTTTCACCTATATATGCTCTATACTTTACACTGCTTATTTTTATTATGTTACCGTTTAAAGTTTATGAGTTATTTTTCCATTGGTTTGTCATTCCATTCTTAATGTTATTTTACATAATGGTTTTGTTCGTTTCAAACTGGGAAATAAGAAGTAAGTATATGTTTATTTTCCCATTCTATTCACTAATTCAAGTAATACTGTTTCCATTTATGGGAATTTATCAGTACACAAAAACAGTGTACAAAACCAAGAATATTGGGTTAATTAAAATATTTTATAAACACAAGTACCACCCCCTAAAGTATATTTTTAATATATCTTTAATAGCTTTAATTGCATTTACAATATTTAATTTAAGTTTTGTTGAGGGAAAGTTGCTTTTGGCAAACATTGACCTTTTGGCATTAATAGGAATAACTTTCCAGAGTAGTTTACCTTATGTAATATTATACAATGGTTTTAAACTATTTATAATAATGACTGGCTTATTCCTGTTTTTATTTGGATTCTTCAGTTTAGTTAGCAATTTTAAAAATTCAAAGAAAATAAAGAGATTTTTAACTGCTTTTTTTTAATCATCTTCTCCACACTTTCTTTTTCCTAAATTCCGTTTGCAGCACTGCAAAATCCACATCTGGATTTCTTAACAATTCCTGGAGTTCCTTTACCTGCTCATTTGCCGCATTAAACGGAACCGCACAGCACGGATCAAGCGCTTCAAGGCTTTTTATATATCCAAGTCTTTGAAGATGTTCTGCTAGTTCGGGTAAGCACACTCTCGACTTAATTATAAAAACAGTATATTCCCCGCCACTTTCATCTTGCAGAAAACTCCTATAATCGCTATTATTCATTTCATTTTCAAAAATAGCCTTGGGAGAATAAATAATTCCCCTTGGGGTATAAGGTGGAGTTGAAACAACCCTGATACTTGCGTGCAGGAAATTTAGTTCATCAGACTTATGATACATATTCATCACCTTTTAGAAATCTTTTTCTTGGCTGTTTTCTTTTTGCTTGATTTTGTATCTTTTTTATCTTCAGAAACATTATCTTTTTCTTCCATTTCTTTCCTTTCATTCATCTCTACCTGGGCTTCTTCAATCTTCATAGCTCCGCTTTCGAGTGCAGCCTTTTCATGCTGGGCTTTTTTCATCATCATATATCTTCTTCTTGAAGACAAAAATTCCCTTCTTCTGACTCTTATTATTGCATAGGTTACTATAACTATCCCTATAATAAGGATTATTATAATTGATATAAATGGAATCATAGGATTCGCTTCATTATAACTATTCTGTCTAAGTGGTCTTAAATTCCTTATATTAGAGGGAGATAATTTCTGAACAGCATTTTGTATGACTTCCAAATTATTGTCAAATTTGCCAGAATCTTCACTGCTTTCTGACTCTACAAAATTGGCTACTGTAATTGTTCTTGCTTCAGAAACTGTATTCTCGTCACTAACGACCTTTATTGTAATTTCATAGTCCCCTTCTTCCGCATCTTCTGGAATATTTACAGAAAAGTGAAGATCTCTCTTATCGTCCTCATCAAACTCTTCAATCTCAATTTTCTCAGTTGACTCATTTAACTTAAGCTTTTCATTAAAGATTTCTAAGTGAACGTTTTGTGACTCACTGCCTGTGTTTTCTACCTTAACATCACCCTCAAGGGTTTCCCCAGGAGAGACTTCACTTGACAAAATCTCCAATCCGCCAATTTCTAGAGAATATTCAGCCCTATCAATTTCTATTTCAATGAAATTCTGGTTGCAAACATTCTCTCTGCTATCTTCAGCTTTAACGAAAATTACAAAGTCATTATCTACTTCAATATCTGTGGGGATTTTTATCACTAAATCTAAGTCTTCTCTGTCGCCTTTATCCACATCTATGCTGTCTTCCTCGCTTTCTATCTCTTCATCATCATCTAAATCGTACAGGCTGATAGCCACGTCAACATCAAAATCTTTTGTGTCTTTATTTCTTAACTGTATAGTTATGGGAATTTCATCCCCTATTTCAAAATCGTCGCTTTTGTCAGGGTCTTTTATTGTTATTTCTAAAAGCTCTGATAAGTTTTGTGCTTCACAAGTATCAGCATCGCTGAACTTTGGAGGCTCTTGTGCATTTGTAACCTTTATATTTACGTCTTTTGTTCCTTTTAATCCACTATCGTCTTCAGCAACAAATGTAACATTATAATCTCCAGCCTGCTCAAATGTTGGCTTCCAAGAGAATTTTTTGCTTGTTGAGTCAAAAGTAGCTCCATCGGGAAGATTTTGAGCCGAATAATTTATTACTCCTCCGTCCGGATCAAGCGCATTAACGATAAATTCCAGAAGTTTGTTTTCGCCTATTACTTTATTCCCTATTGAAAAGAAGCTCGGATTGTCCGGAGCGTTGATTCCAAACACCCTGTTTTCTGAGGTTCCAGTATTTCTTGAATCAAGGCATTTAACATTCCATATAAAGTTGCCGTCTGGGAGCGTAGCTGAAAAGTTTTCCTCTGTATCGCTTTGAATTGTTTTATTGGCTCTGTAAGCAAAGCCGTTATTTCCGCTTATTGAAAGCTCACAGCTTAAATTCTCCGCGTTATCAACTGTTCTAAATTCTAGTTGAATTTCTCTTGTATCATTAAATAGAGTGTCGTTCACTGGAGAAATTAATATTACTTGTGGGACTTGCCTGTCTAAAGGATTAACAGTTAAGTTAATTTGATTGCTTAAGGTGCTTGCTTTGCCGTCGCTAGCATTGAATATTACCCATCCTGTTCCGCTCCAGTTTTGTGCTGAACTAAATGTTGCTATTGAATTATCTAAGTCAACATCAATGTTTGGCGTTCCAGATATTTGCTTTATTGTATATACCAAATCATCTCCGTTTGCGTCTGTGAAATAATCGCTAAGATCTAATCTTGTGCCATTGCTGTTTTCTTCCCATTTCATTTCATTTATAGGGCCAGAAAATACTGGAGTAAAATTTATGCATTGTTTTAGCGGATCGCTCGCTCCGGGATTTATGCTTGCATTATTATCGTTACAGTCATTTCCTCCAACAATCTCTGCATCATATCCATCGTTATCAACATCTCTCAAATCTTCTCCATCGCAGTTCTGATCTACTCCATCGTAAGGAATTTCTACCGCGCCAGGATGAATTGAAGCATTAAGATCATTACAGTCGCTTTTTAAATTATATCCATCTTGATCAGCATCTTCTGTTGCAATAAGCCACTCAATTGAGTTCTTAAATAATCTTTTTGTTTCAGGAGTCCAGTATTGTGTTCCAGTTACTCCAAAGTAAACAAGTCTTTTTGTTACTGTGCTATTATCGTAAAATTTGTTTCCGGGCTCAAGTGAAGCAATTAAAGGTTTAGAGTCGGTGTTATCTGTAGCAACTAGGTTCTTGAAATCTTTTGCTCTCTGAAATGGGAAAGGCAGATAGTATCCAGGAATTTGGGGAGTGTCATATAGCTCAATCGGGGAAGCAAGTCCCTGATTTATAGAACTTGTAGATACAATCTTTCCTTTTAGAGTCTGGCTTGATGCAATTACTCCAGTTCCTTCGGCAAGTTTCCACTCCTCAACATAATAAGTATTCATGACTAAAGAAAGCTTGCTGTTCACCGGAATTAACGAAGGATTTGAGAAAAGGTCGTCACCGACAACAATCATATTGTAATTGTTAAAGTTTGTTGATGGAATTTGGCTTTCTTTTATAACTTCATAAGATAATCCTGTCTGACTAATGAGACTTGAAACGACACTGTCTGGAGAGTTTTTTACAACATAAGCTACATTTGCCCCTACAGCTGAAGTAATAGGCAATATTAGGCTAAGTACTATTGTAATAGAAAATAATGCAATTAATAGTTTTGTTTTCATTTGCTGTCTTTTAAATTCTTAACATTTACTTTTGAATCTTTTATACCATTTTTCCTCTTATTATTATAATAGTAATACATCATCATAAAAAGTATTATAACTAATACCCCAGAAGCAACAAATAAAATGCTCTTTCCCAGACTGCCGCCTTCAGACACTATGCTTGGCAGTTTTATTGGGTTATTAATTATATTTTCATTTCCACTTCCACTCTCACCCTCACCATTATCTTCCGCTTCAGTTCCGTCAGGAAGCTTTGGAATTACTATAATATTAGAAGCAAGTACAACCCCTGATTTGTCAACACCTGGCTGTTCTTTATCCAAAGGCTCAAATACAACATTTATTCTTCCCTCATATCTCTCTAATTTATCTACTGTTATCTCAAACTTAGCTTTTGTTTCTTCGTTAGGCTGAAGTTCAATCTCTTCATCAATAATTGAAATGAAGGTAGCATTTTCTGCAACAAATAGTTTCACTAATATAGGAACATCATTCACATTTTTTACAAGTATGCTTTTTTCTATAGTTGTGGGATTTTTTCCGTCTATTTCCGGGTATAATACCATCCTTGCATTTCCCATGCTTGCTGTGATTGCTATGACATTAGCTGTCAGAAAAAGGGTAATTATTGATACTACTATAAACAACGACAGAGTTTTATTCATGTTTAGTGGTGAATAAAAACAGTTTATAAGGATTATTATACAAAAAACTAGATTTTTGACATTACCTTTCTGTTGTTACCCTGAATTGATGAAATTTTCAGATAATGAGATAAAAACATAAAAATGTAAGAACACAGCAATATACAATAACAACTATTTCTCCTCAACAAACAACCTTAACTTTTCTAATTCTTAAATTATTCTCCAGATGAGCATCTACTCTGCCAGAAGAGTTTTCAAGAAGCGCGTTAATGATTATTGAATAATCTCCCGTTGGAAAAGTTATATTTACTGTTTTGCTTCCAGTCGTTGTTGTTCCCCAAGGCTCAAGATTTTCCCTTCTTGCGCTCCAGTTAAATACTG
>Ga0209542_10004121_pt1 | contig 30204 bp, 30 predicted proteins | sample RifCSPhighO2_01_FD_184028 | JGI IMG/M metagenome (GOLD analysis project Ga0209542, IMG submission 184028) | Soil microbial communities from Rifle, Colorado - Rifle CSP2_plank highO2_0.1 (SPAdes) (version 2) | ecosystem: Environmental > Terrestrial > Deep subsurface > Rock core/Sediment ... | reverse complement strand
AAGTCTTTGATTTTTAGCGCGCCTAACTCGAAACGAGGGATGTGAGACGGACGATCTACAACTTCTTGATAAACATAATTTGTTATCACAATAGTGATTCCTTTTTGATATATTTTCTCAAATATTTCTAATAAACCATTCATTGATAGGTTTATTATTGGACCTGCGTCGAGGATGAGGACTTTTCTCATATGACTTTCTCCAATAATATTTGATCATCCCATCCTTTTATTCTTGCTTTTTTGTAGGCAACTCTCTTAAATCCATTTTTATAATAGAAACTTCTTGTTAAATTGTATGGCTCATAATTAATTTCATCTGGCAATGTTTCAACTTCTATTGTTCTTAATCCTTTTTTCTTTGCTTCTTTCACTAACCATTTAAGTAATGTCTTTCCAATTCCTTTTCTTTGTGAATCTTTTTTAATGCCCATCCAAATGAGTTGCATTATGCTATTGTACGATGAATAACATAGAAATCCAAATATTTCTTTTTTTTCAGTGGCTATAATTAAATTATTAATCGAAAAATCTATCTTCATATTCTTGATGGCTTCTTTTGTAAACCATTCATTTAATTCTTTTGCTATATTTAAGCTGGGAGATATATCTGTCTTAGTTGCTTTTCGAATTATCATCTGAAGAAGTTCATTGCCATATTAACTCTAACTCGAGCGTCTATGGTTTTATTTAGTCTTGTTTGAGGGTTTTCTTTTTGCCCTATATATTCTGAAAGTTCCCAAGGCGTAACTCCTAATAATTTTGTTGTTTTTGCCAATGAAATGCCATGTTCATATATTTTAGATGCTTTGTTTATGGATGCTTTTCTTAGTACCTCTTCTATTATATATTTTAGATTTGGTGACGCGTTTTCTATATATCTTTTTATTTTAGTTAAAAATTTGATAAATCTTGATTGTTTGTTTTGTTGTATTGAGGATATTGCTAAAGATATGAGGTCATTTATTTCTCTGACAAACTGTTGCCAGCTTTTTAAATTAAGTTGATCTTTTCTATCTACTATCTTACTTAAAGCATAAATTATTGTCGCTACGAGAATATAGTCTGTGTGCTGGTATACGGAAGCTGCATGAATTGTTTGATCAGAGAGGTTTCTTAATTCTTTTGTATCTTCTCTTTCAAGAGATTGTTTAGTTCTTGTTAGGACTTCTATTACGTGGCTTACCTCTTCCATTGTTTTCTAAAGTGTTTATTATATATAAATCCTTATTTGGAAAGATTAATATAGTCTTTTTACTTTTTTATTTTATGCAGGTGTTGTTAGATAGCAGTTTTATTATTTCTTGTGTTAGAGATAGGATAGATTTTCTTTCTCAACTTGAGGAGCAGGGATTTACTCCCGTTGTTCCTAGGGAGGTTTTACAAGAAATGAAAGACTTGAGGACTAGTAATCGTGCTTCTCGTGAAGATAGGGCTGCTGTTGATGTAGCTTTAGAGATGATTGAACAGAAAAATGTTAAAAAGAATAGTCTTGGCAAGGGTAAAGTAGATGATTTTCTTATTGAAAGAGGCCAGGCCGGAATATTCATTGCCACGCTTGATAATGGGATTAAGAAGAGAGTTCCAAAGAGGATAGTTATTTTTAAGGCGCAGAATAGAGTTGGTGTTGAAGAAGGGGCTTAAGTTTAAATATAGACAATTTATTCAATTTTTATGGCTTTAGATGCGTTAATAGTAGATGACGATGCTAGAATTGTAGTTAGAAACCTAGGAGTTATTCTTCCCAAGGATAAATTAGTATTACATTCGGCATATAGTGGGGAAGAAGCTGTAGAGCAATTACGAAAAAGAGACTATGGGTTAGTTGTTTTAGATTATAATATGGGTGGGATGAATGGTTTTGAGACTGCAAAAACTATTAGACAAATAAGGCCTGAAGTTAGAATGATCGGTTTTTCTTCTGATTGGTTTGATGATGAGGCTAAAGAAGTAGGATTAGAATTCTATGCGTATGATCAACATTCAATAGCAAAGTATATTTTAGGATTATTAAATTAGTTTATTGCTTTAAATAACTAAATCTTTTAATCTGTTTTATTAGGCATCAAGAAACCTTTAAAAACCATGTTTTTCTTTAGAGTTTATGTTCTATGTTGCTGAAGTTGAGGATCATATACGCGTTGAGCCACGCCACTTTGGTTTAGCTACTAAGGATGCTGTTGCTGAACAGTTGCAAGAGTCTTATGTTAAGACAATGCATAAAGACTTAGGTTTTGTTATTTCAGTTATTGGTGTTGCAGATGTTGGGGAGGGAATTATTATTCCTGGAGATGGTGCTGCTTATTATAAATCTCAATTCACAGTTTTAGTTTGGAAACCTGAACTTCATGAGCTTATTCCAGGGACGATTAAAGAGATTACTAATTTTGGAGCTTTCATGCAGATAGGTCCTGCTCAAGGGATGATTCATATTTCTCAAACGATGGAAGATTTTGTTACTCTAAGTAAAACTGGAAGTCTTTCTGGTAAGATGACTAAGCGTTCTTTGAATGTTGGTGATTCTTGTCTTGCGCGAATTGTTGCTATAAGTTACAAAGCTGGTGAGCCCAAGATTGGTTTGACTATGAGACAACCAGGTCTTGGTAAAATTGAGTGGATTGAAGAGAATAGAAAGAAAGCTATCGCTGCTGCTAAGAAGGCTGAGAAGGGTGAAAAAGTCGAGAAGAGTGGCAAGAGTGAAAAGAAACCTAAAAAGGAGAAGAAGGAATAATGGCTAGTAAAGAAAAAGCTTGTAAGCATTGCAGGATGATTTATGAAGGAACTAGTTGTCCTAGTTGTCAGAGTGCTGAAAATGTTGAAGGTTTTAAGGGAAAAATTACAATAATAAATCCAGAGCAATCTGAAATTGCTAAGAATTTAGGTCTTAAAGGGAAAGGAGTGTTTGCCCTTAGGTTAAGATGAAATTTATTTTAAATTCTTATAATTCGCTTTTGCATAGGCATGATATTATTGCTAAGAAGAGTTATGCTTCTAATCCTGGACTTACAGTAGTTAAGGAAGATGTTGCTAAACATTTTAATAAAAGTGTTGATTGTGTCGTTATTAACGCCGTTCGTGGAAATTTTGGTAGTTCGGAGTTTATTATTGAAGCTAGTGTATATGATTCTGCTGAAAAGTTAGCTGCTGTTGAGCCTAAATTGAAAGTTAAAAAGGTGGTTGCTTAAACATGAGCGAGCGAGAAGGCGGAACAAAGATGAAGGCTGGAGAGGGTGGAAAGAAACCTCATAAGAATAAGCCTTCAAGCGAGAAATATAAGATGTATAAAGTGACTGGAGATACTGTTAAAAGAAACGGTAAGTTTTGTCCTAGATGCGGACCTGGAGTTTTCATGGCTGGCGGTTTGAATAGATTACATTGTGGAAAGTGTAAGTATAGTGAATTTAATAAAAAGTGATTTTTAATTAACTTTTATATTGGTTTTATTATCTAGTTATATATTATATCTATGAACCACTTCAGCAAAAGTAACTTCTTTAGGTTTTGCTGTTTGATCTGTGCTGCGATATAGACTTGCTCTTAGTACATTCAGATTTTCTACAGTCATTCTATATATTTTAGATATTTCTTGAGCTTTTGGATGATCACTCGCTAGAGCATCTCTTTGAGTAGCGATTCCTCTTGCTAGACCATCTATTGCTGTTTCAAACCAGCTATCTATTGATTCTTTGCTTGTGAATGTTCTTTCTTTACCCATATTTTTGTTTAATAAGTTCGTTATTTAAATGTTATTGGATTAAAATAACCCATAGAGGAGAGTCCATAACCGCCAAAAAGATGGCTATGAAGTCTCCTCCTGGGAAAAAGAGGTGATGATAATTAAGCGAACTCTACTAAGTATTTAAATGTTTCGATTATGTCGTAACTATGTAATAAGAACATAGGTTTTGGAAATGTTTTATTTAGGAGGGGTTTATAGTGATTTTTTTATGCAGTCTATAATGTCTTTTCCACATAAATCCCAGAATTCCAGAATTTCTTTGGCTTGTTCTACAGTTGTCTGAAAACCTTGATAATTTACATCATTTCTTATTTTTCTATATCTATCTAGGTAGTTTAGCTTAATCTTGTCTTTTATTTCCAATTCTTTTAATGATTCCAAACTTGCTTCATGAGTAGAAGATTCATATCCTTTCAATAACCAACAAGCCTCTCCTAATTGTCTTATAGACTCATATATCTCTCTAAAAATAATTGTTGAACTATTTTTATTTAACTCGATCTTTTTAACTACTTCCGTATTATTTTCTGAAGATTTAACAAGAGATTTTATTTTTTCTGTATCTGTTTGTTTCTTTTTTAGTTTGTTATCCTTCAACCACCGTTTTATTAATTCTTCATTCATATTTTTACCTCTAAAAAACCATATAATATTATTCCATTTGCAATATTGTTAAAAACATTAATGTCTACATGTTTGCGATTGAATTCATGAATTTGAATTGCTCTTCCAATTGCTTTTTCTAAATCCGAAAGCTGTTTTAGTTCAACAGTTTTATATTCTTTAAATTCATCTGATTCTATGGCTATGTCTATATCTGATTTTGATGTATCTTCTCCTTTTCTAAAACTTCCAAAAAGAATAATGGCTTTTGGATTGTTGTAAGAGTCATTAAGAAAGTCTATTAATCCGCTTTGATATATAAAATTAAGATTGTAAACGATTTTAGCTCTCTTAAACATCCAGTTTTCTTGATTTGCCTTTACTCTCCATATTTTTGCCAATTTTTCTATTTTAATAAACTCAATAGAATCTAAAGAAGCAAGAATTACTCCTAAATTTGCTTTGGCTACTCTCGCTTCTTTTGCTATATCGCTTAAGCTAAATTCCTTTTCTGGAAATTTATAAAATAGCTCCATAACTTTTTGCTTAGCAGTTTCTATATAGAACATTTGTTCTTTTTTGATATTATGTGGTTTCTTCATATAATATATGTTATAAAATAGAACTATTTAAAGTTTTGTTTTAATGGAGCTATAAGTTTATTTAATAGCTTTTCTGATTGTTATAATGGAAGAGGAAGTTGTTAAGGAGATTGTTAAGAATGTTGCTAAGGAAAAGGTTGGACAGGAGCAGATACATGACTTGCTTTTTGATAATAGGTTGAGTTGGCAGGCAATTATTTATGATTTAATTAATTCAGAACAGCTTGACCCTTGGGATATTGATTTATCTGTTCTTTCTATTAAGTATATTGAGCGTGTTCGTATGCTTGAAGAGGCTAATTTTTTCGTGTCGTCTAAGGTGTTGCTTGCTGCTTCTTTGCTTTTGAGATTGAAATCTGAATTGCTTTTGAGTAGGGATTTGCAGTCTCTTGATGATATTTTATATGGCAAGAAAGAAGAAAAGAAATATACTCAAGAGAGGATATCTCTTGATGAAGATATACCTGATTTGGTTCCACGTACTCCTTTGCCTCGTTATAAGAAGGTTTCTCTTCAAGAGTTGATTATTGCTCTTGGAAAAGCTATATCTACTGAAGATAGGCGCGACAGAAAGGCTCTAATCCTTAAACAGCATGAGATGGATGCTTACTTGCCGATTCCTAAACGTCTTTTTAATTTACAAGATAATATTAAAGGATTGTATTCTAAGATAAAACAGTTTTTTGTTAAGAGTGATGAGAAAGTTGCTTTTTCTGAGCTTTCTTCTCTTGATCCTGAAGAACGGTTGTTGACTTTTGTTTCTTTATTGCATTTAGATAATCAGCAGAAAGTATGGCTTGAACAAGATGGACATTTTGAAGAGATATGGGTTTTGCTTAAAGAGATATATGAATCTAAGAATAAAGATTTACTTCAAAGGTTGAAGGAAGAAGTTGAGGCCTTGGAGTCTGAACGTGAGGCTGAAATTAAGGTTGAGTCTGTTAGCGGGTTTTCTGAGGCTGGGAAAGAATAGACTTAAATAATTTTAATTTGTCTTCTTTTTATGAAACTGAAGATAAAAGGTACATCTAATACAGATAGATGTTTCTGGATAAGGGTTCAACCCAATAATAAATCTGTTAGTGCCATCTCTGAAATTTTAGAATCTTTAGGTATTTACGATGGATTGAAAACACGAAATAAGGAAGAGGAGCTTTATTTGCCTAAATATAAAGAGTTAGAAGGGGATAATTATCAGCTTTCAAGCACTAAAGAAGAAAGGGATATTTATATCATTTTTACGACTAAATCTTGTAATATAATTATATTTAAGGATTCAAAGAATTTTGAGAAAATTAAGAACTTATTCTTAGAAAAATTTGATTTTTAAGTTTTTTTCAGCTTAGAAATTAAACTTTTTTCAGCTAGGAAAGATTCTTCCCCTGATTGCATGTTTTTTATTTTATATTTCTTCTTTGTTATTTCGTCTTTTCCTATGAATATTGCAAATGGGATTTGATAGGAGTTTGCATATTCCAATGCTTTGCCTACTTTGTCGAAGCTTACGTTGCAACTTATGTTGTTTTTTCTTAGTAACTTGGAAAGTCTTATTGTTTCTTTGTCTTCGTCTATTGAGATTAGAATTGCTTTTGTAGTTTCTACTTTTAGTTCATTTATTTCTTTTTCACATAGTCCCATAAGGCCTTCTATGCTGAATGAGATTCCTACAGCTGGAATTTCTTTGTTTAAGTATTTTCCGACTAATTTATCGTAACGGCCTCCGCCTAAAATTGCCGTTTTTCCTATTGAAACTTCAAATATGTTTCCCGTATAATAGTTAAAACCGCGCATTAAACGTGGATTAAATCTTGCTTTTATGCCGTACTCTTTACATTTTTTAATTAAATCTGTTAGTTCATCTGCTCCTGAAAACATATTTTCTTTGAAGAAAGGTACATCTTTTTCCATTAGTTTTAGCAGACTTAATATTTGATTTGAATCTGCGTATTTTTTTAGATTTGCTTTTACTTCGTCTTCTCCTATTTTTTCTATTTTATCTATTTCTCTTAGAACTGATTGTTTTTCTGTAATTTGAACTGATTTTATTATTTCATCAATTAGTTTGCGATTGTTTACTTGTAATTCTATGTTTGTTATGTTTAATTCTTTTAATATGTCGAATACTACTGAAACGCACTCAACATCGGCGTTTACCGAAGGGTCTCCGATTATGTCTACATCACATTGAGTAAACTGTCTTGTACGGCCTGTTCTAATTGGTTCGTCTCGGAAATTATTGCCTATTTGATATTTTTTGAATGGTAGTTTTAAGTTAGGATTTTGTTTGAAAATTCTTGCTAATTGGAATGTAAATTCGTATCTTAGACCTAGGTTTCTGTTTGCTCTGTCTCTAAGTCTGAAACGGTCTCTGACTGCTTCGTCTTCTTCTCCTATGTTGTCTGAACGCATTAATTCATCAAATTCTATTAATGGTGTTTCAACTGGTAGGAAGCCGTATAATTTGAAGTATTTTTTTGCTATCTCTTTTATTTTATCTCGCTTCTGCGATGCCGGAGGCAGGTAGTCTTCAAATCCCTTTACTGTTTCTGGTTCGTATATCATTTTAGTTTAGCTCCTTTTCGATTATAACATATGTTTCACTTTCTTTTACACCTATCTTATTATAAAGACTTTTTGCTTTTGAACTTTTGTTTTCCATGCCCATAAATCTTTTGAACCCTCTTTTTTTATATTTCTCAAATATCATTTCAAATGTTTTTGTGCCTATGCCTTTATTTTGAAACTCTGATTTTATTGCTATTTCTTCTCCAAAAGCTATCTCTCCTGGACACCATTGGTTTGGATTTATAATAATAAAACCTACAGACTTATTTTCATAAAGTATGTTCCATATATCACAATATTTTGAGAATATATCTAATTTTTTTAATGCTTTTTCTAAAGTCCATGGCTCGTTATATGGGGTTTTTGAGAATTCTTCAGAATATATTTTAGCAAGTTCATTGAAATCTTTCTTTGTAGCTAAATTTAGTTGTATGTTCATTTTATCAGATTCGCACCTGGAGCGAAAAAGCGGAAGGTGGGAATCGAACCCACGCCAACAGCGCCACAAGCTGGTATGCTACCACTACACAACATCCGCCATTTATTTAGTTTATTATCTTTATCTTTGATATATAAAGACTTTGAGTATGGGGTGTTTTGTGTTTTGTTAGTAAAACTAGAAAATGCTCGTTCAGTTGAGCTGATGAACAAACCTCGGAGTTTGTGTATTCATAGTATTTGTTGTTTTAGAGAGTTTATAAATTTACCGAATTTCAATAAGTGCAGCAATAATATAGAGAGGGATTACAATTTTTATGAAAGTGTTCAGTCCTCTAAATATAGTTTTTTTCCACTCTTTGCTTTCAAAAAGTTTTGTTTCTTGTGTTGCTTTAATCATTAGCCAAAATAATGGTACGAGAAGAAGTGCTTTGATTATTCTAGAATTATCTCCAAAATATTTTGTTGGAACTATTAAAGCTATTGTTGCCATTGTTAGAATTATTATTTTAACTATTTTCATTGTTTTGTTATTTTTGTATTTTTTATCATATTCTTTTATTACCATATTTCCAATTGATACTCCTATTGTCATGCTAAGAATAAGCGCTGGTATTTCGAATATAGCATGCGGACCATAAGCTAAAAGAGTGTTAGTTAGTGTTGTTGCCTCGAATGTATTAAAGAAAGCTGAACCGAATATTGCTCCATTTTTTATTAAGTAGGTTATAGATGAGATTCCAAAAAGTATTCCCAAGGCTGCCATAATAAATGCTCCTAATATGTTTGTTATAGCTATTCCTAAAAATATGGTTGAGGTTTTTGCATTTTGTAGTGATGGTAATTGTGTTATCGGTGAAGGGTCGATAATAGTTAATTTATCAGTTAACATAAAACTTAATACAAAACTTATGAAATATATGCCTAGAATAATATTTGCTAGATGAAAATACTTTTTGACTTCTTTATACATTTTCTTCTATAGTTTCTTTACTTTTAAATATTGTGCGATAGCTTTTTATCTTCTTAATTACTTTGTTTTTTAGGTTTTTAATTGATTAATCTGAAGGAATTTTTAATTCATTAAATGGGATTTTTTTGCTTTTTAATAAATCTTTTAATTCTGAACAGTAACTTTCTGCTCTTTCTACTTGAATTCCAATGTCGTTATCTGGTGCATAACTAGCTAAGGTTTCCGGATCTCTTAAGTTTAAACTAAAATTTGCTTTTAAGTTTTTTGTATAAATTCTAGCTTCTCTTCCTCCTGCAATGACTACTGTTTTAGAGGTTGGTATAAAAGAAAAAGATAATAATCCATGAGACTCAAGAGGGCTTAAAGCAAAATAGATTGGTCTTACATTTCTATCCATGTCGCAATGCAAACCATAGGGGGAAGGTCTTAACCCTTGTTTTTGAATTTTTAAGCATAAATTAAGGTAGTCTTGCGGACTTGCTTTATCAGGTATTGTTACTCCATGATATAATCTTGGGGCTTTTTCGTTTGGTTCTAAAACTTTTTCTAAACCTGGCTTTGCAAAAACTAGTGGGAGTATTTCAGCAATCTCTTTTTGGTTATCTTGCCTGTATGCTTTTAGTAATGCTTTATAATGGGGGTTAGAACGTAGCTCTTTTAATCTTTTTTTTACATCTTTTTCCCATTCGCTTATTTTAGAAACATCTACGTCTACGGGAATTTGTGAGTCTAGATGCATTCCAAAAAAATCATCTGGGTTAATAGGATTATTGCCATAAACATCTGGAAAATCTCTCATTAATCTTATAATAAGCATTTTTATGCCTCTTTCTGTGTTTCCGTAGTCTTTTGCATAATTAAAATTACCAATGGAACTGATGTCCCATGCTAATTCTTCTAAACGTCTCTTTATCGGTTTTAACATAAAAATGTTCTCTATTGTGCATTTATAAACCTTATTATTGTAACTACTTAATAGTTATTGTAATATGTGCTTTAGATAGGTTTTTATGTTGTTATTTATTGTTTAGTTTATGAGTGATTTCAATTATAGATTGGATGAAGATAGACATTATGGTTTATTTTCAGATAGGCTGTCTTTTGAAGAAAGAGAAGTTATTTTAATAGTTGGAAAGCCGCAGTTACGTGAGAGCATATTTGATGGTTTAGTTGGTTATGATACAGAAGTTTTAGGGGAAAATGAATAGAAAAAATCGCTTTCGTTTTTATGCTCTGAAGCTTTGTGGTTGGATATTTGTTGTGTTTTTGTTACAGCTTTTTGTTGAGGGATTTACTGAATTGTTTTTGCTTGACTCTTCTGCCTTTGTTCAGATATGGAGATTTTTTACTTCAATATTTATTCATGGCGGACTTGCTCATTTGCTTTACAATGTTTTTGCTCTTGGATTGTTTGGAAGTATGCTTGAAAGATTAATTGGTTCTAAACGATTTTTGATTGTTTTCTTTTTTACTGGTTTGTTTGCTAATTTGATTAGTGTTAATTTTTATGATTCTTCTCTTGGGGCTTCCGAATTATCGGCGCTCTTATTTTTGTTAGACCATTAATGGTTGTTTGGGCTTTTGGGCTTCCTATGCCTTTGTTTATTGCTGGCGGTTTGTGGGTTGTTGGAGATTTAATCGGCCTGTTTGGTTTTTCTAATTCGAGTAATGTTGCTAATCTTGCACATTTATCAGGAATGTTCTTTGGTTTGTTGTTTGGAGCATTTTATAGAAGAAGAGTACGAGTCGGATAATATATAAGATTGAGAATTATGTTTATTACATGACTCGTTTATCACAAAAAGTTATTTCTTGGATTCTTTTGAAAGGGGAGAATTTAGAGGATGAATTATATGGGTTTGAAAAGAATATGTTGTTAGATGTGAAACCTAAGTCGAAAGTTTTGGAAATAGGTCCTGGCACGGGAATTAATTTGAAGTATTATCCTAAAAATATAAATTGGATTGGGTTGGAGTCAAATCCTGAGATGAGCAAACATATTAAAATAAAAATAAGGAAGCAAGGAATAAATGCTAATTTATTAAATGGAAGCGCTGAGAAAATTCCTTTAAAAAATAATTCTATAGATTATGTAATTTCTACTTTGGTGTTGTGTTCAGTAAATAATCCTTTGAATGTAGTTAAGGAAATAAAAAGGGTTTTAAAATCATCAGGTAAATTTTTATTTATAGAACATGTCGCGGATGAAAAAGGAACTTTTCGCCGTGTCATACAGAATATGACTAATTATACTCCTTGGAGATTCTTTTCAGATGGCTGTCATCCAAATAGAGAAACTTGGAAAATTATAGAACATGAGTTTAAAAATGTGGAAGTGAAAAAATATTTTTTGAAGAATGGCGGTTTTTTCACATGGATTGTAAAACCTCATATTATTGGAAAAGCTGAGAAATAATTGTTTAAGGAATAGTATATAAATTAGAATTTCTTTTTAATTTAATGTTAAATGTTAGGTTGATGAATCAGACTACTTCATATTGTGGACCGTTTTGTTTGAAAATGGTTTTCGATTATTATGGTCATGTGATTGATTTGAAAGATATCGCGAATGTTGCTAAGACTACTGTTGAAAATGGAACTTCCCCTGTGAATATGGTTAATACGGCTAGACATTTTGGTTTTGATGTTTCTTATAAGGAAAATTCTAACTTGAAAGAGTTACGCCGTTTAGTTGTTAAGGAGAGAATTCCAGTTATAATTGATTGGTTTGACAATAATGACGGACATTATTCGATTGTTGTTGGTTTAGATAAAAAAAATATTTATTTCGCTGATTCTGATGGAGGACATCATAAGAAGATGACTTTAAAGACATTTATGAGGGTTTGGTTTGATTTTACGGGAAGTTATATGAAATCTGCAAGTGATTTGCGTTTGCGCCCTATTATCGTGATTAGGGATAAGAAATAATTTTTAGAAATCTTTAGTCCATTCTTCGAATTTTCCAGGTTCAAAACTGTATCTTTCGGGGTCTTCAGAAAGAGATTTTTTGTACAACTCTAAGAATTTGTCCGTTCTTTTTCCATCTTCAAATTTCAAAATAGAATATACAAATCTTCCTAAATTATAGCCCGTACCTTCGCCCATTTTTATTGCTTCTTTTTTTCCGTTGAATACTGCTTCGGCTCCTTCACGTTTCATTCTGTTTAAAGTTTCTATTGCTGCAAAAAGTGGAATCATTGTAAATCCTCTGTATCCAGTTAATCTTTCCGGAATAGATGAAACATAATCCATAGATTGTCTTAAGCTATCTCTTGCATGCGAGATCATTGTGTTCAAAGCAGCTCTTCTAATTTGTTTGCCTGAGACACTATCTGGGTTAAATAATTCTTCATGACTTAAACCTCCTAAAAGTTCTTCTGGAAGGTAAACTACTCTTCTCTTTTCATAATCGTCTTTTGGATCTTTTAATACATTTACTATTTGTAATGCTCGTCCAAACATTCTTGCTTCTTTATCATTAAGTTGGACTCCATCTGAACAATCCACTATTTCTGTTAGAGCGGTTCCTACATATCCTGCAACATAGTCGCAATATTCTCTTAATCTTTCTATGGTATCTATTTTTTTACCAAGAAAATCTTTCATTCCTATTGCCATTGAGGAAGTGCACATGTAAATGGCTCTTCTTTCAAGGTCAGATGCATTTTTTTTCATGCTTCTTAATACTCCTCCTCTTCTGAAATGTTCAACAAAAGCTTCTTCGTATTGGTTCATAACTCCTGGTTTTAAGGTGTTGGTTATAGTTGTTAATTCATTGCTTACTAAATCTTCTATAGACTCGGATTTATTTCTTCTTTGAACTTTTTCGATAACACGGACGAAACTGTCAATTAAATTTCTTTTTGTTTCTATGCTTAGGATTTCAGGTCTTGCATCTTCTATTGTATCTATAAATCTTAAGACATTATAAAAATCTGTTATTGGTCTTCTTTTGTTATTTTCATTTTTTCCTATATTTAATTCAAGTAACCATATGGGTGGATAAAAGGTTCTGGACAAAAGCGCAAGTAACTCGTTGGAGGTTAGATTTCTTCTTTTGGATATTTCTATTATTTCTTGAGGTCTCGGCCAACGTAAACCTTTAATTTCACGTAATTCCACGTAATACTCAGTATATTGAGCCTTTATTAATTTATCCACTTATAAGTGACATATGTTTTTTTAACTACTTGTTTTGACAAAAAATATGAGTATCTTCTTGCAGAATAATTATCTATCTTGTTCTTCTCTTGCTGTGCAGTTCCTCATCCGATGATTGCGGACTTGCTCGCTGCGGAGTAACGAGATGCTCGTGCCGGCTGAAAAAACTCTGATGTCAAAGTGTGTCTTGATATAACACTTTGAACATCCAAAAGTTTAAACTCAAAAACTTTTTGATGACTTTTTAGTGCCGTCACGAGCTACAGAGAATTTTGATGATTATATTCTAATTTGTTCAAAATTCTCTGATAAGACAATTCTGAACTGATACGATGAAATCAACAGAATTGTCTATAAGAAATTTCGCTTTGTTCAATCTCTTTCATGCTCGTGCCGGGATTCGGACCCGGGTTTCGGCCGCGAAAGGGCCGCGAACTTGACCACTATTCTACACGAGCTTACTTTTTATTGTTTGAGATGCCTTTTAAACGTTATTAACTGAGGTTAATAGATTTAAAAATTGTTCTCGAATGCAATTTTAGATGTTTTTGCTGTTCATTGAGTGATAGTAAAACTTCATGCGTAAAACATAAAAAGTCTAGATACTGAGGTTTTTTATGACTATTGCGGAATCCGGTCAGAAGATTTGGCTACATGATTTGCTATTGCGCGCATTTCTTAAAAATGGTTTTGCTCAGACGAATGGGAATAAATCTTGGGAGCTGACCGAATTACAGTATTTGAGTTTAACAGATGATTTTGCTAAGGGATTTCTTTCTTTCTCTAATAATATTAAATATCGTAAGCAATTTTTTGAGTTAGAAGTTGAGATGATTCGACAGTATTCTGATGTTATTTTTGAATCTATTGGGAATAATAATTTTAATTTAATAGATATTTATTGTGGAGATGGATTGAAAGCTATTGAACTTATTAAATGTATTAATTCTAAGGCTAATGGAAAAATTAGGATTTGTTATTGTCCTTTGAATGCTTCCCAGTATCTTTTAGATCTTGCTGTTTCAAATGTTAAGAAGGCTGGAATCTCAAATGTTATTGAGTATAAACCTCTTTTATCTGCTGGAGATGGTCGTTCTCTTCGTTTAATTGCAAATAATATAAAATCCGAGGATTTCAAGAAAAACGTGATTATGATGACTGGAGGAGTTATCTCTTGTTTTGATATTAATGAATATTTATTTGAACTTAATAGAGATATGCATAAAGACGATGTTTTGATTATGGGAAATGGTGTCAGAGTTGGCGAGAGACTTGTTGAGATTGATAAGTATAAGGATGAAGTTTTTCATAATTGGTTTAAGCATGTAATGTTAGGTCTTGGTTTTACCGAGGAGGATATTGAATTTGATGCTCGTTTTGGTAATTCTCGTGTTGAATTCTTTTATCGTTTAAAGAAGGATAGAGTTGATGCGTTAGATGGTAAAATAATTAATTTCAAGAAGGGCGATGAATTTGTTGTGGCGGTTTTGTACAAATATTATTCTGAAGAGTTTGATAAGTTTTGTAAGATGTATTTTACAGATTCGCAGATATTTACATGTGAGGATAATGGGTATGCTTTAGTTGTTTGTAAGAAATGAATTTACAGTTTCTTACCTGGAAGATGTTTCTCTAAATTACTAACATCAGACATAAAATCAGATGGCCTGTCTTTCCAATGTTTTTTAACAAGAGCAAACATACGATTTTTAATTGGAATAGTTATGTTGTTATAGTTCTCTAGTCTGCATAAGCTTTCATAAACCCAAAAGAACCAGTTTTTGCCGTTTATGCTTTGGTCAACTATTTCTTGATAGATTAAGTTGTAATCAAGGTTTTCTTTCATGATTCTGTCGCAGTCTAAAGTGTCACCTTCTCTGGAAGTCATGGCTTTGAACAAGAAAATATCTTCATTTGAAACAAGGTAAACAGCCATGTTATGATAATGTTTGTATAATTTAGATCGCTTTTTCATATTTTCAGTCAAGCGAAGCATTTTACCTACTTGATTTAAGAATACGTCAATACGAGATTCATCACTTTTCTTATGTCGCAAGTGGCTCCCTAAACCTTTCCTGCCACTTCGATCATCCAAAAATCGAGTATCGACATCGATTTTTTGATATACAGAAAGAGCAGTCAAATAGAACTCACTTTCTCTTTCAGTCATGCTGGTAAATCCGGCTTTTTTGATAGCAGTATCGAACATATCAAAGTCTTTTTGAGAAGTAAGGATTATATCAATATCTTTCGTCACAGATTTCAAACCCCTAAAAGAAAGTGCACAACCCCCAATCATATAAATATTCATAGGCTTTGTTACATAGGAACCAACTTCTTCTAACCATTTCTCAAGTTGCTCTTTAGTATACATATTTTACTCCGTAAATTGATGCTATGCGTATAAAGTCTTTTCTCTCAAAGACAGGTAGCGAATCCATCCTAACAATCCCATCTTTGGTTTTTAATAACTGCTCTATTTCTTTAACCTTACTATATACTCCGTATTTCATTGCCAGAGGAATTAGCTTTTTTATAGATAGTTTATTTTTAATAAAAAAAGTTAAAGCAAGATGCAAGGTGCGAGGATCTTCTACCTCATATAGCGAATGAATAAATGTTTCTTCTTTTGATATTCCTCTTTTTGGCAGAACATACAGAGCTTTTATAGTTAATACCTGCACACCAAAAGCATCGTAATTGGCTAATCCAGTAATTGAGCCATCAACTTTTTGCTCAGCACTAACCTGCACAATTAATTCATTTTGATACCTCCACTTTATAACTCCATTAATTGTAACGTAATTCCTATATGCAATCAAAAACTCTTTCAGTCCAGGCCATGCTTTTTCATTTATAGTGTATAAGGAATTTTTCTTAATAATTATCCCTCTATTTTGCAAATCTCTTGTATATCTTTGAATTGTGTAAATGCTAACATTGCTCAATTGAGATGCTATGTGTAATGTAATCCAGTCTTGGCTGATAGCACTTAGAAACAATATCTTGCTATCGGCTAGTATCTCTTCAAAAGCTATCGTGTTGTAATACAGGATAATTTCTTTAAGTTTTTGAGCATGTATTGTGCCAGCTATTTCAATTATCTTTCTGCTTCCCTTTGCTGAGTAATTTGCCTGTTTTGTAATAAATCCTTCAGCAGTCAATTCTTGTAAGACCTCACTAATCCAATTAAGAGATTTATCTCGCGATTTCGCTAACTCTTCTATGGTTTTAACACCCTGAGCTACATTTGTAAATATTTGGATCATTGGTTTTGATAGTTTCATATTGTAATTATAACGATTTAGTATTTAAATATATCGGTTATATTACAATATGAATGTGTTTAATAGCCCATCAACTTTGAGAGGAAAGAGCTATTTTCAGAGCCCCTTAGCTAAAACTTTTTCACCTTCTTCTATTCATGTGTCAGATCCGGTTTACTTTAAAGCACCCAAAAACGAAACATTAAAAAGAGGTCTATATTTTACATTACATGGTCGGAGGTTTCAATCAACAAAGAGATTGTTTCCTAAGGTCATAACCATAAAAATAAGTGGCTCAGCCACATTTTTATGCAGAGGAGCCCATAGCTCAGCCCGGTCAGAGCACTGCTCTTATAAGAGCATGTTTCAATAGAAGCATGTGTTTAAGCTAAGAAGCTAAGAACAGCAGGGGTCCCAGGTTCAAATCCTGGTGGGCTCATGTATGCTATCGCAGATAGCATTTATTTATAGCACCAGGATTTTTCAAATACTTCAACTTGTAAAAGTTGGAGTTGCCAGAGTTCATCAGAACTATGAGCACCTGGTGGGCTCATAAATGTAGGATTTGAACATACAGAAATGACTTTCTCATTTCTGTCTCTTCGCTTCTTACGAAGCTTCAGAAATCCTGGTGGGCTCATAGAACTTTAAGAAAATAGATTCTTTAACCAGTTAAAGAACTTTGAGAAGATGTTTTGTTCTTCTTGGTTATTGTTGTTCTGATTGTTTGTATTTGGTTCTTGGTTATTGTTATTTGAATTATTATTGTTTTGATTTAATGTTGAATTTGTTAGTTTGTTTAGATCTTTTATTTCTTGTTCGGCTTTATTTAAGAGTGAGTTACCCATACATAAGTTTGTTGTAAATTTGCCTGTTTCTTCGTCTATATATGCATAAATAAGGTATTCTTTTCCTTCTTCAAAATTGTAACCACACTCAGATCCTGAATCTCTTATAGCATAAATCATTAGATTTACTGGTTCTGGAAAGTTTACTGGTTTGTAAGAGTTTATGATTCTGACAGTTACTTCTTGCATTTTATTTTCTGAAATGTCTATGTTTGTGACTTTTCCAGAGAAGACGTAAGCCGCATTATCTAATCTGGCTTTAGTATCTTCCATGTATATGCACGAACAGGCAGATGCTATTCCAATTACTAAGAATAGCATTAATGTTGCTAGTGCAGGTATGATTATTACTTTTTTATTCATGTTTTATTATATAGATTGAGGCTTATAAAGACTTTCAAGAGTTCGAATTGAATTGAACTGTTTGATGGAAATGCTTAAATTGCATGATTTAGTTTACCCTTTAGATTTGATGCTATAAAATAAGTAATTTGTTTTTTAGTTGTAATTATAAAGTAGTTGCCTATGGAAAGATTTATATATGGTCTTTTCATCGAAAAGTTATGGGTTTACTAAGAATGCCTAAGGCAACAGAAAAAAGACTCGACCTCATATATTCGCAACATTCTGAGTCAGTTATACAGTTTTTGAAAGAAAAATCAAATAAATTAGATCGATTAAAACCGTTTTTAAGAGAAGTTGTACGCTTAGTGGATGACGATGTTGTTAGAGAACTAGATGGAGGAAGACCATCAGAAACTTATGGTCAAGTGAAAGGAGTATGTGTTGGGGGAAGTGGTTTTTCTGGTACTATTGATCTGGATTTGGATTTGGAAGATGAGCAAGTCGAAAGATTTTTGAGAGTATTGGGAGATCCTGTGAATATTGCATTAAAATCAAGAAGATATGCTGTCAACTTTGAGGTTAGGGATCATAGTGGTGGCAGTGATTACTCTTGTTACGAGAACTTTATTAATGCTAGACCTCTAAGATAATTAGACTAGATTATTTTATTGATATTTTGTTTTCGTTTTAAAATAGTTGGTTAATCTTAAAAACTCTTATTTCTCAATTCAAATATGATAATCGGATTAGTGGGGAAACCATCATGTGGAAAATCTACTTTCTTTAAAGCAGCGACTTTGCAAGATGTAGCTATTGCTTCTTATCCTTTTACTACGATAAAGCCTAATCATGGGATGGGTTATGTTAAAATCCATGACTTAGCTGCTGATTTTGGGAAGGTTTCTAATCCTCGCCAAGGATATGTTCGCGATGGCAATAGATTTGTGCCTATTGATTTATTTGATGTTGCTGGTTTAGTTGAAGGCGCCTCACTTGGAAAGGGTTTGGGAAATCAATTTCTTGATGACTTAGCGGGCGTGGATGCCTTTATTCACGTAGTTGATATGTCTGGAGAGACTGATGCTGAAGGAAAACAGACGGAGAATTATGATCCTATAAAAGATGTCGCTATTATTGAACGTGAGCTTGATTTATGGTATTTAGGGATAATGAAAAAAATATGGGTTACTCTTATGAAGGGTATGGAAATGCAAAAGACTCAGTTTGCTAAGACTGTTGCTAAGCAATTTTCTGGACTGAAGGTTACTGAAGATGATGTTAATTATGTTGTTTTGCATGAGAAATTAGATATTACAAGGCCTGCTATTTGGACTGATGATGTTTTGTTTAAATTTGCTCGCGCCTTACGAGTTTATACTAAGCCAATGATTATTGCTGCAAATAAAGTTGATAGACCTAACGGACTCAGGAATTTTAATCGTGTTAAGGAAAAATTTTCTTATCCTGTTATTGCTTGTTTTGCTGATGGAGAATTAAGTTTACGTCAGGCTGATAAAGCAGGAATGATTAAATATATTCCTGGAGAGAAAGATTTTACTGTTGTTGGAAATTTAAATTCTCAACAGAGTTCTGCTCTTGAATTAATTCGTAAAGTCATGAAAGAATTTGGTTCTACTGGAGTGCAGACTGTTTTGAATTCTGTGGTTTTTGATTTGCTTAAGTATGTTGCCGTATTTCCTGCAGGCGCTAAGATGGAAGATAGCAAAGGAAATGTTTTACCTGATTGCTTTTTAATGCCTCCTGGTTCTACTGCTCTTGATTTTGCTTTTAAATTACATACCGATATAGGGAATAAGTTTGTTAAAGCAATGAATTTGAAGACTAAACAAGCAGTGGGGAAAGATTATGTTATTAAGAATTTAGACGGATTAGAAATTTTAACGCGTTAAAATTTCTATTGTTCACTTTAAGAGGTAAAGTTTCACAATTAGAGATTATGACAAGATAGTTTTAAATATCTGCTTTACTTATATTTTTTATAATCTTCCCCGCTGGTCAATTTAAAACATTGAGTAGCGGGTTTAATATTAAAATGCTGAGCTACTGGATTTATGTTTTTTGGCGGGGGAAATGATAATTAATGTTAAAGTTAAACCTGGTGCTTTGGCCGATAAGGTTGAAAGACTTTCAGATGGTAGTTATTTGATTTATACTACTGAACGTGCAAAAAATGGGAAGGCTAATTTATCTGTAATTAAGATGATTGCTCGTGAATTTGGAGTTTCTTCTACTCTTGTTAAAATAAAAAATCCTCGTAGCAGGAAAAAGATTATTGAGATAAAGAATTTATTGGCTTGAAAAATAATGTTTTTTTGTAGGAGAAATAACTTTTCAATACTGCAAATGGTTATAAATGGGCTTTTTCTATTATATTAAGCTTTCAGTAGAGGTAAATTAAAAAAGTGGTGCACAAGAAATATACATACATTAATGGCAAGAAGTATGGGCCTTATTTGTATGAGTCAAAACGTGTAGGAGAAAAAGTTTTTACACGTTATTTAGGGGCTAATTCTTTTTCAAATACTTTTTCTAAATATAAATTGCTTGTTTTGTCTGTCTTGATTGTTTTATTAATTGCCTTTGTTTTATTTTTTTCTTTTAGTTTAACTGGACTTGCTTCTTTAGATATTAAGACTCAATATAATGCTGGTGAGGCGATTTCTGGGAAAATTAATCTTAATTTAGTTGAGGGTGAGTTAATTCCTGCAGATTCTAAAATTATTGTTAATTATGCAGGGGTTTCTAAGGAGTTTGTTTTATCTTCTTTGATTTCTGATTCTGTTTCTAATGGGAGTTTTTATGCCGAAGGTGTTTCTTTATCTGGCGAAGGTTCTGGATATGGTATTGCTGGGACTAAAGTTGAATATCCTTTTGTTGATTTTGAGTTTGTTGTTGAAAGTGATTCTGGAGAACAGGGTTCTTCTGGTTCTTCTAGTTCTTCTAGTGAAGAGCAAGGTAATTTTAGTTCCGAAGGTTCTTCTGGAGAGATAGCAAATGAGTCTGAGAATTCTCAAGGTGAGGGGCAGAGTTCTTCAAAGGGGGATTCTGGAAGCTCTGATAAGGGTGACTCTGAAAATGATAATGATAAGAGTTTAAAGTCTGAAGAAGAATCAAAATCTAGTAAAGGGGAGAATAAAGAAAGAGAAGATAAATCTTCTGAGCAGAAGTCAGAATTTGGTATAACTGGAGAAGTTGTTTCTGATTCTGATGCTATTTCTGGACGCGCTTCTAGAGATGAGCCTTTTATTTATTCTCTTTCTGACGGTGAAGATGCCGTTCTTGTTTCAGGCAGTGTAACTTATGATGACAATGTTTTGAATGATGATGAAGTTAAATTTAAAACTCAAAATAATGAACTTGAAGTTTCTACAGACTATTCTGTTGAAACTAGCGGTTTTGGTTCGGATTATATTGGAAATAAAAAGATAAAAATATCTATTGATTTGAGTTCTTTTGGTTTTGTTGCTTTGAATGATTCTGAACTTTTCGTTGTTCTTGATTATAATGGTTTAGAGATTGTTAGTGCTTCTGAAAATATAGTTGTTTCCGGTGTTTCTGAAGGTAATGAGACTGCTGAACCTGTTGAGCCGATTGTTAATGATACTATTATTGGTAATTTGACAGAAGTTAATCAGACTCTTGTTGAAAATGTTACTAATATTACTTCTATAATTAATGAAAGCAATATTATTGTGAATCTTAGCCAGTTTGGCGCTGTTTTGGGACGGCCGGTTAAGTGGGTCAAGACTGTTGCTTTTGATGTAAATGAGAGCGTCAGCTTAATTGTTGAGATTCCTGCTAGTGCTGAGAATGTTACTGTTGATAAGATTGATTTAGATGAGTATGCTGAACTTGAATCTTTGTCTGAAGAAGAAACTCAAATTCTAAGAGAAAATTATAACAAAATTTCTATTGATTCTAATACTAGTGTGAATGAAACTAGTGAATTAGTTGTTGGAATAAGTGGAAATATTATCTCTGGGCAAGTTAGCGCAGATATTAGTTTGAAGAAAGAGTCTTCATTTGTTAGGTTTTTTAAGAAATTGTTTGGAATTACTGGAAATGTTGTTGAAAGTGTTAGTAGTGATTTGAATAATACTAAAGAAATATCTATTGATTTAAATGAAAGTGACTTTGGTGTTGAAGTTGAATATTATACGGATGCTCCTACTGCTACGGAAATTGAAAATTCACAAGGTAAGACTGTTCATGTTTCTAGTCCTGCCCATATTCATTATGAGAACGTGCTTGTGTTTACTAATTTGTCTGATTCTCTTGGGATAAAGAGTTCTAAAGATATTAAGATAGAATGGGTTGAGAATAATACTCAGCTTTCTGTTTTTGCGTTAAATGATACTAATTTGGATGGGAATTATGATTATGTTTCTTGGGTTGCTCCTCATTTGAGTAATCAGACTTTCAATATAATTGTTATTACTAATGCTTTGCATCTTGATGAAAATTATAGTTTTATTTCAGATATTTATAATGAGACTAGCGAGCTTGATAATATTTGGAGTGAGCCAATTCCTTCGGGACATTATGTTCGCGTTACTTTTGAGAAAAATCTGACTAGTGAGAATGATATTACTATTTATCCTAGGATTGTTTCTGGCACGCCAGGTGTTGATGTGTATGAGAAAGATAGCTCAAGTGTTGTTGCTAGATTTGATTCAATTAATGATAATGCTTATAATAGAGTAATTTTGAATAATTTGTCAAATGGGCAGTGTTATGATAATAAAACTGAAATTCTGACTGAAAATGGTTGGAAATACTTTTATGATTTAGGAGATGAAAAAGTTGCTACTTTAAATCAGGAAACTAAAGAAATTGAATGGGAGATACCGATTGAGAAACAGGAATTTGATTATGAAGGGGAGATGTATAAGATTAATTTAGAGGATAATAAACTTTTTGTGAGCCCTAAGCATAAAGTTTATGCTAAAATAAATAATGGCAGTTTTGAACTGATGTCTATTAGAGATATTTATAATCTAATTAATAGTAATAAAGTTTATTTGCTTGATGCTGATGGCTTTGAGAGAAGTGTTAATTCTGTAATAATTGAAAATTATTCTGGAAAGATCTATGATGTGGATGTTTTTAATGATGTTATTCTTGTGAGAAGGCAGATTAACTCTGATAATTGGATGAGTAATAATAAGATAAATGTTTTAAGTAATATAAATGTTAATAATAAAGAAAAAGGAGCGGTTGATACCCGCTCCTCAAAAGCATTAATGGTAATGCGTGATGTCCTAACAAACTATATTTTAGAGAGTCGCTTTGATTATATAAATGTTTCAGTCGATAATAAAAAATCAGTCGGAGATCAAAAAATCGATGCACCACCACGCACTAAAGTGCATGGTTTGATTGGTGCTCGATTTTTGGATGATCGACGTTCCGACCACGCTCTAAAGAGCATGGTTTTAGGGAGGAACGATCGACATAATGAAGAAAAAATAAAAAGGGATTTAGACAGAATGGCTAAATACAATCGTTTGATACACAATGATAGTTTATGTAAGGATGGGGAGTATTTAAATATTTCGGTTGATTTTGGTGAAAGTCATGCTGGGATGGCAGAATGGTTATTGCAATCGCTTGATACACAGTGCCCTTTGGGGTTTGCGGGTTCAATTCCCGCTCCCAGCGTGATTAATAAACTTAATCTTTTTAAAGATGGCACAGAAGGGGCGTTTTGGTCTGGGAACTCTAATGATTATAGCCAAAATACTTTTGATTTGCAAGTTGTTGGAGGCAGTTTGGAGTTTGACCATATTGTTGACCCAGATGATATTGTTGCTCCTACTGTAACTGTAATCAGACCTGAAAATATCGTTTACAATTTGTCTATAATTCAGTTTAATATTACTACGGATGAAAATAGTACTGCTAATTATTCTTTAGATAATGGGCTTGTGAATTATACAATGACTGTGAATGCAACTGGGACTGGGTTTAATGCTACTAATTCGAGCATTGCTGATGGGACTTATACTGCTAGGTTTTTTGTTTGGGATATAGCAGGTAATTTGAATTCTACTACTAATGTTACTTTTGGTGTTGATACGACTTCTCCTGTGATTAACTTTACTAATCTTACGCCTGCTAATAACACTGTTCAAAATTGGAATTCTATATTTGTTAATGTGTCCGCTTCTGATACTAATAACCTAAGTTCATTTATTGATTTTGATAACTCTCTTGTTAGTTGGTGGAGAATGGATGATTTGAATTCTTCTGGTGGGGTTGTGGATTACATGGGGAGAAATAATGGGACTATTCAGGGAGGAGCTGTGCAGAATAGTTCTGGAAAGATGGGGAAGGCGTTTAGTTTTGATGGAATAGATGATAAAATAACTGTTCCTAACTCTAATTCTCTTGTATTAGGCAATAATGATTTTGCAATTTCTTTCTGGATTGTTTCTCCATATACTTCAAATGTTCCATGGGCAGGAATAATTAGAAAAGGGGGGACTACATCTGCTCTAATAAATACTTGGGTATTTTATAAAAATAGTGTTTCTAATACTTCACTTAGATTTAATGCAGTTAACGATACCACTGGTCAATTTAGCATTCAGCTAACTGGTTCTACTGTGAATGGCTGGAATAATGTGCTGGTTACTAGGTCGGGTAATACTTCAACGATGTATGTTAATGGTTTGCTTGCCGATACAGATACTACTTCTAATGCTAATTTGAGTTCTACTGATTCAATTGTTTTTGCGAATGGGGCAAATGGGGTTGATTTCTTAAGTACAAGCATAGATGATGTGGTTATATTAAATAGAAGCTTAAGCGCTAATGAGGTCATGGCACTTTATGCCAATATGACTACTAAATATTATTGGAATAACTTTACTGCTTTAGGTGATGGAGATCATACATTCAAAGCATATGCTCAAGATACATCTGGAAATGTGAACTTTACTGAGACTAGGACTGTTTCGGTAGATACTATTTTACCAGTGATTAACTTTACTAATCCTACGCCTGCTAATGGGACTTTGCAAAATGCTAATTCTTTGATTGTTAATGTTTCTGCTTCTGATTCTAATAATATTAGTTCTTTTATTGATTTTGATAACTCGCTTGTTAGTTGGTGGAGAATGGATGATTTGAATTCTTCTGGCGGTGTGGTTGATTATATGGGGAGGAATAATGGGACTGTTGCTGGGAATGTAACTCAAAATAATTCTGGATATTTTGGGAAGAGTTTAAGTTTTGATGGAAGTGGGGATTATGTAAATGTGAGTAATGTAAATAGCTTAAATTTTGAAAATAATACTGCTTTCACACTATCTGCGTGGGTAAAGATATCTGGAGAAATGAGTGGGGGAACTAATTTTTCAGTAATTGCAGGTAAAACTAATCTTGCAGGTCCTACTGCTAAAGAATATAATTTAGCTACTCGTTATAATTTGTTTAGGTTTGATGTTTATGATGGTTCAAATAGTGATGGTTTGGTTGTAGCAAATTCTGTTTATCTCCCTAATGTTTGGTATTCTGTTGTTGGAGTAAGAAACAGCAGTAATTATCTAATTTTATATATTAATGGAATTCAACAAACAGAAACTCATCAGATAAATGGGAATTTGAGTAATACAAATCCTTTTAGGATTGGCGAAAGGATATCAGGAGGTTATTCTTTCAACGGTTCAATAGACGATGTAATGATATTTAATCGTTCACTTTCTGCTAATGAGGTTAGTGCTCTTTATGCCAATAGTTCTACTAAATATTATTCAAATAACTTTACTTCTCTTTCTGACGGCAGTCATAACTTCAAGGCTTACTCTCAAGATATTGCTGGGAATGTTAACTTTACTGATTTGAGGACTGTTTCGATTGATACTACTGCTCCTACTTTGAATATAACTTATCCTTTGAATAATACTTATTCAAATTATGTTACTGATTTGAATTATACTGTTTCTGATTCTGGATTACAGGCGTGTTGGTATACTCTTAATTCAGGAGTTTCTAATACAACTGTAACATGTGGAGTGAATATTACTGGGCTTAATTCTAGTCTTGGGACTAATATTTGGTTTGTTTATGCAAATGATACTTCAGGAAATATTGGTAGTTCAAATATTACTTTTAGTGTTGATAATATTGCGCCTGTAATTAACTTTACATCTCCGACGCCTGCTAACGAAAGTACTCAAAATAGTAATTCTATATTTGTTAATGTTTCAGCTTCTGATGCGAATAATATAAGTTCATTTATTGACTTTGATAACTCTCTTGTTTCTTGGTGGAGAATGGATGACTTAAACTCTACTGGGGGAGTTGTGGATTATATGGGGGGGAATAATGGAACTGCTGTTGGGGGAGCTGTGCAGAATGCTTCTGGTAAGATGGGGAAGAGTTTTAGTTTTGATAGTAGCACTGGATATATTGATATTTCTACTATTGGCAATATTAATGGAGAGCTTTCTTGGTTGGTTTGGACTAAAGGAAGTGGTTATGCTCTTGGAAGAACAAACGACTTAGATTCTTTACACGCAAGAACAACTGGCAGAATTGAGGTTAGATTTGGAGCAGGAGCCATATTTACGCCTGGGGGAGCAATTTCAAACCTTGATATTTGGAGTAATATCGCTGTTGTAAGAAATTCGAGCAATAATAACACTAAAGTATATCTAAATGGAATTGAACAAGCTCTTTGGAATGGAACTAATTATATTACTGGAGGGTTAACATTTGCAGGGGTATCAAATATTGATTATATCGGTAGGGAATCTTCTTCTTATTTCAACGGTTCAATAGACGATGTAATGATATTCAATAGAAGTTTATCTGCTGGAGAGGTCATGGCACTTTATGCCAACACTACGAGCAAATATTATTCAAATAATTTTACTTCTCTTTCTGACGGCAGTCATAACTTCAAGGCATATACGCAGGATGTTGCTGGGAATGTGAACTTTACTGAATTGAGGACTGTTACTGTTGGCCCTATTAGTGTTTCTGGGTGTACTGTTTTGAATGTGAGCGGGGTTTATGCTCAATCTGGAAACATTGTGCCTTCTGATGCTTCTGTGCCTTGTGTTAATATTACTGCTTCTAATGTTGAGTTTAATGGGGCAGGTTATTCTATTTCTAATTATACTTTCAATAATACTGGCATTTGGGCATATAATTTGAATAATGTTACTATAAAAAATGCTAATGTTACTACGAATACCACTGTTAGAAATAGGGGGAGTATTGAGTTTGATAAAGTTAATAATTCTCTTATATTTAATAATACTTTTGCTGGAATTAGGGGAATTGTTCTTACACAGTCTGAAGTTGTTAACGTTAGTTCTAATAATGTTAGTACTGGATTTAATAGTTTGAGTACGAATTATGGAATTTATTTGTTGACTAATACTCTGAACGCAAGTATTATTGGAAACACTATATCTACTTCAGGGAGCTCGACTCAGAATTATGGGGTTTATCTTAATTCTGTACAAAACAATACTGTTTCTTATAATAATATATCTACTAACGGCGCAAATTCTAATACAGGCATTAGGATTGGTGGAAGCAATAATGTAGTTATTTCAAATAATATTGCCACTAATGGCACTACTAATAATTGGGGTATTTATACAGATGCTAATAACAATACTATTAATTCAAATACTATCTATATTGTAGGTACAAGTACTGGAAATCATGGGATTTATTTGTCAACTGCATCTAATAATACAGTCACTTCAAATGTTTTAGCTACAAGTGGGACAAGTTCTAATTATGGGATTTATATTTTAACTGGCACTAACAATACTCTGACTCAAAACAATATTTCTACTACTGGCTCGGCTGGCTCAAATTATGGGCTTTATCTTAAGACTAATTCTAGTAATAATACTATTTCATCAAATATAATTAATACTAATGGTACTGGTTCAAATTACGGGGTTCTTTTAGAGGCTTTTGCAATGAATAATATTATTACTCTGAATAATATTACTGCTAACGGAACAACTAATAGTAATATAGGGGTTTATCTTTTGGTTAATTCTAGTAGCAATACTATTTCTTCGAATATAATTAAGACTGGTGGTACAACCACAAATTATGGTATTAGTATTTTAGGATTGTCCAATAATAATACTGTTTTCTCGAATATAATTAACACAAGCGGGACAACTTCAGGCAATAATGGAGCAGTTATTCAGGGTTCATCAGATAATAATATTACTCTGAATAATATTTTTGCCAGTGGGTTAACTACAAGTAACTTAGGGGTTTATCTTGGTGTGCAAGGGGCTAATTTAACTGAAAGAAATATACTTTCTTCAAATACTATCGGAACTTCAGGCACAAGTTCAAATGCAGGAATTCGTGTTGATACTGCGTCTAATAATACTATGACTTTGAATAATATTTCTACAACTGGTTCGGCTGGCTCAAATTATGGTGTTTATCTTAATACCAATTCCAGCAATAACACTGTTTCTTCAAATACTATTAATACTAATGGGACGACTGCTAATTACGGTGTTTATCTTTTGACTAATCCTATGAATAACTTGTTTTATTCAAACACTATTAGGACTGCAGGAACTTCAACACAGAATTACGGAATTTATCTTGATAACTCCCGAAGTAATAATTTTACATCAAATGATATAACTACTAATGGAACAAACTTTAATTATGGGATTCTTTTTTTGACTAATTCCAGTAGCAATACTGTAACTTCAAATACTGTTCGAACTGGAGGAACTGGTTCAAATTATGGTCTGGATATAAGTACTAACTCTAATAATAATACTATTGTCTCAAATATAATTAACACAAGCGGGACTAGTTCAGATAATTATGGGGTTTATGTATACACATCTTCTGGAAATAATGTTACTTTAAATAATATATCTGCGAGCGGGGCAACACTTAGAAATTATGGGATTTATCTTAGAGCGTTAATAGATGATAATTCCTCTAACGATAATACTATTTCTTTAAACAACATCAGAACTGACGGCACGTCTAATAATTATGGGGTTTATCTTTATACGTGGATTAGAAATAACAATATATTCTCAAATACTATTATTACTAACGGAACGTCAAATGGCAATTATGGGGTTTATCTTTATACTTCAGCTAATAATACAATTTCTTCAAATAATATTTCTACTTACGGAACAAGCTCAAATATAGGGATTTATCTTTATACTATTGGTTCTAATTTATCTAGTAATAATACTATTTCTTCAAATATAATCAGAACTGACGGCACATCTACTCAAAATTATGGGGTTTATCTTGATAGTTCCCCAAGCAATAACTTTACATCAAATGATATTGGGACAGATGGTTCAAATACAAATTACGGAGTTTATGCTTTGTCAAGTTCTAATAATAATTTGTTTAATCTTAATAATATATCTGCTACTCTTGGAACTGCAAGTCATGGCATTTATGTTGTTAACTCGTCGTCTAATGCGTTTACTGATTTGATTGTTACAAATGCTACTGGTCGCGGGATATTTATTGATAAAAATAGCACTGCTAATAATTTTACTAATGTTGTTCTTAATAATTCTGGAACTGGCGCTGTGTTTATTGAGACTTTCGGGGGCAGTGAGTCTTACGATAATTCTTTCAATAATGTTACTATACTTAATATGAATAGGGCGTTTCTTGATTTAGTGATTAATACTACGAGCGGGGTTGTTGCCAATAGGACTTCCTTGATTGATACTTATGTTGCTAATTATTCTTTCCTTGGAATTGGAGGGGTTGGTTTAATTGCAGGTTCTTCGCTTTATGGAAATATTAGATTCTTAAATCCTGTGAATGGTTCTGGAAGTAATCTTTCTGCTGATGTTTATGTTTTGAATAATTCTGTAACTACAGTTACTAACTCTACTTACAATCCCGGATTTAATCAATCGGCTAATGTTACTCTTTATGGACTAGCTACATCTGGAATGGTTAGTATTCTTAGAAATGGGGTTGCTTGTGATTCTACTATTTGTACTGCTCTTACTGGCTTGAATGCTGGGACTGTTGTATTCAACGTGACGAGTTGGAGCAATTATAGTATTGGTTCGGATAATACGTTTCCTCTTGTGACTATAATTCGACCTGAGAATATAATTTACAATTTATCGACTGTTGAATTTAATATTACTGCGGATGAGAATTCTACTGCTAATTTTACTCTTACTAATGGTTTGGTTAATTACACTATGACTGTAAATTCTTCTGGGACTGGATTTAATGCTACTAATTCTAGTGTTGCAGATGGACAATATACGGCTAGGTTTTTTGTTTGGGATATTGCAGGTAATTTGAATTCTACTACTAATGTTACTTTTTCAGTTGATACTGTTTTACCTGTGATTAACTTTACTAATCCTACGCCTGCTAATGGTTCTATGCAGACAGGCAGTTCTATATTTGTAAATGTAAGTGCTTCTGATTCTAATAATATAAGTTCATTTATTGACTTTGATAACTCTCTTGTTTCTTGGTGGAGAATGGATGACTTAAACTCTACTGGGGGAGTTGTGGATTATATGGGAAGGAATAATGGGACTATTCAGGGAGGAGCTGTGCAGAATAGTTCTGGAAAGCTTGGTAAGAGTTTTAGTTTTGATGGTGCTGGAGATTACATC
>Ga0209542_10004120_pt1 | contig 30208 bp, 40 predicted proteins | sample RifCSPhighO2_01_FD_184028 | JGI IMG/M metagenome (GOLD analysis project Ga0209542, IMG submission 184028) | Soil microbial communities from Rifle, Colorado - Rifle CSP2_plank highO2_0.1 (SPAdes) (version 2) | ecosystem: Environmental > Terrestrial > Deep subsurface > Rock core/Sediment ... | reverse complement strand
CGGCGAGACATTGTAATGATCCGTAAACTGGGTAAATACTGGTCTATGGATACCGTCCTCATCCTTCAGACTTAGCGCTAGACGAGCAATAACTGCAGGGTCAATAACATCGGCAGTAACCGGCAACAACTGATTGGTCGGTACCTCACTGCGGCGACGGCCGCGCACAGGTCCTCCAGTAGCAGGCAGGGGAATGTCAACTTTGCGCTGAGCCCGGCGGACTTCCCGGGCCTCAGGGAATTGCTCTAATAATCTTTGTCCAGTCGGTGTTGGCTGTCGTAGAGCCACAACACTACTCTGTTCGTTCCATAATTTGGCGTGAAGATCTTGCTTTATGGTCGGACTCGTTGCGGCGAGCATTAGCGTTTTGTTCAGCAGAACTTAATGTACTGGTAGGCACTGTCGGTCTCTCAATGTCCCTTTGAGCTCGCCAGATTTTATCCAGATCAGGATCTGCAAGTCTTGGGATATTATCTGAAGAAGTTTCAGCACTTTCCGGCTCGGTAGCAGTTTCATCAGAGTGACCAGGCTCATGATCAATAGCCATAGCCTCCAGTGGTGAATCTGTTAATGGGCGAACGATATTATGCAGTTCGACATGGAGATTACGTAGAGTAGGTTGCATTACCACATCCGCACGTTCAACATCAGCCATATCTACTGGCTGGTGCGGTTGATTATCGGGGGACGAGAACAGTTCTGGCTGAATGTTATTTGGATTCATATAAATATTGTATCACACTAGTGCTTATTTTGCAATAGCTAGGCTTCCTCGAGCCTATATAAATTGTATTACAAACTACCAAATAAGTTGTGAGAATTATCTCAAAAACGCTAATTGGATATTGTGGCACAAATGGGTTTATTCCCAGCAGAAGGTGCGGAAGGCGACGGCATAGATTACTACTATCCAGAGCCCCATAAGGCCTACCTGTGGACCGAGTTGCCACAGATGCTTACCCTCTGTAGTAATCAAGCGAATACCATCGATAACCGGCGTCAGAGGCAAAAATGTAGAGGCGTTTTGTAACCATAATGGCATCAAAAACCTCGGGAAGAACGTACCGCTGAGGAAGAACATTGGGAACACTAGGATATTTGTAAGAGGTGCTGATTGGTTCTGGTCCTTGGCCCAGCCGCCAATGGCCAGACCTATGCCCAAAATGGTTATGATACTTAGTACCACAAAGACTGCCAGCTCAGGTACGTTACCGGTCACTTTAAGATCAAACACTATCATGGCCACGATAAACATCAGTAGTACAGACAATAGTCCAATGACTGATTGCGACAGCACATTGGCCATAAAGTACTGCCAGACCCTGAGTGGGGTAGTGTGCAGACGTTTAAGCACGCCTGATTTTTTGAGCTCCGGAAAGTAGTTAACGGGACCAAAGATACCTAACCCGATGATAGAAAAGCCCAATAGTCCGGCAAAGGTGTAATCAAACGGCCGTAGGCTTTTGGTGTTAAGCTCTTCGCTGGTTACGCTAAACGGCACTTCTGATTTAACAAACTGTTGATTAATATCGCCAAAAACAGCCGTCAAGACAGATTGTAGTGTCTGGGCCGCTTGTTGGCTATTATTGGTGTAATAAATCTTAGCCTGGCCAGTCGGAAATTCGAGATCTTTAGCTGCCCCAAAATCAGGCGGCAAAACCACTGCAGCGTCCAGCTGGCCCCGACTCATCTTCTCTTTAGCTAGATCCAAACTGGTAGCTTCGGCATCAATCTTAAAAGCTTTGTTCTGCCCAGACTGTTCAACAAACTGCTTAGAAAATGCACTATTGGACTGATTGACAAGGGCGATTTTGAACGAGACACTGCTGTTTTTACCAAAAATGCCACCAAAAATAAACAGGAAAATAAGGGGGAAGAGGAAGATAAAAAAGATGGCTGTTTTGTCACGAAAGGCCCGCCTAATCGCAATCTTGCCAATTGTCGTGACGGGTAGAAATTGTTTTGACATTGAGTTCATGCTCATTGGTTATTCCTTTAGGTCTCGCCCTGTTAAATCAATAAATACATCCTCCAGATTTGCCTGCTCTACATATTGCTTCTTTTTGAAGCCCTTCTTGAGTAATTTTTGCACAAGGTTTTTAGGTGTATCAATAGTCACTATTTTACCGTTATCCATAATAGCCACTCGGTCACACAAAACCTCGGCTTCTTCCATATAGTGGGTGGTGAGAATTACAGTAGTGCCGTCTTTTTGGATAGTGCGCACCAGATCCCACAGATTTCGGCGAGCTTGCGGGTCCAAGCCTGTGGTAGGCTCATCCATAAAAAAGACTTTTGGTTTATGTACTAGTGAGGCCACAATGCTAAAACGCTGCTTTTGGCCGCCAGATAAATTCTCTACATAGCTGCCAGCCTTGTCTTTCAGCCCTACTTCATTTAACAGTTTGTGAGACTGAACCTTTTGACCATAAGTAGAGGCAATCTGCTCTAGCTGTTCGGTCAGTTTGACTTTGTCCATAAAGGCCGGGCTTTGCGGCTGGACGCCGATAATTTCTTTAACTTTTTGCGGATGTTTGGATACATCAATACCATCGACAATTGCCGATCCGTCGTCAATCTCCCGAAGTGTTTCGATCATCTCTAGTGTAGTGGTTTTGCCAGCGCCATTTGGGCCCAAAATGCCGAATATTTCGCCTTTATTAACCTCAAAACTAATGCCATCCACGGCAGCCTTGTCGTCGTAGCGTTTAGTCAGATTAGTAACTATTAGTATGGGTTTAGACATTAATATTTAATATACCACAAACTCACTTAACATGTTAAGCATTGCGCATATGTCTATAAAATAAACCACCCGAGGCGGACCCCGGGCGGCTTGTAAGCGTTGGGCTAAACCCTATTTACGCTTGACGGTCAAAAAGCCGTTTCGTGGGTTTTCGTTAACCACGAAACCATCAGGCAAATCACTTGCCTCTGGACGGCTGTCCTTGCTGAAGTAGTAAATCTTTTGTTCTTTACCGCCTCGTAGCGTTACCAGTTTTGAATTTAGGTGATATGTCACACCTTTAGAGTTTGTGTGCTTGTATGCCATTGCTACAACTCTCCCTCTCTTATCATTAGTAGTACCCCTAACATACTCTGCCTGCTTTTAGCTTGTCAACCCCGTAGTTGGTTTGGAAATATTATTTAATTAGTGTTAACAGAGTGATACGGGTGAATTTACTACAACGCACAGATGTTTCATGAACTATATTTCTGAATATTATGCGGTCCGCAGTATGAAACGGGTTGTGAGCTAATCAGTATTTTTAGGGTTGCGCGAGATGACGCTTATGCATTACACTACGTCTTATAACGTTAAAATGTGTAAAGGCGGTGGTATTTATGGATTTTAGGCAAACAGAATCAAATCAAGCTCCTCGACCAGCTCAGGCAGCAACTGCGCCAGCAGCAAGTCATCACGCAGGACATGGTAAACGACAAAAAGGTACTGGGCTTTTGAAGCTTGCAGTTACTGGGCTTTTGTTTACATGCACGATATTGTTTATAGCACTAATAGCTTACATCGTTACCGCAAAGCCGCTTAACCAAGAAAAGTTTGTTGACGGCTCCAAATACCAAGCTATCTTTTTGAATGGTGGGCAGGTTTACTTTGGACGAGTTATCGAATTAAACAATAAGTTTGCAGGTATTGTCGATATTTACTACTTACAAGTTAACCAACAGGTACAGCCAAACCAAAGCACTCAAAACACTGCCAGCAGTGTGTCGCTTGTAAAGCTAGGTTGTGAGCTACATGGACCTCAAGACAGTATGGTAATTAACCACGATCAGATTATCTTCTGGGAAAATCTGAAAGACGATGGTAAGGTTGTCCAAGCAATCGTCAAAGACAAGAAAGAAAACCCCAAGAACGGCATAGAATGTCCCGCAGCTGATGCCACCACCAATAGTTCTACTACCCCGGCAAAAAAACCATAACAAGTCTGGTAGTGTCTGACTCTGAACTCGAATAAGTTTGTCTTAGAGTTGTTGCTTGATGTGGTGCCTAACTATCCGCTCAAGTCCCCAACGTATACAAAATAACCCGAATAACACTATGCCTACTACCATGCTTAATCCGGCCGCATCAGGTGTCCATCCGGGTGATGCAAAGTCGAACTGATACAGGGTCGCTGGTATTGACTGCTCTGTTTCGCCGCCATGATTAGTGACATACTCGTCAATGCAGGGTATGCGGCCACGACCAGATGCACCCTCAGGAATCTGTTGCTGACAAACCGTCTGAGCCTGAGTATAAATTTGCGAGTTAGCAGTACTCACCCGAGCTTTTTCGGCTTGCACCAAACGTTCGTAGGTATATTTGAGTTGTATTGGTGGGTGTACGTTGCTGTTGCTGCTTAGATTGGTGTTCATGTGGCTGTAGATGTGCTTTTGAAGGCTTTTGAGTGATCTTTCTACATTGCTGCCACTTTTATCGGCAGCAAAGACTTCGCCTCGCAGACGTATCATTGTGAGGTTGTTTTGACGAAGCGAGTAAACACAAATCAAACCGCACACCGCTGCAGCCACCAAAAAGTACCAAGGGCATATTGACTGCAGCTTCTTGTGTGCACTATGCAAGTGTCTGTGCGCCATATTGCTTAAGATTATACCTTGCTAGGGCATAAACAGTTTATACTTAGAGACATATGCATATCTATTTTTCTGGGATTGGTGGGACAGGTATTGGGCCTTTAGCGCTGATTGCTAAGGAAGCAGGATACGATATTTCCGGATCGGACAAGCAAGATTCACAGTATATCGAGTATTTGCGTAAACACGGTCTGGGTAACATCCACATTGGCCAGAGCGGCAAACAAATCGCCGAGGTGCATGCCAAAAAGCCAATTGACTGGTGCGTGCACTCCTCAGCCGTTGATGAAAAGGCGCCGGAGCTCAAATTTTGTCGTGAGCAACGGATCAAAACCAGTAAACGCAACGAACTACTTAATGAAATATTGACACAGAAACATCTCCGGCTTATTGCTATAGCGGGCACGCATGGCAAATCCACTACCACAGCTATGGTGGTGTGGTTGTTTAAGCAGCTTAGTTTGCCTGTCAGCTATTCTGTAGGAGCCAAAATTAGCTTTGGTGACATGGGCGAATACGAGCAGAGAAGTGAATATTTTGTGTATGAGTGTGACGAGTTTGACAGAAATTTTCTGGCATTTGAGCCATACATTAGCATCATTAGTGGTGTAAGCTGGGATCATCATGAGATTTTCCACACCCGCGAGAGTTACCAGCAAGCCTTTCGGGAATTTATTGGCCAAAGTAAATGGACCATTTTGTGGCAAGAGGATGCTGATTATCTGAGCTTGAACCCCGATGTAAATATCAACCTAGCAATCCAAGATTCATCCGTTGTACGAAATACTAAATACGAAATACGAATTCCAGGTTTATATAACCGGCTTGACGCCTGGCTGGCTATCCAGACGGTACACGAGATCACCAATACGCCCATTGAGGCTCTTATCAAACACATGGATGCGTTCCCTGGCCTACAGAGACGCATGGAGCAGATTAGCCCAGGTTTATACAGCGATTATGCCCACACTCCAGAAAAAATACGCGGCGGCATGAGCGTAGCACTAGAGATGGCCGGATCCAAGAAGGCTGTTGTGGTGGTTTACGAGCCCTTGACCGATCGCCGCCAGCACCACATGATTGATGATTACAAAGATTGTTTTGATGGGGCCGAAAAAGTTTATTGGATCCCGAGTTATTTAGCCCGCGAGGATCCCAAGCAGCCGGTTTTAAGCCCAGCTGAGCTCATTAAACACCTTAGCGATCCTTCCATAGCTGAGCCCGCTGAGCGAAACGAAAACCTGCTTAAAACCATCCGCAAACACCTGAACCAGGGCGATATGGTTGTGTGCATGGCCGGAGGTGGAGGTGGCAGCTTAGATGAGTGGATTAGGGAAAACTTCAAAAAGTGAAAAAGGTCTACTTTGCCTGTTCAATTTCTGGCGGTCGCGATCACGCCCACGTTTATGAAGATATAGTTAAGTACATCAAAGCCAGTGGCGGGCAGGTGTTGAGTAAAATATTCGCCGACAAAACCATGCAGTCACATCTTGGCCCAACTCCTCATTTAAGTACACAAGAAATCTGGGAAAGAGATACGAACTGGGCAGAGAATGCAGATGTTGTCATTGCCGAAGTAACCCAAACCAGTTTGGGTGTTGGTTACGAGATTGGCAAAGCAGAGTTAGCAGGCAAACCAATTCTGGCATTATTCTATGAAGATTCAGGCAAGCGATTGTCGCCAATGATTGACGGAAACCCTAATGTCACGGTAGTTCGCTATAGGAAGATCAGTGAAACAGAGTCGGTTATTAAAAAATTCCTGGGAAAAGTTTAGCCTATCCACCATTCCTGACGAGGGTTTGAAGGAGAGTTAGCCTCGTCATAAAGCACATATAGCTCTGGCTTCATCTGATATAAATGCTGCGGGTTTTTGCCACTTATTATATCTTCCGCCAGCGTAGGCAAGTGAAAACGATCGCCGTACGCCACTGACAGCGAAGTGATTTCTTGCGGATCCGTTACCTCCCTGGCCGAACCGCGAAATTGAATACCGCACACGGGCTTGCCATATTCCTGCGTGACGCTAATAGACCCGCCAACATATGGGTTGCGGCTAATATCTTGGGAGTGTTCGCGGTCAGGCAAAGACAGCCAATATAGATGATGGGCATTATCGACAGCAAAAAAGACGGTGCAGCTCCATGGCCGGTCACCTGAGCTTGTGGCCACTTGCATCACTCGAGTTTCATCTAAATATTTGATAATTTGCGCATTAGGATTCATTTTGCTCCTTCTACAACTTTGTCCCAACCATATTCAGCATAGTGTTTGCCGGCTTCTATTTCGCTGAGACTGTAGCGCACAGATGGTATTACATTTTTAGGCAAATTGGCGATGTCCAGCCAGATAAGTTCCGAATGCTTGTGTGGCTCCGCGTTATGCGGCTCGCCCGTCCATTGGCTGGCTTCAAAATATACATCAACCCAATCTTTGACGTTAGAGCTAGAGTCGTATCTGTGAACTGTTAGTACTGGCTGTAAATCTTCTTCTTTTATTGTCACGCCTGCTTCTTCTTTGGCTTCGCGCACAGCTGCCTGCAAGTATGGCTCGCCCTTTTCTACCTTGCCCGAGGGCAACCCATAATAGCCGTTCATCCAACTGGTGTGGCTGCGCAGCACAAAGGCAACCTTGCCGTCTTTTTTGAGCAGCATATAACTGGCTATATGTGGATGAGCCGTATTGTAACTCATCTGTTATCACCCTGACCTTTTAAAACTTTACGTTTTTGGCGGTCGGCCAGTTTGGCAACATTTAGCTGCATAACTTCCTCGAATGACAATCCCAGACTGTGTGCCAGTACCGCAATGTACCAAACCACATCCCCGAGTTCCTTCTTAAAATCGGCTAGATCCTCATCGCTAATTTTTCCTTCTTTATAGGCCACAATCTTTTTCCATTTTTCAACAACCTCGCCAGCTTCACCAGCTACACCCATTGCCCAAATAGTTTTATCCATCAGTGGATCAGGATGAATGATCGCAGTTTTGAGGGCTTGTTTTTGATATTCGTCGAAAGTCATTTGACGGCTCCATTATTGTCTATTTTAACAGCTCCTTCGCGTAGCACCTCTACCGCGTCATCGACAATACGAATAATGGTGGAGGGTTCACGGTCGCTCAGATCCCCCCCGTCCACATAAAAGTCCACCTTATCACCAAAATAGGCGTTGGCATCTTGAATATTAGATGCTGGTTTCTGTCCCCCCGAATTTGCGCTGCTCGTGAGAAGCGTACCAGTTCTACTTAACAAGTTAACTACTTCTTTGTTCTTCGGAATTCTTATTGCTATATCCGGTAATCCTAGTCGAAGATAATCAGTTTGGTGATCGCTGAGTGGGACAACTACACTGACCGCTCCGGGCCAAAACTGCTCTACCGCCGTTAGGTAGCGACGCTTAAAACCTAGCTCTACCAGCTGATCAATGTTGGCAGCTATAAGTGTGCCAGGTTTTTGCTCGCGCTGTTTAAGCGTATAAAGTCGTTTAACCGCTTTCGGATCGGCCGCACGGCAAACAAGTCCATAGACCGTATCTGTCGGTAATACGCCAACTGCACCATCTTCCAATAACTTTGCTGATCTTTCAAAACTAGTCAACATATCCTTATAGTATGGCAAGCTCGATCAAAAATTAGAAATTATAACTCTAATGAAGAGTCAGATGCGGCGTTGCTGTCAAAATCTTCACTATCGTCTACGCTGTTAAGACTTTTATCTACTTCTTCGGTTGTTTCGTCTACATCTGTGGTTGTAGCTTTTGCAGGAGCGGCAGACTTGGTTGGCGTGTTGGTATTGCTAGTATTATCCGAACCGCCCAAAAATGCGTAAATTGTAAGTGCAACCATAGCCACAACAAGCAAGATAGTCAGCACCATAATAATTTTTTTGGCGGGACTTTTAGGTGCAGGCGACTCTGAAACCATTGGGTTTGTAACGGTAGCATCATTAGTAGGTTGCGATCCGCCCCCTGATGCCTGGCCATCCAAAATTGACGACGATAACCCATTATCAACATTGTTTTGAGTGTTAGTTTCTTTTGATTCGTTATCCATGGCTACTCACCCCCTCCAGCCGTGTTATTTGCTTGATTGTCGCTGTCTGAATCTGTTTGCTCTTGCTCTTCAAGCTGACTACGAATTTCTTTGAGAGTTGATTTAATAGTTTCTTTTACGTATTTCCTGATGTCAATTACGTCCTGGTGGACTTTTTCACGATCAGTTCGCACAACTTCAAGCTGCGCTTTGAACGCTGTTGGATCAGAAGCGCAGTCCATTGCTTTTAAGTCGGTAAGGTTTTGTTTGTAGGTGGCTAAATCGGCCTTAAAAGTTTCGATCTTCGTAATCAAGACTGCTATTTCGGACTCTAGAGCTGCAGTATCAACAGCCTTAGTCTTAAGTTTTTCTACTAGCTTATTTAACCTATTTACCAGATTGGTATGAACCTTGTCTCTGCTTGTCTCTATACCTTTGATACGCCCATCTAGTCGCTTAATCCCTCCGCCTTGAGCCTGTTTGCAACGATCTTTAATACGGTTTTTATCGATATTTGAAAGTTTTATTTTTAGTTCTGCTTTATGTTTTTCTAGTCTTTCGGCCCGCTTTGTCTTTTCGACTTCGGAATTACTATCTGAATTCACTGAATTACTCGCTGTTGCGTTGTCTGCACCGTCTTCGTTAGCACTCACAACCGCTGATGCGCCAGTTGTCACCACGGGCAAGGCTACTGCTAGGCTTAATATTGTCTTATAAATTATTCTCATAGATTAAATCTCCTCTATAATATTTTATCACGATAAGTTGTAGAGAATTTAGCTATACACATTAATTATTTTTCATGTATATATAAAGCGCGGTAGATATCAGCGCCAACGCCACTATGATAATTGACAGGATTTTGATTAGTTTATCCGTTGATAACTTAGCCTGTGAGGTAGGTGATGGTTTTGAATCTTTAGTACTTAGCTCGCTAATTGGTACTTCTTCCTTCTTGACCGATTCTTGCGATACAGAAGCGGAGACCGGCGGTGTGTAGGATGTGGTGTTGTTTGATATGTGTTCGGGGGTTATCGAATTATCAAGTTTTGGCGAATTAGACATGGTCGGCGGCTTAACATCCATGACTTGGATTGGTTTAACTTGCGGGTTAGATCCTGTGCTGCCGCTGTCTGATATGTCGTTCTGTGTCTGATTATCCATTTTGGGCTTTCCTAGCAATAATATTGATCTTTACACTACTGATTCATTGTACCATCTGTTATGTACTGCCATAAACAGCTAACTAAGGGCAGGTATTTGTTGTCTCAAAAACACAGCCCAAGCAAGGTATCACCAACTGGGGATTAACTTATACCCTTTGTTTGTGCGAAGCAATCCAAGTGAAAACAGCCCATATAAATACGGTACCGACAGTAAATTGAATGAAGCTTACGCCTAGTCCAACACCTTCATGCATTCCGGCGTATACGGCAGCCAGTACTAACACTTCGCCAACAATTAGCGGAGAATACATTAGCCAATCCACAAAGCCAAATTGCTTTTTAGCAACTCTTTTAGATTTTTTGGACGCTTGCGTTTTACGTTTAGTTTTAGCCATAAGCATTATTATAGCAACTTTGTCTAGTCATTCACTAATAAACTAAATGCGCCCGATAATCCACATAAAAGCAATTGGCAATAGGTAAATTAGGAGTATAAAAAAAGCAGCCTCAATTAAAATTCCTACGCCAGAATAAAAACTAGCAACTATTGAGGTTATAATTATAACCCCCGCAAGCATAACTTGAATAATATTGAGCACTTTCTTGGTATTGGCAGATATATAAACATTGCTCGATTCAACAGACGGTGCAGCTTTTTTATGTTTAGACATCGTGGTCTTCGGGGAATGCGTGTCTTTCATATGTTTAATTATAGATGAGTTTTAAATTCGGCAAATGTATCTCTTCTGGTAACTATTAACTTGTATCCGTGATTCTCTAGTCTATCAGCTACCAACATGCATTCTTTTTTACTTAAATGCAAATGCTCATACAGAATAAATGTCGGTTGATAACGATTAAGGTCAAGTTGATCTAGTATAATCTTGTCTTGGCCCTCGGCATCAACAACTATCATGTCAAGTCGCGAAACTCTATTTGTGTCGAGCAGTGTTTGAAGCTTCATTGTGGGTACACGAAGTGGTTTGACCAGAGCCTCAACCGGCCATTTAGACATCCAAGCACGTCCTACAATTAGATCACGACTAATACTATCCTTTCCTTGTAGAGGGTTGGTTATTCCATCGCCCAAGTCCACCGCAGAATACATAGTTGCCTCACCATCAGTATTTGTAATAGCAGTTTCCACAAATGAAAGGTTAGGCGAATCTTTATAGTTCTTGATAAGTTTCTTAAAATAATGAGGAACTGGCTCGACCAACACTCCGTGCCAGCCATACTTATTAATAAAACTTCTTATGGGATCGCTATGAATTCCATCATTCGCTCCTATTTGTACTACAAAAAAATTAGTTCTAAGCTTCCTTGCTAAAAGATGGATTTTTCTATGTATAAATACCCACCGTATTCGATCGATAGGAGCTCTGAACAATCGAATATAAAACTGCTTTTGTGCCAACCGTTGACGAGCTTTTTCGATCAAACTTAGTTCAGGTGACAATTCATCATTTAAAGCAACCTCTTGCATGTATCAAAGATGTCACGAAGTGATTCTTTATACAAGACAAAAGCAGGCTGAATTTTTAATCGATGGCCAAGCGGCGTTCGGCAATAATATTTGAGGCTATCATAGCTATCACGGCCGCCACAATAATCGCTGCTCCAAAACCAATCATCAACGGAGTATAGGAATACTCTGGCTTAACAACTTGAACAGCTTTGACGCTGCCGGTTTTAATTGAATCCAGCGGGATGGCTATGGCCGTGCTGGATGATGTGTTCAAATTGCTGCCGCTATAGTCCGCACCAGGTTGTAAATTGGCCATTGTGGGTATAAGCGATTGCGTGCCAATATCTTGAGGATTTTGGGTGGCGGTTTGTGCCGTACCTGTGTTAGTTATTGCAGATGAACCATCCATATTGGTAAGTATAGCAGCAGATAACTACCGAACGACTAAACAGCACGTTTGTACTGCCAAACTGCTAGCGGCGCAAAGACAATAATAATTCCCAGCGACCAAACAAGTGCGTGCCAAACGTAGTTCGAGCCATCCACTACTCCGCCTTGTGTCAGATGTCGCACCGCATTAACAACTTGGGTAACTGGCTGGTTGCGGGCAAATATCTGAAGCCAGTGTGGCATGGTCTGAACAGGCACAAAGACAGAGCTGGCAAAAACAAGCGGGAAGACCCACAAAAATCCTGCCACTTGGACAGTTTCTGAGTCTTTGACAAGCAAACCAAGGTTAGCGCTGATCCAACTCATGGAGTAAGCAAAAAACAGCACCAAGCAAATAGCCAACAAGAACTTGCCGACGCCGTAATGAAAACGAAAGCCAAGCAACCCTCCCACTGATGACATTAATATAATGACAAATATGTTGCGCACTGTATCTGCAAAAGTCCGTCCGGCCAAAACGGCAGAGCGGGCAATAGGCAAACTTCGTAGCCTATCAATAACACCTTTGCTTAAATCTTCGGCTAGCCCTACACCAGTTTGAATAGCGCCAAAAAGGGCAGTTTGGGCAAGAATACCAGGTAGTAAAAAGTTTATGTAATTAGATGAGCCTGTAGATTGCACTGCTCCACCAAAAACAAAGTTGAACAACAATAGAAAGATGATTGGCTGGATGCTACTAAAGACCAACAGCTGTGGAATGCGAAAATTGCGCCTGACGTTACGTTTAACTATTTGCAATGTATCGCTTATGCCATGCATCATTTTTCTTCCCCTTCTTCTGGCTTTTTGCCCGTAATAGACAAGAACACGTCGTCTAAACTTGGACGGTGCAAGCTTAGCTCTTCAGCTTTGATGCCAGCGGCTTTGAGCGCACTGGCAGCAGCCAGTAAATCATCACTGCCGTTTTTTGTTCTGAGCGTTATGCGCCTGGTGAGCTCATCCACATCAGCCTTGCCGTCAAAGTGCTTGTTAAGTTGTGCGCGAGCTTTATCTAGCTGCGTATCCTTGACTTTGAGCTCAATGATATCTTGCCCTAAACTCTTTTTGAGTTGTTCAGATGTGCCCTCGGCAATCATTTTGCCGTGATCAATAACGTACATGTAATCGGCAAGGGCATCGGCCTCCTCCAAATACTGAGTAGTCAGCAAGATTGTTACGCCTTGTTTAATAAGATTGCGGATTATGTCCCACAGTTGCAGGCGAGTGCGTGGGTCTAGCCCGGTTGTCGGTTCGTCCAAGAATAGCACCCGCGGAGTAGCCACTAGGCTAGCACCCAAGTCCAAACGGCGGCGCATGCCGCCAGAATAAGTCTTGGTTTGGCGATCAGCTGCATCTGTTAAATCTAGCTTTTCAAGTAGCTCAACTGCCCGATTTTTAGCTTCTTTTTTGGGTAAGTGATAAAGCCGGGCTACCATTTCCAGGGTCTCCCGCCCGGTCAAAAAGTCATCAACAGCCGCAAACTGGCCAGCCAGCCCAATGTGCCTACGAGCTTTGGCAGGATTCTTAAGCACATCTACACCATCTACTCTTACCTCGCCACTAGTTGGCTCTATTAGCGTAGTCATGACACGGATTAGGGTGCTTTTGCCGGCGCCGTTCGGGCCAAGTAATCCTGTAACTTTCCCACGTGTAGCAGTTAAATCAACATTTTCTAAAGCATGAACTTTGCCAAAGTATTTGCTAACCTTTATTGCTTCAATTGCATTGTCAGTTAAGTTGTCGGCCATGCAACTCCCGTTTTTAGCATTCAATAATTAGTTTATTCCAGAATACTTAACATGTAAAGTATTCTTTTTATGTTCAGCTTTTCTGAATTATAAGCAATTATACTTAACACGTTAAGTATAATTGCTTATATAGGGGTTTGGTCTGAAATGACTGGGCTTTATTATCTGCCTAGAATCCGCCGTAGCCACCACCATAACCGTAGAATATTGTATCCGGCTTATGGTAGTCTGTAACTTTTAACGGTGCTCCGCCTTCTCGTCCCATGATATGTAGTTCACTATCTTTTTTAGAGACAAGTAGATACTTATCGGTATACCAACCATACTGGCGGAGTTCGCTTAGAGTAGCGATTTGTTTGCCGTTTGCGCCATTGTCGTCACCAATAAGCAGGGCATTCTTGCCGTCACGCGCCTCTGTCCAAAAAGTATTGCCACCAGAAGGAGAAATAAGGTAGGTTATTGGATTTTGCTGGTACTTGGCAAATTCATCAGCAATATCTGATTTAGCTGTCAACTTTCCATCTTCGTATATATAATAGCTGTTATCTGGGTAGTTAGAGGCATTGAATAATATTTTGTTTGTACCATCAGCTACGCCATTAACATAGCTGTACGAGTCAGCAAAAGTTTTAAGGTCCTTATGGTCACTGCCATCAATTTTTACTGAATATATGCCACTACTGCTGTTTTTTATGAACACAACAACACCATTAATCAGAAATTTGCCTGAGTAGTACTGATAAACTTCCGTTTGATCCAAACTTTGCAACCTACTGGACCCAGCATCATAGCTCTTAAGTGCCTGTCGTTTTGGCTGATCATAGTCAATGTTATTGCGGTCAACTTGATAGACAAATGTGTGGCCGCTCCAGCCTACTAATGAAAAGGTGGCGTCGCCTTCGTCCATAGTCGTTAACTTATCGTTACTAGTATCAATAAGGTAAAGTTTTGCTGGTTTAGAATCACGCTTGGCAAGTAGTGCTAAGTACTTCCAGTCTCTTGAGGCAAGAAGCACAGTCCCGCGATCGTCTTCTTTGCCGGTGCCAGCCAGGACTGTTTGGCGGTTACTGCCATCCAGATCTGTTTTGACTACATCGATTTTGCCGGACAGTTTTGATAAGAAGTACAGCTTGCCAGCTGGCGCGATCTTGAAGGTGTTACCGGAAACTTCTTTGTCAGTAACAGTTATGGTAACTTTGGTGACATTGAAGTTTTCGGCCGTAACCGTCGCTTCAATTTTGGACTTGTTAGCTGGCAACACAATTATTGCTTTGCCATCCTTGTCGGTTTTGGCTTCTGTACCAGAGGCAGTAATAGTGGCATTTGCCAAAACTTGTCCGCCTACTTTATCTTTGATCACAACTGGTACCTGCCGACCAGTCGCTTCGACTTTATATACATACGTAGAGCTACCGGTTAGCGGAACTAACACTCTGGTTGAAATGTCTTTGTAGTACTTTTTGTTAATGTTCAATGTATTGTTGCCTACTTTCAGCTTAAGTCTAGCCTTGCCGTTGGCATCTGTTTTGGCAATTTTACCTGCTACCGATACAATTGCACTGCTAACTGGCTTCCCTGTCTGAGAATCGTCTACCACAATAGAGTAGTTACGACTGATTACTGTTCCGAGCAAAGGGTATCGAGTCAATGGAACAAGTATTAGCAGACCAACAAGAGCAACAATGCTCAGAGGAATAGTTAGTTTCTTTTTGGACAGATATGCCTGCCGTAATTTAGCAAACTTATTTACTTTAATTTCCTCAGAATTGACTACGTGTACCTTTTTGGCTTTGTGGTGAGTTTTTGGTTCGGTAGTCACGGGTGTTTCATCAGCCTTTTCGTCTACATTTTCGTCTTCTTCATCTGTTGGTTCTATTATTTCTATATCATCGTTGTTTTGATCGTCTTTGCTCATGGCCCCGCGTCAGCCTCCTATTGCTAAAAGTATACTAGAACTCACTCAAGAAGTCTTTTATATTCAGCCTTGCTTTATTTGCAGTAGTCACTGGTTTTGCCCATTACGCCATCACCTCCGGGCAAGGCTTTGGCGGTTGCTGCGTCTTTGGACGAGAGAATATCCAACCAACAGATTCCATAAGCGCCAAACTCATTGTCATTTGGGTGTTTTTGCTGCCAATCGGCAGTTTTTGAAACAGCGTTAGGTTGCCTGATATCGTAAACACCAAAGTCCACGCTAACGTTTTTGGTGTTTTTAAAGCCAACTGCCGGAGCAACAACATCATCTTTTTTCACGTAAATAGCCGGAGTAAATTTTGTAGTTCTGGAATCGTCGGGTTTGGCTTCTGGCAGTTTGTCGGCATATGCTTGGAACTGTGACGATAAAGTCAATAAGTGGTCAAACTTGTACATCAGCCCACAAGGAGCAATAAAGACAAAGTAGTATTGGGTTTCGCCTTGCTCAATATATCGGCTTCCTTTGTCTAGCTGGGCGTCGATTGGAACTTTTACGGTTATATCGCTGTTGTTACTACCGTTAAAGATGAACCCTCCGTGTGGCTTGTAATCAGTACCGCGGGTCTGGCCGGGATAAAGAATTGCTGTAGCTAGCGAAATATCCACTGGCGTAGCAATAGTTAGCGGATCTGGACATGCCAGTGGTGTACCATTTGCCTTCCAGACTTTACCGTCATGGCTCCATTTAGCAGGTGAGGCAGTGTCGATTATTTTCTTTGTCCCAACAGAACCCGGACTCTCAATTGAGCAGGCTGGGTTTTTACATACAGCATCAAGTTCTTGTTTGGACTTCATTACTCGCATCGCCACAAAGCCAATGACAGCTATAACTACAATCCCAACCACAACAGCAATTAAGTGCGAACCAGTTTGATTTAATTTTTTCATCACGTTAGACTCCACTTAACTGTCTGATATCGGTTTACGACCGACACGGAGTTCCGAGTTTCAAACGTCACATAATATATTAAGGTCTCTTGGGGTCTAACGTGATTCATATGCCCATCCTGTTTATGATTAAGCTAATTGTAAATCTAATGCTCAACTATTTCAAAAGCTTCTCTAGCTCTGGCTGTACAAGGCTGACGATAAGCTCATGCCCTTTATCGTTTGGATGCAAACCATCAAACAGCAAATCTTTCTCTTTCTCAAAGGCAGCCTTGAAGGCCTCAAAGACGGGAACAAATGATAGGTTCTGCTCCTGGGCAATTGCCCGCATTTGATTCTCGATTTTTTTGATACGCTCGTTGGTATAGTAAACATCTCCCCAACTAACGGGTAGGGTCAAACTTTCATCGCATGACGGCAAGCCGGCCAGTAGTATAAGTTTTGTATTCTCTGGCCTGATTTAGTAAAGCCTTTAGATCGTCCCTGTATTTATCAGGATCAAAGCTAAGGCCTCCGCCTTCGGCCGCGTTATTTGTGCCGACAGAAAATATAAACGTCAGGTCACCATGACGCTTTCTGGCCTCTGTTTCGGGCTTGAATCTTTTAATAACATCCCCTATCGTATCGGCCGAAATACCCAGATTAAATATGGTTGGCGGGTCCGCCACCTCTCTGGAAATTTTTTGCTGGTCGTAATGCCGGCGCAATCTATCAACCCAGCCACCCTCCAGATCATAAAACCCTTGTGTGATACTGGCTCCAAAAACTAAAACTCTCATGCGTCTATCTCCAGATGGATGCTAAGTGCTTTAGTGATTTGAGCCATCAGATCGGCGTCTAGTGGGGTTCCAAGCGACTTGAGCGACAACCTCCGCTTGTCCACGGTGCGGATTTGGTTGGCCTTAACCTTGCTCTTGGCTTTAATACCTCCTTGGCCGGCCTCGAGCAAAACTTCAAAAGGGTACACCTTGCTGGCCTGCGAGGTAATTGGTAAGACTGTGACTAATTCTGAAAATTCGTTATTTTGATCGTTCGAGACTACTAACGCTGGGCGAGTTTTTTTGATTTCGGAGCCTATGGCTGGATCTAGTTGCACCCAATAGATCTCACCACGGCGGATCACTGAACTCATTCTATGCCATCTCCGGTCGTGACGTCCCAATCATCATTGACAGCTTGGTCTTCTTTGGCGGCAGCCGCGTAGGCTTTGGCCAATTGCTTGCCTAGCTCGGCCTTCTCGTCGCGTTCAAACTTTTCACGCAGGGACTGGGCAATCAAGGCACTATGATTTTTATGTTGCTTAACCCTGTTGCCAAGATCTTTGGGCAGAGTGATATTAAAACGAAGAGTGTTCATAATTATTCCTTTCTATACACATTATAATACACGCCTACTGTGTATGTCAATGTTTATTATTAACGTTTTCCTTGAAAATGTATGCGTCAGGCAAAGCTCCGACTTGCTCACGGATAATTTTATATCTTGCCTCAAAGGCCTGGCGAGCTTCGGGCAAGACAATTTTGCGGTTCCAGTCTTTATCCATTTTAAAGTTATTGTCTGCCATGAGCTCCTCAATTGATTTATTGGCGTTCTCGCGCCACCAAAAGTGAAAGAACGGCCCAACGAGGTGCGAGCAGCCATCAGCCGAAGATACAATCTGGACCTCTATAGGTGCTTTGCGCAAGTCAAACTCCATCTTTTTGTCCAGAATTTCGATGTATTTAACTGCTTTTTCTGTAAACGCCACGTCAAAACCCACTTCCTCCAGTTTTCGTTTCCCCTCCGTTAGTGTAGCCTCATATTCATGCTCAAAATCGACAATTTTGCCATAATCATGCAGCCAAACCATGACCTCCACCAGTTCTTTATCAGCCTCAGGATAATAATCCAGCAACTCCATGGAAATCTTATCAACAACTTCCAAATGCCATTTTACAAACCAATCATGATGCACAAACTCCGGATTGGATGCCAGCCTTATGACTTCTTGCTTAAATTTTTCTGTCTTGGAATTCATAAACTTTGTCTCTGGTTTCCCAATATTATACAGGTGGGGCGTTTTTTAGTTTCCAGCTATTTAGTAAACGATTCTTGTTGATGCACACCAGCATTGCGATACACGCAAAGACAATATAGAACTGAAAGATTGTGCTTAGCCTCATCCCATCGTGAATCACGGCTATTAACGCCGCCAGTCCTCCTAGCCAATATAGCAAGGGCGACTCTGTATTTGGATGCTGCCACGTTTTGATGACGGCTGGGATATATGCAACGGCATCGGCAAAAATGGCAAATATCAGTGCCGTCACACCGTTACCACTCAACTTCCAGGCCGCAATACCCGCAACCGCAATCAGGACACAAGCTATATCGGCCTTGCTCGTACCCCCAACTCCGTTTTTGATGGACAACAGCGCTAGTATCAGCCCTCTAGCCAGAAAAAGCGTGGACAATATGAGCGTGCCAGCAGCAGCGTGCGCACTCACGGCTCCTATCATGTTTGTGACTGACACCCCAAACAGCACAAACCGAGTTGTTCGGTGCGGTCGAGTACTGCCCTTAACCATGTTCCAAATGTAATTTACTGTCCCTGTCAAATCACAAAGGATGACAAGAGCTAAAAGAAAGCCCTTCATTGCTTTTCCATCTTCATTTCAAGTCGTGGGCCAATTTTTAATTCAATTAAGATACCTAGCACGCCGGAAATCAGTGCTATATAAATTGGAAATCCATAGTTTGCAAACGTCCAGTTATCAATTGTGAGCAGCGTGATAATTGCACCTACTGCTCCGGCTAAGAATATATAGGAGTGTTCGGATTCTGGTTCCTTGTAAGACTTCACTAAGGTGGGTACAGCAGCAATACCATCTGCAAAAATGCTACAAACAATAGCCACATTACCGTGCTGAGTAATTGCCCAAAGTATTAAGCCCAAAACCGAAAGTGCACCGCAGGCATAATCAAAAGCAGAAAGTCTCCAAACTGCTTTTTTATTTATAAAGGATGCGATGAAAACCATAAGCGGTCCGAAGCCAACCATAAAAGTCATCAACGATCACAGGCCGACCCCTTGATTTAATTCGGCTGCAAAAGCAATAAGTGGTGCGATTGCCCACATCAACCAAGATATTCGATTTGGTTTGGTCCTGCCCTTGATAGTTTCAAAAACATACTTCGAACTACCTGACAGATTCAGTAGCGCCCCGACTAGAACAAATTTGACGTCAAGCATACTTTACCGGCTTCTCAATATCTAGTTGCTCATTCCTAAATATTATACAAGACTTGTTATAAAGAGAAAAACAGAGAGGTTTTATAAATCTCGCAAAATGCTCGGTAGGCGGGACCAGATTTCTTGAGTGGAACGGTTTAGTATGATGCAAACTTGGTCCATCGGAGTATGTTGGTGGAAGAGATCAAGCAGCATTAGGTCTTCTGCTTCCTGCCAGGGTTTACCGGAACGTGTGTAATTGGTTGAACTACCCTCATCTGTTTGCGGGTCTGGCTTCTCATCAACTTGGATTCCAGTATATTCTGAAACTACCGCCATAATGTCGGCGCCATAGCTTTCTATTTTGTTGGGGCCCATTCCCTTGTATCTAATTAACTGTGAGTGTGCTTGCGGCGGTCTGGTGGCGATTTCTTCTAACATAGTGTTGTGGGCCACCATATAGGCTGGTACATGGTCAGCTGTGGCTCGTTTTTGGCGCCAGACCTTGAGCTTAATGAGCAGCTCCGCGTCAGGTTTTATACCGCCGGCAACATCTGTCTCTTCTGGGTCTACCTCGTCTGGAGCAGGCTCTGTAATATCAGCTAATTTGTCCGAGGCTTCCCGCAAAGTTTTATCGACTTCAAAGATCTGTGGATGCATGCGCAAGGCCATTTGATTAATCCCACTCAGGTAGAGCCCGTCCAGGCTGCGCACCCGCGACAATGCTACATAACCCATGCCAGGCGTAAACGATTTGCCCAGATCGACATCGGCGCTGTCCAAACTCATGCCCTGACTCTTGTGAATGGTGATGGCCCAAGCCAAACGTAATGGCAATTGGCTAACCTCAGCACGAATTTTGCCGTCTTCCTCCAACTTCCAGCTATGCGGTTGGACTTTTACTTTGCGCTCACTGCCAGCTAATTTGACAACTGGTGTTCCATTATCAAAACCAATTACCCGTCCGCGCGTGCCATTGGCAAAGCCGGACCCCGGATTGTTGGCCACAAACATCACCTCGGCACCAGTTTTGAGCTCTAATACTTCTGGCGCTAGTACGCTGCGGCTGAGCTGTTCCACCTTTGTCCTATTTCCCTTGGTTTGCATCTCGTACACATGCACATCGTACTTGAGCGCATCCAGCCTAGTCTGATTAAGCATGTCGATATCAACATTGTGAGCATATAACTTGGTGATGTCCTCGCCATATCCTGGTTTTGAGTCCAACCGTTGCTGCAACAAATCATGGTGGAGTTCTTCCAGCTCACCTTGGCGCATAGCCTCAAGTAGACCGAGTAAACCATCGTCTTGTTGCTGTCTGTGTTGCTCTGACAGATAGCAAATCTTGGGGTTTAGCTCAGCCCAGGCAGCAGACAAGTGCACAAAGTCGAATATATCCGTTCCGCGTGATACTGGCGGCAACTGAAACAGATCACCAACCAAGACCACTTGCAAACCGCCAAACGGACGCTCGTCTTTGCGTAATAGCTTACAAATCTCATTGACCATATCCAGGCGCTGGCCGTGCAACATGGAAACTTCGTCAATTACCAGCACATCAGTTGAGTTGTAACGTTTAACAAGCTTGCCGTTGCCCGACAGTTGCTGGCGATCCCGGGCGTTTAATTGATCGCGAATCCCCAGGCCAGACCAAGAGTGAATGGTGGTGCCGCCAATATGGGTGGCAGCAATACCAGTGCTAGCCGTCACGGCAACCACCTTACCGGTAGCCGTGGCCCGTCTAACATACTGGTTAAGAATATAAGTTTTGCCTGAGCCGGGTGGGCCGGTCAAGAAGACTGAATTACTCTCCAGCATGACTGCTAGAGCCTGAGCTTGTTGCATCCACCGATTATAGCATTGTGGCTATACCATCTTCTCAGCTATTTATCAGTTCTAGAGAGCCAGGCGGTTGATGCCGCTCTTCGACAAGCTCAGGGTAAACGTTTTCATGGAGCTAGCCTATTTATATCTCTCGGGAACAGGGTGGCTTCTTTGATGTTGTCTAGGTTCATAATTTTCTCTACAGTGCGCTCAAGCCCCCAGCCCCAGCCACCGTGCGGAGGCATACCGTATTTGTAGACGCTGAGTAGTGGCGCATAGCCTGGATTTTTGGGATCGCCACCGTTAGCTTTGAGTTGTTTGATAAGACTGTCATAGCGATGCTCGCGCATGCTGAGCGTGGCAATCTCGACACCACGGAACAACAGGTCAGCACGGTCGGCAATGTCAGGATTATCCTCATTTTTACGGTGATAAAACTTAAAGGTCTTGCTATTGCTGGACCAGCCAGTTACCAAGACGGCTTCGCTACCCTTTTCTTTCTTGGCCCAATCACATATCCAGCGTTCTTCGGCGGGCGCCAAATCATCCTCTCCGGTATGGTCCTCTTTGGTGGCTTTTAGAAACTTATCGTGGATTTCGTGGATAGTCAGGCGTGGAATGTCTTCAGCTTTTTTGGGCAGAGCAAATTCGGGTACTTGCCACATTTTGAGCTCAGCCGCACAATCTTTTTGAATTGCCCCAACTACGCTTAACAGAGCGCCGCCAGCAAAGTTCAAAAGCTCCTCAAAATCTACAAACCCCATCTCGACATCAATGGTGATATATTCTGTCATGTGGCGTGTAGTCGCACTAGGTTCTGCACGGTAAGTTGGGTTTGTTTCGAAAACCCGCTCAAATACACCCACCATCATTTGTTTGTAAAACTGGGCCGACTGGGCCAAAGTGGCCGTCTTGCCAAAATAATCCAGCTTAAAGACTTCGGCACCCCCCTCGGTAGCCTCAGCCAGTAGTTTAGGGCTGTTCATCTCGGTAAAATCATTCTGGGCAAAGTAGTCGCGAAAAGCTTGAAGTACACGGGCCTGAACCTTAAAGATGGCCCTCTCTTGCACGCTACGCAGACCAATGGGCCGGTTATCCAGCAAAGTATCCAGATTTTCACTTCTATGGCTAAGTGGCTTATCGACTTCAATTGGCGGTTCTTCTGTGACTGCGGAGATAATTTCAATTTTAGGATCATGAATCTCAGCACCGCTGGGAGCACGCGGCTCCTTGATAACTTTTCCGGTTACACTCATGACCGTGCCATTTTGTAACCCACGTAACTTTTCTACCTCTTTATCGTTTTTAACTACAGACTGAACCAGCCCACTTCGATCACGGATAACTATAAAGGTAAGCCCACCAAGCAGACGCTTTTTGTGCAGCCAGCCCTGGACGGTGATAGATTTACCGGTTTGCCCGGCTACATCACTAGACAATGTTCTTTGCATAGCTGCCATTGTAACAGAGGCCGTGGTGAAATTCTAATCTTTGGATGCCTCGGGTTCTGGCTCTTTGGGATGTTCGTCCACGTGCTTTTGATGCACATGCCCAGCTTCCAGCGAGGCTACAGCGCGCATGTCGTCGAATTTATCAAACTCTCCTAAAATTGGCTTGCCCAAAATTTGCTCCAGCACATCCTCGATAGTAATAATACCCACCACCTCCTCGAAGTTATTAACGACTATAAATAAATGGTGCTTGGTTTTAAGAAAAGCCTCCAGCACGTGATCGAGTGTTCCCTCTTCTTGTACGTAATAAACGTCCCTGACCATAAGGTCGCGGACTCTCCCGCCAGCTTTATTGGTCATAAGATCACGCAAATATAGCGTTCCTATAATGTTGTCTGGCTTATCTTGGAAAACCGGGAAGCGGGAATGTCCATTGGCGTGCAGTTCGTCCATCAACACCGGCCCAATAGAATCCGTTACCGAGACCATTTTGACCACTCGGCGCGGTGTTAAGACATCACGCACCAGTTTATCGCCATACATCAGAGCATTTTGAGCAATTTGTAGTTCAGCGTCAGTGATCCGGCTATCAACCTGAGTTTTTTGCCTGTTCAAAAGCTCCAACAAATCCTCTTTTTGGTATAGTCCGGTATGAAGCGTAATGCTGTGATGTTTACGAGCGTTAGTAGCAATTTTGCTCAATAAAGGATGAAGTAAATCCAGCAGCCGGCTAAGTGTAGGCGTAACATACTTTGCGAGTATGTTACCAAACCTTGTTACTCGTGTGTTAGGAAGCCAAACAAAACCAAACCATAATAGAACCAGTGAAGCAAATGTAGCCAGCCAAGCCGGAAATGATCGACTGACAAGCACAAAAAAACCTGACGCACCTATAATTACAAAGGCCCAGAGCAATACTTGCAAGCTAAAGCCATATCCTGCCGCCCGATACAACATATTAGCAAAATCATCGCCCGCCCGTGCCCGTCTTTTTAGTTCTGGGCGAGGTACGTGCGTATAGGTTTTTTGCAATGATACAAACAGCAAGGTGAGCAACGCCAAAGCTATGGCAATAATAAGTGTCAGCATATCTTCCTTATGGTTACCTCATAATTCTAAGTGATTTATTAGACTAATTCCATTACTATAGAGATTACATAATTAGGAGAAGACATTCTATGAGTAAGCGGTTCCTACTAATAATAGCAATTTGTGTATTGGCACTTATAGGTGTTTTTGCACTTTCAAAACCTAAATCGGATACGCCCAGTACTACCAACTCGAGTGTAGGACCAAGCAATCATGTCACAGGTAAAGGCAATAAGAAGGTTACCCTAGTGGAATACGGGGACTTCCAGTGTCCAGTTTGCTTAGGCTTTTACCCGACTGTCAAGCAAGTCAAGGCTCAATTTGCAGACGATATTTACTTCCAGTTCCGGAACTTACCTCTCTTTCAGATTCACAAAAATGCTTTTGCTGCTTCCCGTGCCGCCGAAGCCGCCGGCTTGCAAAATAAGTTTTGGGAAATGCATGACGCACTTTACGAAAATCAAGATCCTAATGGTCAGTCTGGGTGGGTAACTACTGCTAAGCCTTTAGATACTTACTTCGTGAACTTTGCTCAGCAATTAGGTTTAGACATTAATAAGTTTAAAAAAGACTACGCCAGCAGCCAAGTTAATGATGTAATAAATGCTGATCTTGCGGCTTTTAAAAAGACTGGACGAGAAGAAGGAACGCCAACCTTTTTCTTAAATGGAAAATATATTAGCAATGAACAGTTGTCAGACAAAAATAGACCCAGTCTGGCCAAGTTCTCGGCAATCATTAAAGCTGAAATTGCTGCCAAAAACAAGAAATAACCCCTGGCATAATTAGACAAAGCAAAAAGAGCAGCCCGACAAAACGTATTTCATTTTGCCGGCGCGATGAGAAAAACCGTAGGTTTGTCTCTATTACTCTTAGTAACTGATGAATCTTTGCCAACTGGGCCGGCGAATTTTTACTTCCACGTTATACCTTGTTGATATTATTTTTATTTTGACAGGCATAAGCCTGGTACCTCCCTCACAACTCTTACCAGTCTCTCATAACTGATGGTTTTGATTTGAATTATTTTTGTCTTCTTTGGCAGCCTCGCTACTGCTCGAAGTAAGCCTATGATTGCATAAGCTTGAGCGTATTGTCAACCCTAATGTTGAGTTTTTTAAGATGCCAAAACTCTTTGAGTGGTATAGAATAAAGCTTTAGGGGTTATTTAAATAAACATGCATGATGTATTTTCGGAACTGAGTCTGGTTATAGCAATAACGGCCGTTGTTTCGATTTTCATGAAGCTAATTAAACAGCCATTGATTTTGGGCTATATAGTTGCTGGGCTAATTGTCGGTCCATCCCTGTTTAATATTATCCATTCCGTTGAGATTTTTGAGATATTCTCGAGTATTGGCATAGCACTTTTGCTTTTCATCATAGGTCTGGGCATGAATGTTTCTGATCTCAGAAAACTTGGAAAAGTTGTACTCATAACATCCGCCGCATCTTTTTTCTCTATTAGTTTGTTGGGTTATGCCACGAGCAGTATTATGGGCTTTAATAAAACAGAGTCTTTAGTTGTTGGGCTTTGCTTATTCTTTAGCAGTACCATCATAATTGTCAAGATTTTGTCTGATAAAAAAGAGCAGACTCGTTTGCATGGCCAGATTGCCATTGGCATAATTTTGGTTGAGGACATTATAGCCACTATTGCCCTATTGTTCATGGTGGCTGGGGAAAATGGGGGGCTTCAAGTATCAGAAATAAGCTGGCTACTCATGAAGGGCACGGCTCTCTTACTATTTTTGGCATTATGCAATACAAAAATCCTGCCCGCTTTTTCAAAATACATTGCTTCCAGCCAAGAGCTCCTCTTTCTGTCGGCTATAACTTGGGGTTTTGGTATAGCCAGTATATTTAAGTTAGCGGGTTTTTCTATTGAGGTTGGTGCTCTGTTTGGTGGAGTTGCTTTGGCTTCGTCTCCTTACGCCCATGAAATTAGTGCCAGACTCAAGCCACTTAGAGATTTCTTTATCGTCTTGTTTTTCATAACCTTGGGCCAAAGCATGAATGTCTCTGACCTATCCTCTGGTATTTTGCCAGCATTAGTGTTATCTGCTATCGTCATTATCGCCAAACCAATGGTCATTACATCAAGTATGGGCCTGCTTGGTTATGCCAAGCGTGTAAGTTTTAAGACCGGCATCAACTTGTCGCAGATTAGTGAATTTTCAATAGTGTTGGTGGTACTTGCCAGCAGTGCGGGGCTCGTAGACGAACGTCTCAGTGCAATTATCACATTGGTAGCAATTATCACGATAGCAACTTCCGCGTACTTAATGCAGTACGATGATGAGCTTTTCAACTTATTTGACCGTCTTAAGATTCACTTTTTCGAAAAAGAGGTGACCTACAAAGAAAGCCGTTCTTACAGTGGCACCCCGCTTATGCTGTTCGGCTATCACCATGGTGGTCATGAATTTATCCGAGCCTTTAAAGACATTAGCAAACGATATTTGGTAATTGACTATGACCCCGCAGTAATTGAATCCCTTGAAACGCAAGAAATCCCATTTATTTATGGCGATGCTGCGGACGTTGAACTGCTTGATGAAATTGGAGTCGATAAGGCAAAGCTGGTTATTTGTACATTTTTAGACTTTACAACTACCCAGCAATTAGTAAAACATATCGCTAAAGTCAATCCGTCGGCTGTCATCATTTGCCATGCCGACAACAAAGAAGAGGCTGTGGAATTGTATGAACTTGGCAGTACCTATGTAATGATCCCCCAGTATATTGGCAGCGAAAGAATTAGTTCATTTATTCGTAAAAACGGCCTTAACAAGCAAGAGTTTGAGCATTTCCGAGAAAAGCACTTAAGTTACCTGCAATCGCATTTTGAGACCACCGATATCTAGGCACTCAGAGTATGTTTTGTCTTAGGTGCATCTTTTTTCGCACAGTGAACCAATTAGCCTGATACCCGCTTTTTCTTATGACTTGACTTGGGTGTAATTGGGGTATCTTTAACATCAAGGCTTTTTCGTATTTCTCTAGCAGCCTTTCCCATACTGCGAGCCACTTCCGGTACATTTTTTGCACCAAAAAGCGTCATAATAATCAGACCAAGTATGAGCAGTTCATCAATTTTGCCGAGCATGCCACCTCCTGCAGTTAACATATCTAATTATAATGCATGTTCTCATGCTCAGGTGCGTTTGGAAGTTGACTCAGGCGAGACATATAGCCAATTATCCGTAACGTAGGTTCGCAAACTTGGCAGCAAGTCCTTGGCTTGTTGATTAGTTTTAATGTCTTCACGAATTTGGCCAGACGAGGCTGAGCGGGAGGGTGTATGCACTATGTAAAGACTCTTCGGCTTAACCGGTAAATTTTTAACGTTTTGCTTAACACCGTTGACTGTGACCTGCTGACGGAGGGCGACCACCAACCCCACGTCTTCCAATAGGCGATCTACTAGTGGCCACGCCGATATATGATCGAGTAAATCAGAACCAATCAAAAGTACTAGTTCTTCATTTTGGAAGCGTCTTTTAAGCCGTGGCAGAGTTTTGGCGACCGAAAATTGTTGATCTGGCATCTCAAGAACACCTAACTTTGAGTGGCGAGCTGTTGCCAACTTAGCCATGGCCAGCCTGTGTGCCATGTGTGTAACGCCTGTTTTATGACGCGGTTTAGATTCGACCAATAGATACACTTTGTCAAGATTGGCTTTTTTAATAGCCGCGAGGGCAAATCCAATATGCCCAGCGTGTACTGGATCAAACGCTCCGCCAAAAATTCCTATTCGCTTTGTCATTCTTCCTTCTTAACTTTGCAGCCACATTTACCTATTATATGAGTGTCGGTCACAACTGTTTTAACATTTTTAGTATGACATACGGGGCATTCCTTGGAGATAAAGTCACAATCTTTGCTTTTTGAATTTTCTTGTTCGTCTTTGGCTTTGCCGCCGAACACGTCTTGAGTCCCAAAGCCACCTTCTATACCCATTTCGGCAAGTGTCTGCTCGTAAGACTTGCCAGCGCCACTACAGCCGCCATATGTTCTACCTGCTACAACACCACTAGCTATGTGGGCCGCTAATCGTTGGTTCATAAACTGAATTGCCATAGGATGAATATCGGGTGCCGGCAAAACTCGAAATTCGACATTAAGTTCCGGTTCAGTAGCTCGATCTCTGGCTATAGTAGTCGGCTTTTCTATAAAGTTTGGTAAGTACGTGCGCAACTCTTCAACCAGCGCATAGCGTACCTTTTCTTCCATAAAGCTCGTTTCTTTTGCCGTGATAGATGAACTAATGTCAGCTACCTTCTTGAGTGTGTCAACTTCGTCCGAATCATAGCGTTTAGCTAAATCCGACCGAGTCAGCAGGGTGGATGCCAAACTACTTATGGTTGGATTATTTTTGCCAGTTACGCGCGAAACAGACAGAGGAACAATGTAGGTATCGAAGTATTTTTTGACTGTAGACTGATGCCGATTGAGGAGTTCTGTCACTGAGTGAACGTCGGTCTGCGGGTTTACCTCTCGTTTATGTTCATCCACTAGTTGCGAACCATAGGCCCTAGCCTCCTGTTCGCTAACGCGGCGGCGTATTCCATAGCGAATATAACGATTCTCTGATTCGTTTTCTGGGATATTGACGCCTCGTCGAGCAAAAATCTGCCTAAATACCGGCATGCTACTTTGCTTGACGGAGTGGGCTCCCGCCAGAAGTTTACTATCCGAACTTTTGTAGTATGTCTGAACTACGGCCATGCCTTCGCGGTATTTGCGTTCGTTACGCCAATATTCCGGATCACTAGCTAAAGCAGTTTTAGGGTCCATGCTGACAACTGCATACATTTCCCCAACTTCTAATTGATCAACAATATCAACGGTTATAATGTCGCCCTCGACACGTTCAACCTCAATTTTCATCTTTTTGTCCGTTTTGGCAGCTTCAGTTGCTGCCCTGAAACCGTTTCTTACCATTTTTACTACTGGTGTGCCCTGCTTATCTACCGCGTGCCCGTCGACAAGATCATAGGTTCTGACTGGATCGAATTTTAGTCTCTCACCATGTTCGGAGTCAGTAGTGAGATTTTCCTCGGCAGCTGAGCGGAAATCAGTAAAGCCCTCTTTGTAGGTATTTTGGCCTTCTGGCGTCATGAGTGCACCTCTAATGCCAGCTTCGCCTAAGGCCACCATTAATCTAGTTGAATGCGCCCAAGCCTCTAGTCCTTCGTCCCGATCAATCGTTGGAACGAAGGTTTCGCGTTCTGCTAAAGCTGCTGGTGGCATAGCATTCGTCTCACGTTTGTTTACTAAATTTTGTATGCTGATTTGCTAGTTGCAAGGCTAGGTAGTAGAGACCAAAAAGGCTTGAAGTATAGATAAGATCGCTTAACAAAGTGTTGCGAAAGAATGGCAAGGCCAGAATAAAACAGCGCTCCAGCCCGCTCATGTTCAGGCTATACATTTCGCTGGTCAGCCAGACGGCAAAGTTTGTGACTACAAAGAAAAACAGTGAGCTACCAAGTGTTATGGTTGCCATGCGTAATAGATTTGGTTTTTTAAGCCATAGCTGACTAGCCAAAGCTATCAAGGCATAGCACCCCCATGTAACAACTATCAGTGAATGAAATCCAATAAAAGCATCAGAAATAATCATAGCTCCGAGCGGTGCCAACAAGGCCAGCCGTTTGGGCAAAAGTGCTCCCCCAAAAATTGCTATGGCCGCCATAGGGGCGAAGTTGTCCGGATGTGGAATAACCCTTAGTGACACACCCAAGGCTATCAAACATAGGACGATTAATGTTTCGGTGCGAAACCGTTTCATTTCAGCTTCCACTCAATCAGGTCGCCAGTTTTGGTTTCGTAAGCTCCCGCACCAACTTCTGCCTCTTTGCCGTTTACATAATATAGCCAGTACTTTTTACCACCGCCGTCATTGCCATTGATAGACACTACAAAATCACCGAGGCTGGACGATTTGGTCTGAACTTTGGCATGCGTTTTGAGCAGTTCTAATGCTGTTTTGCCTTCGACTCCCTGATATTTGACATAAGTTGTGGGCGCTTTTACTACCGACGCCGAGACTGGCTTAGTAGTCGTTGTTGTCTTGGTGTGAGTTTGTTGACCAATCCCCCAAACTCCAAGACCAAGAACCAGTATGGCTCCAACCCCCGCGATTATTTTTGTTTTGGCAGAACGTGCCTCGCGCTCCATATAAAAACCCTCCTTGCCCCGGCACAAACCGAGACAAAGAGGGTGTAAATACGCGTGCGTACAAACTTATCTTGCTCGAGATTGCCCTAAGGCTTTAGCTGTAATCGGACTTGGTCCTACTCTTTAAGGGAAAAGAGTAGCTTTGGGACA
>Ga0209542_10004119_pt1 | contig 30209 bp, 33 predicted proteins | sample RifCSPhighO2_01_FD_184028 | JGI IMG/M metagenome (GOLD analysis project Ga0209542, IMG submission 184028) | Soil microbial communities from Rifle, Colorado - Rifle CSP2_plank highO2_0.1 (SPAdes) (version 2) | ecosystem: Environmental > Terrestrial > Deep subsurface > Rock core/Sediment ... | reverse complement strand
CACCCATAAGGGTTTTTGCCACGATCTTGCGCGGCGACACAGCCGCCGCGCCCTGAATATTGAATAAACACGCCCCGCCGCCCATTCAATTTTGGATTCCCCCCGCGAAAAATAAGAAAGGATGGAAAGCGGCGGGGCGGGGGTTCGAGGGCGCGCCAGCAGGCGCGCCCGAGAGAGTCAGCACGAAGTCGAATCGTACGATCCGGTACAAAGCCACCACGCGCGCGGAGCGTGCGAGTCAATCAGCGTTGGTGTTAAAATGGGTTCGAGCAGCGTTGTAGATACGCACAAAAGACAGAAAATACGGTAACTCCCTCACGCGTTTGTTATCATGATGAGGTGATCCGCCACTATTTGCCAAAAAACATTGACGAACTGGCGCAATGGTATATGCGCTACATCTCGCCTCTCGCGCTTGTCGCGGGATTCGTCGCCGACAATCTCGTTCTTCTGCGCCGTGTTGATCTCTGGACGAGCAACCTGCTCTTGTTCTCATATCTCACGATCGCTGCCATATGCATCGTCGTATTGAATTTGATCACCACGGGCCGCTTGCGATGGAAATGGATCCTCAAAGCGACACCCATCATCCCCGTCGTCGCGCAATTCGCATTCGGCGGGCTCTTTTCGGGTTACCTATCACTCTACAGCCGCAGCGCGGCAGTCGCCGTAAGTTGGATCTTCGTACTTATCGTCGCAGCTCTCGTTTTGAGCAATGAGCGTTTCTTCCGCCAATACATTAAATTCTCATTCCAGATCTCTATCTTTTTCACCGTACTCTTCTCGTTCCTCATTTTCTTCTTGCCGGTCGTTTTCAAAAGCATCGGCCCATACATGTTTGTCTTGAGCGGCATTGTGAGCTTGGCGCTCATCGCGCTTTTTTTGAGATTTATTCAATATCTGATGCCAGAGCTTGTCGCGCGCGAGCGCACAAAGCTCGCACGCATCATCGCCGTTATTTTTGTCATCTTCAATATTCTGTATTTTTCGAATGCGATCCCGCCGCTGCCGCTCGCGCTCAAAGAGATCGGCGTGTATCACAACGTCGTCTCGACCGGCACGGGCGGATTTCGACTCACCGACGAATTGCGGCCCTGGTATCAAGGCTACCTTCCGCTTCGCCCAGTCTTCCACCGCACACCGGGGCAGACGGCATATGTATTTGCGGCGGTCTTTGCGCCCTCGGGGCTCGCCACCGACATCTTGCATGAGTGGCAGCGCTACGATGAGAAGACTGAAGAATGGATCACCGCTGCCTCTGTGCGCTATCCGATACTCGGCGGCAGGGATGGCGGGTACCGGGGCTACTCATTTTTCAAGAACATTCCCCCCGGCATTTGGCGCGTCAATGTGGTAACGCAATACGGCCAACTTATTGGACGCGTTTCGTTCACCGTTGAAGATGTCGCTACCGCAGTGCCGACGGGTGAGTCAGTCCATTGAACACCCACGTTTCTTTAGCGGCCAGCCGCAGTTGCACGCAACTGCGGCTGGCCGCGTCGCATTTGAGCGTTTTTTTTGCTATACATACCAGTGTTCGATGGCGGCTATGGTGTAACGGTTAACACTGGAGCTTGTGGAGCTCTCGATTCGAGTTCAATTCTCGATAGCCGCCCAAAGACGATATACTAGTGAGCGTGGACATCTCGCTCATCATTCCCGCGTACAACGAAGAGGCCTCAATCGGGCTGTGCCTTGATATGGCGATAAAGAATTCAAAGGGAAAATTTAAAGAAATCATTGTCGTAGACAATGCTTCGACCGACAAGACTGCAGAAGTAGCAAAGCAGCGACCAGGTGTCCGAGTCGTGCAGGAAGATCGCAAAGGCACTGGCCACGCGCGTCAGAGTGGAGCAGAAGCGGCAAGCGGAGAGATCCTTGCATACATCGATGCGGACTCACACATTCCCGACGATTGGGTAGACAAGATCGAGCGGTGGTTCTCAAACGACCCGAAACTCGTCTTTCTGAGCGGCGCGTACCGCTATCACCGCCATGAGATCACGCGATACCCCGCCTGGTTCCTGGATTTCGTCTGGTGGTTTTCCTTGCCCGCCTATTGGGTGGTGGGCTACATGGGCAACACGGGGAATTGCGCCATTCGCGCAAACGCGCTCAGAGAAGTAGGCGGCTTCGACCGCTCGATACTTTTTTATGGCGACGATACCGACGTCTCGCGCCGATTGCACAAGGTCGGCAAGACCGTTTGGAGCATGCGTTTCTACAACTACTCTTCTCCGCGTCGCTTCGAGCAAGCAGGGCTTTTTACCACATACCTCACCTACCTGCTCAACTACTGGTGGCCAGTGCTCTTCCATCGTCCATACACGCCCGGGCATCACTTTATCAAAGGACATAAAAGTGCCGAGCGGAGTTTGTCTGAGCACTAGACAAATATCCAAAATAATGTACAATACCACCACGATCTCATCTTGCGATGAGACGAGCAATAGGGAGTTCATATGCTCACGAATTGGGAAGGCATGCGACGATTCAACATCTTGCATGTGCTGCTAATTCTCGGCCTTCTGGCCGGTGGTGGCGCAGCCCTCGGCTTCGTTGTCAATTTGCCGTAGCCAGCGCACTGAACAATGAACAAGACTGAACAAAGGTGGAGGGGGGCGGGTATGCAATCTCACCGTCCCCTTCTTTATTTATAAAAAGCGAGCCCGCCCGGTCGCTACTTTTTATTCAATTGTTTCCGCCTGCTGCAACGGCATCTCGTTTCTGCTTATCTTCCATTACAGACAACCACCCTTCGATGTACGGAACTTGCGGGACGCGTAGGGCGTGGTCGCCCCTAAAGGGGAGGAACATATCCACATTCTCCGGTCGTAGCGACCCAGGTGTTATCACCCGCTCCCCTTTAGGTTTCTCGAGTTCTGCTTTGTCCATCGTGCCCGCGAGCTTTTTCATAGGGAACACGGTATCACTCGCGCCCGAGATGACAATGATCCCGACGCCGTTTGCTTTGAGCTCGGCGAGGACAGGCAAAAGGTCCGTAGCCGCAAGCCCCCACATTTCTTTAAATGCTCGCGACGGGCTCGCGCTGTACTGCGAAAACTGTCCGCGTTTTACTGACGCCCCTTTTTCCTTATCCTCCTCGGTCTCAACGATCTCGCTGTAATTGGGCAAGATGATCGGCTCTTCGCCTCGTACTGCGCGCTCTGCGTTTTCTGCTTCGACGCGAGCGCGATCCTCCTTGCTCCACGGCATCGCATTAAAACTCTCGCCCCACGCCCCTCGCGTGCTCGGTTCGGTGACGAAACCTCTCGCAAGCCGGCTACGGCTGTCATTCTCGATGAGCCCGGCTGACTCGAAAAGCACGACGTTTTTGATGCGTCGCTTACCTTCCCCTCGCTTTTCCCGACGAACCATCAGTAGGGCCGCGAGCGCCGAGCTTACTCCGCGCTGAGAATGGCCAAGTGCGTTCACTCTTTCAACACCCTTCTGATCAAGCACTTGTATATCAGTGAGCGCTTGCCGCACCTGTTCCGGAGAAAATTTACTTGCCAGTTCGCGATCTGCAGGCGGTACCTCCGTGCTCCCGCCTTCGCGCGGATGATTGAGGCCGAGCGTACGCCGGCCTGCTTTAACGAACCCATGGATCACGTGTTCGTAGGTATCGATAGGCACCAGTGTCGAGGGGTCGAGCATGATCGGATCTTTTTCGGTCGGGTTCTCGGGAGAAACGTCGACAACTTCGGCAAAACCGCCATTGCCCACATCGATCATTTCGCGCTTTCTGAATTGTTCCCTGTATGCGTCTTTCTTTCTGTCTGGCCCTGCTTCGTTCATATTTTTTGCGCGAGGTCTCTTCTCAATCTTCACCTGCTTTGTGTCTCCACGCAACAGCCCACTTGCTCCAAGGCCGAGTGCCGCGGCTGCACCTACCGCGCCCACTCCTTTCAGAAATTTTCTTCTGTCTGGATTCTTTGAGTTTTCGAGGTTCACATAAGTATTATATGTCGGCGCGAAACTTTCCGCTCTTGATTTGACAAAAGGGAAATTGATGTCAATCTACGAGGCAACTGGCTTCGCCAGTGATCTTGTCGTCCAACATCAAACAGGGAGGCCATCGTGCCAACCACCATCGCAGGTACGTTCCTACTCTACATCTGCCTCTTCGGCGCCTATGTGCTCGTGATCTTCGCCACCGCCTTCTTCGAGAAATGGGGCTTCAAGTGGCAGGTTCTCGCGCAGCCGGATGCGCCCAAGAAGTTCCTCGACCTCTGGCGGAACCTATCGTTCTGGGGCGACCTCCTGATCGTGAACCAAGTGATGGCGATCGTGCTCGCGCGTCATGCGAAATCGTGGTCGCTCGAGGCGTTCATCACTATCTTCGTGGTGATCGCGATCGTCGGCATCGGTTACCTATGGCCGCTGTTGCAGGATAGCCTGCAGCACAAATCGGCATGGTTCCGTGACGGCATGTCGCCGCTCTCGGGCACGCTCCACCAGATCTACTGGACGTGCGGTATGTCAGTCTGCCTGTCCTACTTCATCCTGACACCGCGGGATGAGATTCGCTGGTGGGAGGTGGTCCTGATCACGATCGCACTCATGATCCACTGGGTCGCGAGCACTGTGCAGCCGCCGTACGTGGTGCATGGTGAAGTGCATCTGCCAGCAAAGATCGGCGCAGCTGCCGGCGTCATCATGATTCCATTGTTGGCGCTTTACCTGCTCGTCCTCGCATGAGGCGAGCACGCAAGTGTTGGGCGATCGGGCGAGGTCTTTGGCCTCGCCCGTTTGCTTTTATGCGGAGTATTTATTTTTCGCCGCTCGCTTCGCGCTTCAGCTCTTTGCGCATGTAGCGGCTGAGGATGTAGTAGAGAATGCCTACGACGGTAATGCCGAGTATCACATAGTGGATGCCGTTGATGACGTTCTCGATACTGCCGAAGGATTCGCCGAAAAAGTAGCCTAAGAATATGAGACCCCAAAATTGCACTATCGCCACCACCGCCCCCCAGCCGAAGAATTTCTTGAGTGGCATGTGGACCGTCCCGGCGAGCGCGATGAAACTCGACGCAATGCCATAGGAGAGCTTGCCGAGGAACATGGTCTTTCCCGCATTTTTCTCCCAGAGTTTTCGGATGTCATCGAGATGGTCTTCTCTGACCCCGATCTTTCGAAGAAGCTTCTGCGCTGTTGCGGTGCGGCCGCCGTAGTAGCCGAGTGCGTAATAAAAAGCATCCATGATCATGTCGCGTGCGAAGAAAAAGAGCAGCAGCACATAAATGTTGAAATACCCGAGGCTTGCGAGCGTGCCTGCGACGAACGCGACGACCGGCCCTTCGATGATCGAGAGGGGAATGAGGATCAAGTATCGGTACTGCACGATAAGCTCAGTGAGGTGATCTGCGTCCATGGTTTTATGCTACCTCCAAATAAAATACCAAGAAAGTATTGCGATACCGAGATACACGATATATCCCAGTGGAATGATCTTGCGCCCGCCGAACTTGATCCACGGATAATAATCAGAGAACGACGTGAACCACTCTTTGAATCGCACGGCGGGATTGACCAGATACCAGACGAAATCCTCGATGATGACACCGGAGGCGTACGCGCTCACCATGATGCCAAAAAGCTTTGTGTTCCATCCCGTAAAGACAAATGGAAGAGCGAGAAGGGCAGGGTACATAACAATGAACAGAAAGAAGTGGTATCCGGAGAGCACGAATGAGCCGATGCGGATCTTCCAGCCAAGCTTGCCCTTGTCCCACGCATTTCTGCCCTCCACATACGCTTCCCAGAAGCCGGATGCGATGAATGCTCCCCAGACAAGTGCAAAAACGATAAGCGTCTGGAGAGTAGTCGGATCTGTCATGGGAGAAGTTTATCACGGGCCCCGTACGTAGTAGTATGGCCGCATGAGCGACTTGATCCCACTCTATCGTCATCCTCAGCCGCACCGGGAGCTTGCGCGCCGGTGGCAAAGTGTCGCGAGGCAGCCAGGATTTTTCACTTCGCTCATCGTGTCGACACTCTTTCTTATGGTTGGATGGTTTGTCAATTATTTCGCGATCGAGTTTGCAACGGATCGGGCCAGTAATTCGGTAACGGATATCGTGCTTTCAAACATTCCGGTCTTTGAAGTCGATGCGCTGTTCGTCTACGGCACATTCGCCTTTGCGATGCTTATGTTTGGTATCGGCCTCATGCATCCCAAGCGCATCCCATTCGGATTCAAAGCGGTAGCTCTGTTTTGGATCATTCGCTCCGTTTTTGTTTCCCTGACCCACTTAGCACCATTTGAGGCTCAGTATGCCTCCGACTTCGGGCCAGTCATCAACGATATGTTTTTTGGCGGCGATCTATTCTTCTCTGCGCACACGGGCATGCCCTTCTTGGGCGCACTTGTATTCTGGAGGGAGAAGGGAATACGTACGATCTGTCTTTTGGGCTCGGTCTTTTTTGCGATCGTCGTGCTTCTGGGCCATGTGCACTACACGATAGACGTCCTTTCCGCATTCTTCATCACCTACGGCATTTTCCACATAGCCGAATGGCTCTTCCCGAAAGATCGTGCCATGTTCCTCGCGGATGAAGCAAAGAGCGTATAATACAGCCATGGAAGACCAGGAGCTGCGCCAAAAACTCGATGCCCTGGAAGCGAAGATTGCGGATGTATATGTGTCTGCCGAAAAGACACGGAAGTACTTCCTTGCGCTTCTTATCGTCACGGTCGTGGCATTCGTATTGCCGCTCATTGGACTTTTCTTCGCGATTCCTTCATTCCTATCCACCTACAGTGACTTGAGCGGTTTGTAATGTAATAAACAGTTCATACAAACGTCATGCTGGAGCAGTAGTGCTATAGTCTCATTATTATTTACTAAACAGTAGTCCCTAGCACCTAATTCCATATGGATATTGAGAAGAAGGAGATTCACATCGTGCCGCCGCAGCGGATACAGAGCGCGGCAATGTTTGCGATTATCATGCTCGGAGTATTCCTCCTCACGCTCACTCTCTCCACGCTCAAGCAATACCACTACATCGGGAGCGGCATCTCTGCCTCCAACACGATAAGCGTCTCCGGCGACGGCGAGGTCTTTGCGGTGCCGGACACCGCGACATTCTCCGTAACCATCCAAGAAGAGGCAAAGGATGTAAAGGCGGCGCAAGATGTGGCAACCAAGAAGGGCAACGACATCATTGCGTACCTCAAATCGCAAGGCATTGATGAGAAAGACATCCAAACGACCGATTACAATGTCTACCCGCAGTACGATTACACAAATGCTGTCTGTACGCAGGGGTACTGCCCGCCAGGCAAGCAGGTGCTGCGCGGCTTCCAGGTATCGCAGACACTCACGATAAAAGTGCGCGACACTAAGAAAGCGGGCGATCTACTCTCGGGCGTTGGCTCGCGAGGTGTCTCATCGGTTTCCGGGCTTTCATTCACCATCGACGACCAAGACACGCTCGAAGCAGAAGCGCGCGACAAGGCGATCGCAGAGGCGCGCGAGAAAGCTGAGGTGCTCGCGGATTCTCTCGACGTCAAAATCGTGCGCATCGTAGGCTTCAGCGAGAACGGCTCGTACCCGCCGATGCCATACGCATACGGAATGGGAGGCGCGGGTGATGCGGTAATGTCGACCAAAGCAGCCGCTCCAGAAATCCCCGTCGGACAAAACAAAATCGTGTCGAACGTGACGGTGACGTACGAGATAAGGTAAGAGACGCGCAAAACAGAGAGACTTCTCGAAAGACACGCGTGTCCGTCTGTTGGCGGACCTGCTCCTCTCGGCACCGCCGTGCCTGCGAGGGGCCTTTCTCAAAGCCTCTCAGTTTTGCGCTAGGAGTGGGGTGAGTTGAAAATGCAGTGCTTGACTTTCGTACCAGGAAAAGTAGTATATCTGAAACGCCGCGAGGCGTTTTTAAAATGGCTGGATTTGAGTTCCCTAGAACCTAACACCTAGTCCCTAGCACCTAATTATGTCCATCGGCCAATACCTCAAAGACACCCAAGGCGAGCTGCGGCACGTCGCATGGCCCACACGTTTACAGACCATCGTCTACAGCATTCTTGTCGCACTCCTCTCTATCGTGGTTGCTCTCTACCTTGGGCTTTTCGACTATATTTTTACAACTGGCCTTGCGCGCTTTCTTGAAATTCTCCCCGGCTCGAACTCAGTGATAGAACAACCTTTCGCTACCACGACCAATTCGACAAGCTCATCGCAAGCGATCCAGGATTTCCAGATGCAGCTCACGACGACTACAGAGCAATAAGTATGAAGCAGACACACGGACAAGAGCGCCAGTGGTATGCGATACACACCTACTCTGGCTATGAAGATGCGGTCGCACGCAATTTGAAGCAGCGCGTGGATTCCTTCGGCATGAAGGAGAAGATCTTCAACGTCGTGGTGCCGACGGAGAATAAGATAAAGATCAAGAATGGCCGGCGCACGGAGGCTCGCGAGAAGGTTTTCCCAGGCTACGTTTTGGTAGACATGATCGCCTCGGACGACGCGTGGAGCGTGGTGCGCAATACGCCGCAGGTCACGGGGTTCGTCGGAACCGCAAATCAAGCAGTGCCGCTTTTGCCTGAAGAAGTGGAGAAAATTCTCAAGCGTTCCTCCGGTGATACGGTGCGCCACGCAATAGATCTCTCCGAGGGCGATGCAGTCATCATCATCGACGGCCCATTTAAAGACCTTGAGGGCAAGGTGGGGGAGATTGACGAAGAGCGCGGAAAGGTTAAAGTCTTAGTTCCGATGTTCGGCCGCGAGACTCCAGTGGAGCTCGAAGCCGACCAAGTTCAGAGGGTTTAATTGTATTCACTACTAACTACGTACTACTTTCTACTAACTAGTTCATATGGCAAAAGAAATCACAAAAATGATCAAATTGCAGATCGCAGCGGGAGCTGCGACCCCTGCGCCGCCGGTCGGTACTGCGCTTGGCCCAGCCGGCGTCAATATCGGCGAGTTCGTCAACCAATTCAACAACCAGACGAAGGCAATGGCAGGCTCGATCGTACCTGTCCTTCTCACTGTCTACAAAGACCGCTCGTTCACTTTCATCGTCAAGAAGCCGCCGGCCTCGCGCTTGATCCTCAAGTCCATGAATATGGAAAAAGGCTCGCACAAGGCACAAGACAAAGTAGGCAAGCTCTCCAAGCAGCAGCTCACCGACATCGCGACGGAAAAGATGGAGGACCTGAATGCCAACGATATTAACCAAGCTCGCAAAATAATTGCCGGCACTGCCCGAAGCATGGGCATCGACTCGGATCTCTAATCCGCTGTTACAATACGGGCTATGGCCGTGGCCCAAAGAATAAGAGAAGAAATCGCGCGAGTATTTGGCGTTCCTCAAGAGGAGGTGAAACTAGAACATCCCGCAGACCTCAAAAATGGGGATTATTCGACCGGTGTTGCAATGCAGTTTGCAAAGCGCCTCGGTAAAAACCCGCTAGCGCTGGCAGACATATTTGTTAACACCGGCCCAATCGACGGGGTCGAGAAAATCGAGATCGCAGGGCCTGGATTCATCAACTTTTATTTGGCAGCAAACACGATCGCGGATTCGATAAAAACTGCGCAGTCGGAAGACATGTGGGGGGCGAATGAGAATCTGAAAAGCAAGAAGATAATGGTCGAGTACACGGACCCCAATCCTTTTAAAGAATTCCACATCGGCCATCTCATGAGCAATGCGATAGGCGAGTCGATCGCTCGTTTGTCCCAATTTTCTGGTGCGGAAGTAAAACGAGCGAACTATCAAGGCGATGTCGGGCCGCATGTAGCGAAGGCGATCTGGGCTCTGGCAATGAAGAAACCATCGCTGCTGGAAATTAGTATGGCATATGCAAACGGCGCTAAGGCGTATGAGGAGAATCCCCAAGCCAAAGCGGAGATTGATGCGGTCAACCAAAAGATTTACGACAAAAGCGATCCTGAGATTAATGAGAGTTATACATATGGTCGGAACATATCGCTCCAGCATTTCGAAATCCTTTACAGAATTCTGGGCACAAAATTTGACTACTATTTTTTCGAGAGCGAGACGGGCCCGAGGGGGGTTGAGATCGTTCGCACACACCCAGAAGTGTTTACAATAAGTGAGGGAGCCACTGTTTTTCAAGGCGAAAAGGCTGGTTTGCATACTCGTGTTTTTCTCACGTCCAAAGGTTTGCCTACGTATGAGACGAAAGAATTAGGACTTGCTGAAATGAAAGAAGAGAAGTGGTCAGCTGATGTTTTGATTTCGGTAACGGCCCACGAACAAGCAGACTACTTTAAAGTTGTTCTGGCGGCGATGAAAGAAGTGATGCCGGAAATAGCAACCAAAATCAGGCATATTTCGCATGGAATGATGCGCCTCCCGACAGGCAAGATGTCTTCGCGCACTGGGGACGTGATAACGGGCGAGTCACTCTTGAAAGATCTTATTGTCGCAGCAGAAGAACGCGCAAAAGATAGTCGTGCGACAAGTCATCACGAGTTGGCAGAGCAGGTCGCCGTAGCTGCGATCAAATATCAAATACTGAAACAAGCATCAGGCAAAGACATTATTTTCGATCGCGAGCGCGCACTTTCGCTTGAGGGAGATTCAGGGCCGTACCTGCAGTATGCACATGCGCGTGCATGCGCGGTCGTTGAGAAAGCGAGGGAGCAACATATCGAAGCGAAGGCAGAGAGTGTCGAACCAAGCGAATTGGCGAGACTCATACACCGCTTTCCCGAGGCGGTGGAATATGCCGCAAGCGAGCTTGAGCCGCACCTTCTTTCTAATTACTTGCTCGCGCTCGCGAGTGCCTTCAACAGCTGGTACGCACAAGTGCACATCCTCGACGGTTCGACTGACGCTCACCACAAGGTGGCACTTACTGCAGCAGTTGCACGAACGCTCAAGAATGGTCTCTGGGTCCTCGGTATCTCCACACCAGAGAAGATGTGATAGCATTTTGCTATGGAAGGCTCGAATATACCGGAAGAATTTCAAAGGCGAGTGAAGCCGCTTTCTCAAGCAGAACGACAAAAGCAAGATAAAAGTGCATTTGTGGGGTCTTTTGATGAAGCAAAAAATGTAGTTAGTGATCGGGGATTCGACTACCCAATTATTGTGGTACCGCAGGGCATGGAAGCTGGCGGACACATGTATGTGGCAACAAATCAAGATGACCTTGAGAAATTTGTTCCACAGGCGTTTGAAGACTCACTCCATGGAAACATCCATGTCATAAGTAGAAGGGGCAGTACGCTTAAATCTGGGAAACAACCATTTATTGGATAAGCGTCTCCGATGCGGAGAAAGTCGCGCCGGGGTGAGTCTTTTGCTACGATACACAGAATATGGCTGAAAATCAGGCACCCTCCTCCGCCACTCCTTCGCGTAAAGCTTCGGACGAGCAAAGCAAGGCTTCGGATGGGCAGGGGAAATCCGATGTCGCACTTCGGGAAGAAGACATCCTGAGATTCTGGAATGAGCGCGGGATATTCAAGAAATCGCTTGATCGGGAAGCTCCGCGCGGAGAGTTTGTTTTCTACGAAGGCCCACCGACCGCCAATGGACTGCCCGGCATCCATCACCTCGAATCGCGGGCGTTCAAGGACGCGATCCCACGCTACCGCACGATGTGCGGCTACCATGTGCGCCGCAAGGCGGGATGGGATACGCACGGGCTTCCGGTGGAAATAGAGATAGAGAAGCAGATCGGTTCAAAGAGCAAGAAAGATATCGAGGCGTTCGGTATCGCGGAATTCAACAAGAGGTGCAAGGAAGGTGTCTTGCGCTACATCGGCGAGTGGCAGAAGTTCAGTGACCGTATTGCGTTCTGGCAAGATTACGACCACACCTACTTCACGTTCGACAATTCGTATATCGAATCGGTCTGGAATATTTTGAAGACAACGCACGAGAGAGGTCTTTTATACAAGGATTACAAGGTCGTGCCCTGGTGCACGCGCTGCGGTACCGCGCTCTCGAGCCATGAAGTGGCGCAAGGATATGAAGATGCGCAAGATCCGGCGGTATACGTGAAATTCAAGATCGCAGGCAAACAAGAGTACATTCTGGCGTGGACGACGACTCCCTGGACGCTTCCGGGCAACGTGGCGCTCGCCGTAGGCGGGGACATGGCGTACGTAAAAGTGAAAACCGATCACGGTGTCGTGTGGCTTGCAAAGGCTCGCCTTGATGCGGTTGCCCCGGGAGCAATCATTCTCGAGGAGAAAAAGGGCAGCGATCTCGTCGCGACCGAATATGAACCTCTGTTTCCGTTCTTGAAAACCTCGGCACCAGCAAAGCAGCATAAAGCGTTTGAAAAAGCATACAAGGTGTATGCGGCGGACTTCGTCTCCACAGAAGACGGCACGGGTGTCGTGCACACGGCCGTCATGTACGGGGCCGACGACTTCGAGCTAGGAGTGAAGCTTGGGTTGCCCAAGCATCATCTCGTGAATGAGGACGGCACGTTCTCACACCACGCTGGAGAATTCGCCGGCATGTTCGTGAAAAAGGCGGACCGATCGATCATCGAAGACCTGCAGAGGCGAGAGCTCCTTTTCAAACAAGAGGTCGTCACCCATACGTATCCTTTCTGCTGGCGCTGCAAAACGCCGCTCATCTACTATGCGCGCGACTCTTGGTACATCGCGATGTCGAAGCTGAAAAGTGAACTCGTCCGCGAGAACGCAGAGATACATTGGGAACCGGAGCATATCCGCGAAGGCAGGTTCGGCGAGTGGCTGCGAGAGCTCAAGGATTGGGCTATCAGCCGCAATCGCTACTGGGGCACACCGCTTCCCATCTGGGAGTGTCAAAAGTGCAAGGAAATCAAGGTAATCGGCAGCATCGAGGAGCTCCAAGCAAGCTCAAAAGCGATGCCAGGCAGTCTCGATCTGCACCGGCCATACGTAGACGAAATAGTGCTTACCTGCTCATGCGGCGCGGACATGCGGCGCGTGCCCGAAGTACTCGATGTGTGGTTTGACTCGGGGGCGATGCCGTTTGCACAAGACCACTATCCCTTCGACTTCGCTCAGGGTAAACCGTTCTCCGGCAAAGAAATCTTGTATCCGGCAGATTATATCTGCGAAGCGATCGATCAGACGCGTGGGTGGTTTTACACCTTGCATGCGATCGGCACTCTCATGGGCCGCGGTAAAGCTTTCAAACATGTCATCTGCCTCGGACATATACTCGACGCAAAAGGAAAAAAGATGTCGAAATCACTCGGCAACATCGTCGAGCCCAATGCGATGATCGACAAGTATGGCGCCGACGCACTACGCTATTTCATGTACACGGTTAATGCCCCGGGCGAGAGTAAGAATTTTGACGAGCGGCTTGTAGACGAGATCGTCAAGAAACACATCGGCCGTCTCAACAATGTGCTTGCATTTTACAAATTGTACGAGAATGGCACGGAGCGTGACTGGAAAAGTACCAACGTGCTCGATAAATGGATCATTGCGCGGCTCGATGAGCTCGTTATCGAGGCGACTGAAGGATTTGAGAACTACCAACTAGATCATGCAACGCGTCCGATCGCCAAGTTTATTGATGATTTGTCTGTCTGGTACTTACGACGTTCACGTGAAAGATATAAAACAGAAGGAGAAGACAAAAAGCATGCGTTAGCGACACTGCGCTACGTGCTCCACCGCTTAGCACTCGTCATGGCCCCGTCCATGCCTTTCTTCGCAGAGCATCTTTTTCAGGCTGTGCGGGAGAGTGAAGATGAGGAAAGCGCACATCTCGCTATGTGGCCCGAAGTTTCAGAAACCACTGGCTTTCTCGCGCGCTTGTTTGGCTGGGGACCCAAGAACAAAGAGTTGCTCGAAGTAATGCAGGCATCACGAGAGATCGTCACGAAAGCGCTTGAAGCGCGCGATGCCGCCAAGATCAAAGTCCGACAGCCATTGCAAAAGCTGACGATCAACAGTAGCGAGCTCACCGAGGAGTTTCGTTCACTGATCCGCGATGAGGTGAATGTGAAAGATGTCCTTATCGGTAATGAATTCAGGCTCGATATAACCATAACCCCTGAGCTTCAAGAAGAAGGATTCGTGCGTGATACGATCCGCGCGATACAGATATATCGTAAGGAGAGCGGACTGAAGCCAGGAGAAAAAGCTACGTATAGAGCCGAGGTCGCACCCCAAGAGCGTGCAATAATCGAAAAATATTTGGAACAGATCCAGAAAGCCACTCACACCACGATAGAATTCACTTAAGCATGTACCAGAAGTATCAAACTGACGCACTCGTCTTAGGTGGCCGTGAGAACGGGGAAAATGACCGCACGTTTGCCCTTTACACGCGCGAATTCGGACTTCTGTGGGCACGCGCGAGTGCCGTGCGCAAGGAGTCATCACGCATGCGCTATGCGCTCCAGAATTATTCGCATGCCAGTGTAGGGGTAGTGCGAGGAAAGCGCGGCTGGCGTGCGGCGGGGGCTACCGCAGTTACCCATGCTCACGGTGATGAACGCGCTGTCGCGGCGTTCGCGCGCATCGCACACTTAGTCTTGCGGCTTGTGCAAGGGGAAGAAGCCAATCCGTATCTCTTTGCCGCACTCGCCGAAGCACACAGCGCCCTGATGCAAGAAAAATGTGATGCGTTCGCGACCATCGAGATCGTGTGCGTCGCGCGGATCCTTTACGCACTCGGGTACATCTCGACCGAGGCGCTCTCGAGTGCGCTCTTCACACACACTGCCTATACTGGTGAACATTTGCTTGAGGCCGAGACGATGCGCGACAAGCTTCTCTCATCGATCAACAAAGCAATTGCGGAAACGCAGTTGTAGCGTTAGGCTCTCTGTATGGCTACAGTTGAACGCGCACATTCTTCCGCTGATATTGAACTTTCTGATATCAACGAGCTTTTGAAACAGCTCCATTTTGACCGACAGGATCCAGAAGCAACGCAGCACGATTTGGATACGATTGCATCGAGCGCTATTTTCGTTGTCGCACGCGAGGGTTCGAAAGTGATTGGAATGGCAACCGCATATCTTTTCAGGAAATTTGGTAAAACCATTGGGTACGTTGAAGACGTTGTTGTAAACGAGACATATAGAGGACAGGGAATCGGAACGAAGCTCATGGAACGCATTGTTGACGAGGCACGAAACGATCAGGTCTTTTATCTCTATTTAACAAGTCGCGAGGGTCGAACTGCCGCAAATGCCATTTATCAGAAGCTCGGCTTCGAAAAAAGAGAGACGAACAACTATCGGCTCAAATTCTAGCTAAATACTGCATGTTAGAATTGGGTGATGCCTCCGCAACCCTCAGAGCACGAGAAAGAAAAGATAGAACGCTTGCGGCGTGCGATGTACTCGCGCTCGCTTTCCGACAAGCTCAAGGACAAGGAGCGTCGTGAGCTCGGGCAGGAAGTGCCGATCGTGGGCGAGGAGTTTGTAGAGCCGCAGGCACAAGTAGCCGGCATGCGCGTCGCGCCGCGTGCGATCGGTTTTGCACGCACAGCGCTCTGGTGGCTTTTGGGAGGCGCCGTTGTTTTTTTCATCGGCGCCGTAGGATTTTTCAGCTACTATTTTCTTCTAGGCGGCGGAAGTCTCGCTGCCTCTCCCGGCAACATAGCTATCGCTATCTCAGGTCCTCCGCAGATAGCGGGAAGCGCGCCCACCGAGCTACAGATCGTTGTTGCCAACAGGAACAAAGTAGCGCTCGAGCTCGCAGACCTTATCATTACCTATCCGGAAGGCACCCGTTCACCCACTGATTTTGCGACCGATCTTCAGAGTCAGCGTATTTCGCTGGGCACTATTGAGGCAGGGGGGACGAGGCAGGGCACAGTCTCCGCGGTATTCGCCGGGAATGAGGGGGAGCACGCCGATATCAAAGTCGAGCTCGAATATCGGATCGGCGGCTCGAGCGCGATTTTCGCCGCGTCGTCCAATTACAGTGTTACCTTTAGCTCTTCGCCGATCTCGCTTGCCGTGTCAGGCAATAACGAAACGATCTCTGGCCAGCCCGTGGAGATGAACCTCTCGATAGCATCCAACGCCGAGGCGCCCGTCAAAGATGTACTGGTGAGTGCGCAGTACCCTTTTGGTTTCAAGCTCTCTTCTGCCAGCCCTGCGCCCGTTGACACTACGTCTGCGCAATCTAGCTCCTGGAAAATCGGCGATCTTTTACCAGGACAAAAGCGTGCGATCACCGTACGAGGAACGCTTTCGGGCGAACAGGGCGATGATCGTGTTTTCCACTTCGCCGCAGGGACTCGGCGAGATTCGAACGCGACCTCGACTGCGATCGAGACCTCGCTTGCCAGCAACACATTCAAGATAGCCATATCGAAGCCGTTCCTCGGACTCGCTGTCTCTGTGGGCGGCGCTACCGGCCCCAATGCTATCGTCGGGCCGGGGGAGAATGTCGTTGTTTCGGTAGCGTGGCAGAATAATCTCTCGACCGCGATCACCGACGCTGTGATCGTCGCCAAACTCTCGGGGGTGCCGATCGATGGCACAACAGTCCATACGACGGACGGCTTCTATCGTTCTAATGATGATATCGTCCTGTGGGACAAAACCACCAGTGGAGGCGCGCTTGCAAACTTGCCACCCGGCGCTAAAGGGAAAGTCGGGTTTTCATTCCAAATGCCGCGCAGCGATGTGTTGAAAGACATCGTGAATCCACGCCTCAATATTTCCATCAACGCCGCGGGCAAACGCAAGTCGCAGACAGGCGTACCGGAGAACCTGCAGGCAACCGCCAACCAGCGGATCACGGTCGCAAGCGACCTCACGCTCGAGGCACGTGGGCTCTACTATTCGAATCCATTCGGAAGCGTGGGACCAATGCCGCCAAAAGCTGGTACAGAAACGACCTATGCAATTGTCTTCACGGTCACCAACACGACCAACAAGATAACCGGCGCAACGGTAACTGGGCACCTGCCGCCTTCAGTGCGCTGGGTAGGTATCTATAGCCCTGCGTCTGAAAAACTCACCTTCAACCAAAACGACGGGACGGTCACGTGGGACCTGGGCGAGGTAGCTACCGGTGTAGGGCTCGGGGGCAGTGCGCCGCGACAGGCGGCAGTTGCGATTGGGTTCACCCCTTCAACCTCGCAGATCGGACAAGAGGCCCAGCTTTTGCAACAGATCACACTCACCGGCACCGATGCGGCGACGGGTGCATCGGTCGAGCGCACCGTCAAACCAGTGACGACAAATATCTCGGGAGACCCAGGCTTTAGCGCTGCATACTCAACCGTGACAAAATAGTTGACAGTGAACAGTTTACAGTAAACAGTAGCACTCATGACCGACGCCAGCATGGAAAAAATAGTTTCTTTGGCAAAACGCCGGGGCTTTATCTATCCGGGCTCTGAGATCTACGGCGGGCTATCCGGTACGTGGGACTACGGCCCACTCGGCGTAGAGCTGAAAAACAACGTCAAACAGCTCTGGTGGCGGATGTTCGTACAGGAGCGCGACGATATGTGCGGGCTAGACGCGGCTATTCTCATGAACGGAAAGGTGTGGGAAGCGAGCGGGCATGTGAGCGGATTTTCCGACCCGCTCGTCGAGTGTAAGAAGTGTAAGCGAAGATTTCGTGCGGATCAGGTGGAAGACAAATGTCCCGAATGCACGGGTGCGTTTGGTGAGGTGCGGCAATTCAACATGATGTTCAAAACACAAGTCGGCGCCACCGACGACGCTTCCTCCGTCTCGTATTTGCGCCCGGAAACGGCAGGAGGCATATTCGTCAATTTCAAAAATATCGTTGATTCATTCCATCCGAAACTGCCGTTTGGCATCGCGCAGATCGGCAAGGCATTCCGGAATGAAATAGCTCCGCGCGACTTTGTCTTTCGTGTCCGCGAATTCGAGCAGATGGAGATAGAATATTTCGTACGGCCCACCGAGTGGGAAGACGCATTTGAAGAGTGGAGAAAGAATGTGCACGCATTCAACGAGGCGGTCGGCATCCCGTCGTCTGCAGTTCACGAGCTTGAAGTACCGGATGGTGAGCGTGCGCACTATTCCAAGCGCACGATAGATTTTGAATTCGACTTTCCATTCGGCCGCAAAGAGCTCTATGGATTGGCGTATCGCACCGACTTCGACCTCTCTGCTCATTCGCAATCCTCTGGCGTTGACCTTAAGGTCATCGATAAAGAAGGAGAGGCACCGATCACGCCGCATGTCGTCGAGCCCTCGTTCGGTGTCGATCGCACGGTGCTTGCGATACTTGCGAGCGTATACACCGAAGACGAGCTTGGCGGCGAGCCGCGTACATTTCTAAAATTCAACAAAGCCGTTGCACCTATCAAGGCGGCGGTATTTCCGCTTCTTAAAAATAAACCGGAGCTCGTGGCCAAAGCGCGCGAGATTTACAACATGCTCAAGAAAGAGGTGCCGCAAATTATGTGGGACGACAACGGCAACATTGGCAAGCGCTACCGCAGACAAGATGAGATCGGCACGCCGTATTGCATCACGGTGGACTTCGATACGCTTGGCGACCCTTCGAAAAACTCAGGGCAGGAAAACCTAGAACTCAAAGACACGGTAACTATTCGTGACAGAGATACGGGGGAACAAGAAAGAGTTTCGATCGACAGTCTGGTGTCGCGAATAATCTAAACCTTCATTTTAAGGCTCGCTATGCTACGATGCCGGAATGGAGGATCGCTCTATGCATATTTCCATTACCGCAGGGACTATTTTCAAGGCGCTCGTCATTGTCGTTGGTGCATGGCTTCTCTTTATACTGCGCGACATTGTCCTCATCGTCGTAACCGCAATAGTCATTGCTTCAGCGATCGAGCCAGGCGTGCGTGCACTGGGGCGTCGGCGTATCCCGCGAGTGCTTGCCGTCATTATCATCTACTTGCTGCTGTTTGGAGTGTTTTTCGGGCTCTTCTACTTCTTCTTCCCCACAGTACTTGAAGACTTCGCGACATTCATCGCAGCGCTCCCTGCATATCTCGATACGTTTACACGCGCCGGCGCCTTCGATACGTATGCCAACATTTTGGGCGTCCCGGCGCCATCGGCTATCTCCGTCGACGACATCATGGCCAATATCAGGAGCACGTTCGATCTGAGCGCGACGTTTGGCAACGCCTTCGGCGCTGTTGCAACAATATTCGGCGGCGTATTTTCTTTCGTCCTCATTATTGTGTTCTCCTTCTACTTTGCGGTGCTCGAGACGGGTGTTGACGACTTCTTGCGAGTTGTTTCGCCCAAGAAGTACCAGAGCTACATTCTCGACCTCTGGAGCCGCTCACAGAAGAAGATCGGTTTGTGGATGCAAGGCCAGCTCATCTTGGCGCTCATCATGGGCGTTTTGGTCTACCTTGGGCTCACTGTTTTAGGAGTGAAGCATGCGCTCCTTTTGGCTGTCATTGCAGCGGTATTTGAGATTATCCCGGTATTTGGGCCCACACTCGCGGCAGTTCCGGCCATACTCATCGGCTTTGTAGACGGAGGATTCCCGATCGGCATCGCCGTCATACTTCTCTATATCATCTTCCAACAATTCGAGAACCACCTCATTTATCCACTCGTTGTTACGCGCGTTGTCGGCGTGCCGCCCCTCTTAGTCATCCTAGCGCTCATCATCGGTGCGGAACTCGCAGGCTTCCTCGGCATAATCCTCTCCGTGCCCGTAGCGGCTGCGATACAAGAACTTGCACGCGACATCGAAACTGGCCGTTTCGGCAAAGAGGTACAACAGACCTGAACCATGGCGAGAGCATTTTATTTGACGACCACGCTGCCATACGTCAACGCCGACCCACACATCGGCTTCGCACTCGAGATAGTACAAGCCGACATTATCGCGCGCTACCGCATTCTTGCGGGCGATGAAGTCTTTTTCAACACCGGCACCGACGAGCACGGGCTCAAGATCTACCGCAAGGCGCAAGAAGAGGGCAAAGACACTCAGGCCTACATCGATGAATACGCGGCAAAATTCAGAAATTTGAAGGAGAAACTTAACCTCTCTCCGGACTTGCATTTCATCCGCACGACCGATGCGCACCACGTGAGCGCCGCACAGGAATTCTGGCAGCGATGTGAGAATGACATTTACAAAAAGAAATACAAGGGCCTTTACTGTGTAGGCGACGAGGCGTTTCTCAAGGAGAGCGATCTTGTGGGTGGCAAATGCCCGAATCACCCGACGATGGACCCGATCGAGGTAGAGGAAGAAAATTATTTCTTCAAACTTAGCGCTTACACGCACCAACTTCTTGCGTACCTTGCTACAGAGGGAGTCGTCTTGCCCGAATGGCGAAGGCAGGAGGCTATCAATTTTGTGAAGCAAGGGCTTGAGGACTTCAGCATCTCGCGCGTAAAAGAAAAGATGCCGTGGGGCGTGCCGGTGCCGGGAGACGATGGGCAGGTCATGTATGTGTGGTTCGATGCCCTTACCAATTACATCACGACCTTGGGGTGGCCTGAAGATGCCGAGGATAATTTCAAGAAATTTTGGGAAGGAGGCGAGACGATCCAACTCGCTGGCAAAGATCAGGTGCGCTTCCAGTCAGTCATGTGGCAGGCGATGCTTATGTCAGCCGGGCTCCCAACTACAAAGCGAGTCGTGTATCACGGTTTTATCACGAGCGGCGGCCAGAAAATGTCCAAGAGCGTGGGCAATGTCATTGACCCTATTGCGATAGTAGAGGAATACGGCTCGGATGCTTTGCGATATTTCCTCGCGCGACACGTGCACCCATTTGAGGACTCTGACGTTACGCTAGAAAAGTTCAAAGAAGCATACAATGCCGATCTTGCCAACGGTATCGGAAACGTTACAGCGCGCATAATGCAACTCGCAGAAACAAATCTTAAAGAGCCTATTGTTCAGCCCGAACCGGTTGGATTCCCTGATCAATACGTGAAAGCACTCGAATCGTATAATTATAATGACGCAATGGGCTTTGTGACGCAACAAATACAAAACCTAGATTTGAAGATCAGCGAGCAGCAGCCGTTTAAGTTGATAAAAGAAAATCCGGAATCAGGTCGATTTGTTATCTCGGAACTTTGTGCGGAGCTTTATCACATAGGACTTTGGTTGCAGCCGTTCGTGCCAGCCACGAGTAATGCAATAAACGCTGCTGTTATCGCGAACAAAAAACCGGAGAATCTTTTCCCACGCAAGGAATAACATGGACCAAGTGACGCTGATATGGACACTTGCGTCGACCGTCCTTGCCGGCCTGGCACTTTTTGTGCAAAAGGTCGTCGCCGAAGAGGGGCGGAGCTCGGCATTCAACGGATTCCTCATGTACGGGGTCTCGGGCGTGTTCGCATTCGGAGCACTCCTCTTTCTCCATGAGCTGCCGCCCCAGTGGCCCACCATCGTATTTTTCGGGCTCATGGGTGGCGCGGTACACGGATTGGGGAATTTCATTCGCATCGAATCTTTGAAGTACATCGACAGCGTGTTGTTCTTTCCGCTCAACAAAATACTCGGGCCACTTCTTGTCGTCATCGGAGGTGTTGCGATTTTTGGGGATTCGCTCACGCTCATACAATATGTCGGTATCGGGTTGAGTGTGACCGTGCCGCTCCTCCTCGTCTCGTCGGTCGAACACCAACGCCAAAAGAATCTTCCTCTCGGACTCAAGTTCCTTCTCGCATCAACTATTCTTACCGCGGCCTCTATGCTCCTCTCCAAGCAAGGATTGCTTTATGGCTCTGCAGTTCTCCTCATGCTGTGTGCTTCGCAGATCGCGGGCACGCTTGCCTCCGCCGCCATACTCTTAAAGCAGCATGGCGCAGGATTCTCCATGCTCACGCACGCGAATAGAAAAGACGTGTATTTGGGATTGCTTTCTGCCTTCTTCGGCTTCCTCTCCGCGTACTCTCTGTTCGAGGCTCTCAATACCGGCTTTGTAAGCCTCGTCTATGTCATTCAGGCGCACTACATCCTCATACCCATCGTTCTTTCGGTCTGGTGGTATCGCGACCACATCAACATGCGGAAATTCGCCGCGGTCGTGGTGTCGTTCCTCGCGATTGCGTTGTTGGCAATATGACTACTAACGGGATGAAATACTTCGACGCTCATACACACGTGAATTTTGTGGCGTACCAAGATGATCGCGAGTCCTCTATCGCGCGCGCGAAGGAGGCGGAGGTGGGAATGAATGTCGTGGGCACACAGCTTGACACTTCTGCAACGGCTGTAGCGCTTGCGGAGAAATATGACCATGTGTTCGCCACGATCGGCCTACATCCCATCCATACGTCGAAGTCGTATCACGACGAAAAGGAGCTTGGCGAAGGCGGCAAAGAATTCACTTCGCGTGGCGAAATATTCGACATGTCGAAATACGAAGCACTTGGGAGAAATCCTCGCGTGATTGCCATAGGCGAATGCGGGCTTGATTATTTCCGCTTGGAAGAAAATACGAAGGAAATACAAAAAGATACTTTTGTCCAACAGATCGAATTGGCCAATACACTCGACAAGCCGCTGATGCTGCACATTCGCAATGCGTACGACGATGCGCTCGAAGTATTGAAAGCACATGCAAAAGTGAAAGGCGACGTGCACTTCTTTGCAGGAAATTGGCAGACCGCGAAGAAATTCCTAGATTTCGGATTCACGCTCTCATTCACTGGCGTCATTACTTTTACTCATGATTACGATGAGGTTATAAAAAACACACCGCTTGACATGCTGCTTTCCGAGACCGACGCACCGTACGTGACCCCCGCGCCACATCGCGGAAAGCGCAACGAATCGGCCTACATCCCGCTCATCGTCCGCCAGATCGCTACCATCCGCGGCGAAGACTTTTTCAAAGTTGCAAATCAACTAATGGAAAACGCCCGCCGCGTGTTTAATTTGTCTCTATAGAGATGCCAATCGCTGCGAAATGAGTGTTGCGGGGCTTAAATGCGTGTGATACAGTGCCCCGACACCTGCCCCGTTAGAAAACTCATATATTCCAATCTTTTAGCGCGGAGTCGGTTTAAACAAACAAACAACCACAAACTAATAAGTTATGGCAGTTTCTAATGGGGTATCAGCAGACGAAGCAGTGATGGAAGTGAACGAAACTGAGGTGCAAGATGCCCCGGCGCTTCGCATTTACGAAGTCGGCTACCACATCGCTCCTGAAACGAAAGAAGAGGACCTTGAAAAAGTGGTTGCCACCATCCGCTCTATCGTCGAGCAAGCCGGGGGCTCTTTCATTGCTGAAGGCGCGCCTTCCATGACGAAGCTCGCGTACCCCATGTTTGTCCGAGAAGGCGAGAAGACCACAGAGTACGACCGTGGCTATTTTGGGTGGTTAAAATTCGAGGCACCTGTCGCTGTCGCTCGCTCGCTCGAAGAATCTCTCAAGCGCGATAAAAATCTCTTTCGCTTCATCGTATTCCAGACGGTACGCGAGGATACGCGCGCGAAGTACAAAGCGCCACAGCTTCGCGAAGTGAAGCGCACCGATGTCATCAAGCAAGCGCCTCGTCGCGTTGAAGAGACCTCGGCGCCTGTTTCCGAGGAAGACCTGGAGAAGGCGATCCAAGATATTACAGCAGAATAGGCAGTAGGCACCAGGCACCCGATAGAATATAATTTTACCATGTATATAAACAAAGCGATGATATTTGGGAATTTAACTCGGGATCCGGAGCTCCGAGCGCTTCCGAGCGGCATGAATGTCGTCAATTTCTCTGTGGCGACCAACCGCACGTACAAAGACCGTGATGGCAAGAAGCAGGAGCAGGCCGATTTCCACAACGTTGTCGTCTTCGGTCGCCAAGCGGATACAGTCAACCAGTACCTAAAGAAGGGAAGCTCTGTATTCGTGGAAGGACGCATGCAAACACGAAGTTGGGAAGGGAAGGATGGCGAGAAAAAATACCGCACCGAGATCGTCGCCGATCGCGTCCAATTTGGGCCCAGGGGTAGTGGGGGAGGGGCCCGCTCGTCTGACTCTGGGCAGGGAGGAGATGATCAGACACCGCCCGATGACACGTCTTCAGGCGGGGGCGCAGGGATCGAATACCCGAAAGATGATATTAATCCAGACGATATTCCATTTTAAATAATGTATGTCCAACAACATTCTCACTCAGAACGATATCCAGCACGTTGACTACAAAGACGTGGACCTCTTGAAACAATTCATCAATCCGCACGGGCGCATCATGGCGCGCGGCAAAAGCGGCCTCACAGCGAAGCAACAGCGAGCCGTTGAAGCTGCCATCAAACGCGCGCGGTTCATGGGGCTTCTGCCGTTTATACAAAAATAAAAAGGAAAGAGTGGGCTCGCACAGGAAGCGAGCCCACTCCGTACGAAGACGGCGCGGTTGCCGGGGACCCACCGAAGGCCCGCCTTCGCATTCCCCGCCCTCGGCGGGTAGCTGCTTCTTGCAGCGTACGCAAGCAAGAAGCAGCTGTCAAACCGTCTTCAGACATTCTCTCGTTTCAGTGTTGCTGCGCTATAATTACGATAATGAGTATGCGCTATCGGCATCCGCATGAAAATGCGATCCCTCTCTCTGAAACGTTGGAGGCGTGGATACTTATCGCGGGTCTTTTGGCCGCCGTGTGGCTCGCGAAGAGCCACATCATCGCGAGCGTTGTGGCGAATATGGGGGAATACAGTGAGCTCGGGGCTTTCGCTTCCGGCCTCTTTTTTACTTCGGTGCTTACGACAGTGCCGGCCATCATCGCGCTCTCGGAATTTTCTCACTTCATGCCATTCTGGCACCTCGCGCTTCTCGGCGGCTTCGGCGCTCTGGTGGGGGACCTCCTCATATTTCGGTTCGTTCGAAGTAATCTGGTTGAGCGGATAGTGCGTGCCGCATGTACCCCGGGCGTGAGACGATTCGGGCGTTCGCTCGCGGCGGGACCATTGTGGTGGATCGCTCCTATTGCAGGCGCAATCGTCATCGCCTCGCCGCTACCGGATGAGCTCGGCCTCCTTATGATGGGGCTCTCTAATATCCGGCTTGTACAGTTCGTCCCGCTCTCCCTTATCGCCAATAGCGCGGGTATCTACATGATAGCCGTCGCGACGCAAACGCTGGTCACCTAGACCCGCTCCACGTATTCGCCTGTTTCTGTGTTGACCCGGATTGTATCGCCTTCGTTGACGAACATCGGGACGTCGATATTGACGCCGGTTTCGAGTGTCACTACTTTAGTGCCACCTTGCGCAGTGTTACCGCGCGTGTTGGGCGGCGCCTCTTTTACTTTGAGCTCCATTTTGATCGGAAGTTTTACGCGAAAGAGTTTTTCATTGAACCACAAAGTGTCCACTGCCGTATTTGCCAAGATGAATTTGCCGGCCTCACCGATCATATCGTCGCCCACAGAAAAGCGCTTCGATTTATCTTTGGCATCGTGGAAGAACCATTCGCCATTGCGCTGATAGATGAAGACGGCGGGCTTGGTCTCTATTTCAGCCTCGGTCAGTTTATCGGCTTGTTGAAATGAGTGTTCTATCGAATTGCCCTTGATCAGGTGGCGCAGCTTGGTCTGGTTGACCGGGCGGCGCTGCTGCTTCTGCATGATGTTGTTCCAGGTGCAGACATACGGCTCGCCCTCGACCAGGACCGCTACCCCCGGCTTTATTTCATTGTAGTTCAACATTCGCGGTATTGTATTCAAAAAAAGAGATTTGTCCACATTTTGGTGTTGTCCGCTCATGCACAATGCTACACTCCCTGCATGACTCAGAAGGTGTCGAAAGATTGGTACATTGCGGCGACCCACTACCTAACCGCTGGGTTTGCGATACCGTTCCTCATCAGCGCTGCGTTCACTCTTGCAACGATCCCGTTTATCGGGATGGATGAAAATGGAAATCTCGTGAACGGAAATGCCCAAACCTTTATGTATTTTGCCCCTATCATAGTCGGCATTATAGCGACATGGTTTGGGGTCATGTACTCGTCGCGGTTTTTAAAAAAGAGGTACGTCATTCCAGATGCTAACCGGATCATTAAGCTCTCGACGATCTATTTCGCAGCGATTTTCCTCATCTTCGAGGTCTGGCTCGTTGTTTCAGAATTGTACGCACCACAAATGCCCACGAGCGAATTTTTAGAGTACGTGGGCACTGATGTGCTCTTCGGCATTGTCGGCACGTACATCTTTTACGCGGCAAGCGTCAAATACTTGCGTTAGGAATCATTCGAAAAAGAACAAGCGCGGCTCTTGGCCGCGCCTGCAGTGGATCGGAATCATCCGATCGATTAGAGCTTGAGCATGCGAGCGATCGATTCCGGATCTGTGTCCGGCGCTTTCTCGACCGATTTCTCCACCGTCTCCTTGTAAACGTCAGAGAATTTCAGCGCTGTCGCGGTGGAGACGACCGCGACGCATTGCCCGTTTTGCACGGCGCCGCGACGCACAGCAGCTCGCAGTCCGGCGACAGCGATGCCCGTTTGCGGACACACCGGTAAGCCTTCTTTGAGGCAGACGTCCATTGCTTCTCGGATGTCCGCCTCGGAGACGCTTTGCATGGATCCGCGAGACGCGGTGACCTCGCGGATAACCTTCTTGAACGAGACCGGCGCGCCGATCTGCGTTGCGGTCGCTATGGTGTCGTCAGCCTTCTTCGGATGGTATTGCTTGAGCCAGGCCGCAGAAGTCTGGCTCCACGAGCTGGCGAGCGGGTTCGCCATTTCCGTCTGGCAGCCAAGAATGCGTGCCGACTTCGGGACGAATCGAAGGTCGACGAGTCGACGCATTCCCATCCCGATCGAGCTCGTGTTGCTGCCGTTGCCGACAGGTGCCGCGATCCAATCGGGTAGTTGCCAGCCGAAGTACTGCGCGAGCAGGAATGCGGTCGCCATGTGTCCAGCGATACGCATTGAGTTGAGGCTGTTGCCGGGATAGCTCCCGTAGCGTTCGATGAGCACCTTCTGGATGAGCATGCAGTCGTCGAAATCGCCTGGAATGCCGATCACGCGAGCTCCGTAATATACGGGCTGCGTGAGCTGCGCCCCGGTGACTTTGTCGAGCGGCAAGAGCACGGTACACGGCAACCCAGCCGCAGCACAATAGGCAGCAAGGGCAGCCGAGGTATCACCGGTCGACGCACACGAAGCTCCCGTCGCGCCCGCGAGTCTTGCGAGCGTGATCATTGCGGTCATTCCCATGCATTTGAATGAGCCGCTCGGATTCTGCCCCTCCAGGATGAAGTGGAGGTCTAGATCACCGCCGACCCATTCCTTGACCTTTCGCCCTGCTGGTACGATCGGAATGATTCCTTCACCGAGCGTGACGATGTGGGCGGGATTGAGCTCGGGCCAAACCAGGTACTGGAACCGCCACACGCCGGAGCAACGTACTGGGTCCTGACCGGGAACGCAGCGTCCATCGAACACCTTCTTTAGATCAGCGACGTTCGATTTCAAGAGCGGCGAGTAGTTGGTATGGACGTCAAGTAGCTCGCCGCACTTTGCACAAACGAACACCCGCTCTTTCAGCAGGTTTTGTTCGTTTTTGCACTCGATGCAGCGAAAATGCGTATGATCCGTGGAGACACGGACCGCGGCTGGATGATCCAGCATGATGTTCTCCTTGGTTGTTGCCTATCTCCCACGGGATTGTGGGCTGCAAAAGTGGTAACACGGTTTTGTGGAAACCGCCACCCTTGGCTTTTGCCAGAACTCTTCGCGAGATATTCGTGCGCACAACTTTCTCCTTCTCAGAAACCGAGTTGGGCCATGAACATCGCTGCCGCTGCTGCAAGGAAGGTGATCGGGTCGAGGCTTGAGTGCGTCGCACCATCGCCCATGCCGCTTGATGGGGGTCCGTCGGGAGGAGGCTCCATATATCCTGCAGGAGGCATTCCACCGGAAGGCCCGCCCATCCCCTCAGGTGGCTGGAATTGCATATGTTCCGGCGGCCTGAAATCCATGTTTGATCGGTCCATTCCCTCAGGCACGCCAAATCCTTCGGGCGGCATTTGACCCCCCATGGGCTGCATTCCAGGACCGAATCTTTGTGATTGCTCATGGTACTGCTCATTGTATTGGCGTTGGTACTCTGCGTTGTACTGTTGCTCGAATTGTTGCTGATACTGTTCGGGATTGCCTTGAAATTCTTTATACCTCTCTACATTCATCTGATAGACACGCCTTTGTTCAGGTGTCGCATCCGCCCCAGGATCGATCGGCTTCATTCCTTGGTGATCCTTATCACCCATAAACGCTTCCATGGGCAAGAGTCCTTCGGGATGATAGGGCTTCGACGATGCTTGGTCCGGAGGCAGCCGGCGATTCCGCTGGTCTTCCATATACTGCATGCGCTCTTCCTCGTTCATGTTCATCACCTTACTTCGCTCACGTTCACCCATATCTTTCTGGAAATACTGTGCGCACGCCGCGGGATTACCTTTACATTTCTCAACTAGTCCCGGAGGGATCTCAAATCCTCGCTGTTCCATTGCGCGGTCTTGCCCCACAGGATGATCGGGACCTTCTCCCGGAACGAAATTTCCGCATTCATCTTGGTGGCTTTCGCAGTACGCTCGGCACTCTTCCATGCCTCTGCAGCCGCCTGGCCCCGTCATGTCTGCGCCATCTGGCGGACCGCCGCGACCAAGGCCGATGCCGTGTTCTTCAGCGAATGCCCTGCATTCAGCCTGCCGCGCAGGATCGTCAACCTCGCAGTACGTTCGACATTCTTCACCCTTGCAGCCACCGGGCCCCACGAAGTTGCGCATTTCTTTCATTCGTTGTTGGTCTTCCTCTGAAAGGAGACCGTTATCGACAGCGAACTTAAAACACTCGTCTTGATGCGCCGAGTCGTCACAGTACGCGCGGCATGCTTCACCACGGCACCCCCCCGGCCCTGCTTTATTTCCGAACTTTCGAGCGCGCTCTGCTTCCTCGTGTGACATCATGCCGTTCTCTTCTGCGAACGCGACGCACGCGTCCATGTGAGCAGGATCTTCGCAATACGAGCGACACTCTTCTCCTCTGCACCCGCCCGGCCCCGGCTTATTACCGAACTTCTTTGCACGCTCGAGCTCCTCCGGCGACATCAACCCATTCTCCTCCGCGAATGTGAGGCACTCTTCCATGTGCGCTGGTGCCTCGCAATACGCGCGGCATGCTTCACCACGGCACCCGCCCGGCCCCTGCTTGTTGCCCATCTTCCGAGCCATAGTCGCTTCCGCTTCCGTCATGAAGCCATTTTGCACAGCGAAATCTACGCACTCGCTCATATGTTCCGGATTCTCGCAGTAGGTTTTGCATTGTTCGCGACGGCATCCGCCGGGACCCGGCTTGTCACCCATCTTCTTAGCCATCTTCAATTCCTCCTTCGATATCAAATTGTGCTTCTCGGCAAACGCGATGCACTCGTCGAAATGCCCCTCGGCATCGCAGTATGCATGGCACTCGCGCTCGCTCCTGCAGCCGCCCGGCCCGCCTTTGGTGCGAACCTCCTTTGCGATTGCGACCTCCTCTTTCGGGATAATGCCATTCTTCTCTGCAAAGGCGAGGCATTCGTCTATATGTCCCTCATCGTCACAGTACGTTTTACACTGGAAACCGACGCAACCGCCTGGCCCCTCTTCACTTCCGATTTTGCGAGCGATCTTTACCTCCTCTTTACTCATGAGACCGTGCGACTCCGCAAAGGAGATGCATCGATCGTGATGTGCAGCATCGTCACAATATGTCTTGCACGCGCTTTTGGACTCGCAGCCGCCGAGTTCGGCAACGGGAAAGGTAACCGTGGATTCTTGTGCAAAAAGCGGGAGCGCAACGATGAGTGTGAGGGAGAGCGCAACCCCGAAAAGGATGATCGCGCGGGGGTTTAGGGCGCACATATCAATCGAATGGATTTACCTTCACATCAGAATAGGGATTCGTCTTCACATTCTCCAACGGATTCGTTTGTATCTCCGCGTACGGATTCACGGCTTCCTCTGGAGTGGCTTCTACGACCGCATTTTCCCACCCTTGGTCGTATCCAAAGTAGTAACCACCGGCGGCTCCGACGAGAAGCCCGACGACCAGCGCACCCGCGATGATGAGTAAGGAAGATGATCGTTGTTGAGGCATACAATTGGATTAGGCTAATTACCCTTGATTATATGTGAGAAAGACGTGCCAGCTCCAGGCGCGTGTTGACAACTGGGTGAGTATCCCCGCACGGCAATGAAAGCAGATATACTGTGATGATGTCCGGGAGTCACTTTGGCTTGAGGAGTCTGCGCAAGAGGTTTCCCACGGATCGCGAGTGTTTGGATTTCCTTTTTAAACT
>Ga0209542_10004117_pt1 | contig 30213 bp, 30 predicted proteins | sample RifCSPhighO2_01_FD_184028 | JGI IMG/M metagenome (GOLD analysis project Ga0209542, IMG submission 184028) | Soil microbial communities from Rifle, Colorado - Rifle CSP2_plank highO2_0.1 (SPAdes) (version 2) | ecosystem: Environmental > Terrestrial > Deep subsurface > Rock core/Sediment ... | reverse complement strand
AAGAATTTATTTTTGTATTCTGTAAATTTACCCTTTTTTATGGATTCTCGGATTTCTTCAACTACATTATTGAAAAACCAGATGTTGTGGAGCAGGGCATAGCGCACCTTCTGTCTAACTTCTGACATTGGAACCTTTTTTGCGCAGACTGGGCACTTGCAGCCCTTTTCTATAACACCCTTGCCATTTGCATATCTACCTTTTCTTATATCTATTTTGCCACTTTTGGTCCACAATCTGCCATGCCTGGCCTCACGAGTCGGTATTACACAGTCAAAAAGATCAACGCCGTTTTCGACAGCTCGGAAGATATCTTCGATTCTGCCGACACCAAGCAGATGCCGAGGTTTATCTTCCGGCAGGTGGGGAATAACCCACTTGAGCATCTGAGGCATTTCTTCTTTGCCGAATGATCCACCGATTCCAAATCCATCGAAAGGCAACGAGCCGATAAATTTAGCACTTTTGACTCTCAAGTTCTTATACTTTCCACCCTGCACGATACCAAACAGCATTTGCTTATCTCCTCTTTTTTCGCTTTTCGCTTTAAACTTTAAATTTTCCAAGGCCCAGCGGTGGGTTCTTTCCATGGCTTTTTTGTTGTACTCGAAAGTGTCGAATAAGTAAGTGCATTCATCAAATGCGAATATTATGTCAGCTCCGAGCTTTTCTTGTATTCTCATGGAAATGTCAGGGCTCAAGAATCTTTTTTGACCATCGATTACAAAGTGAACACCTTTGTCAGTTATTTTTACGTTTTTTCTCTGTAGATTTGCCGACTCAGCCGTATTTGATGGGAATATTTTTTTTGCATTCCTCTGGCCAAAGGCAAGAGAAAATACTTGGAATCCGCCGCTGTCGGTCATTACGGGAAGTTTTAAGCCCAGCATCTTGTGGACTTTGGATTTGTTCCAGAGATGATATGTGTTGCTAATTACTATTTGAGTTTTGGTTTTTTTGATGTCAGAAGGGCTCAGGTGCCTTATGTTACCGTAAGTTGCGACAATAACATACGAGGGCGTGTACACTTTACCATGGGGCGTGTTTAAAATACCGAGTCTGGCTCGGGTTTTACTATCCTTCTTTAATATTTTGAAATTTGAATTTTTCATTTAATAAAAATTCCGTCTCCGGGACGGAATCAGGGTATATACTGATGTTTAGAGTATTCATATGTTCTTTTCTCGCTTTTTTCGGAAAGAAGTTTGCGATAGTCAACATTGATTGTTAGGGACTTAATCACGACTATGCCTTCCAAATCTGGCCTGATTTCTTGTTCAAGAGCAACATGAACTCGTCTTACCCTCCCCAGAAAGGCAAGAATATTGAAACCATCCCGCGTATTCGCTTCCATTTTCTGGACGAATTTATCTTGGACATTTACATGCATATAGCCTTCAAATTTATTGGCGCCTTCCTCGTAGTAGTTATTTGCTTTTGGGCCCCTTCTTTTGGGCCGGAAGTTGACTAGGTAATAGGTTCTTGCGCTATTACCTTGAATTGCCGGTTCACCGAACCAGTAATCGTAACGGCCATCAAGTATTTGGGTTATGGTGATTGGAAGGGCTTTCCCGGGAATACCTGCTCCAACCCAGTTTTCCTCTGGTTTCCCGCTCTTGTTTTCTATTTTGTTATTCTTCAGATTTAATATCGTGAATATTCTGTAGGACCTTAGGTGTTCACTTTTGAACTTCTCGTTCTGTTCCGTGAGGAGAACCACTTCTTCCATCAGTTGATTTGCGTCTGGCTGCGGCTCTTGGGCTAATATTGGCCCAACAGAGTTCCCCAGCAGTAATAAAAGGCAAAAAAGTAGGGGTTTTTTCATGTTGGCCTTTTGGAAAATAGCTTCATATATAATACCACATTAAGGCCATCCCAACAAGTATTTGTAATTTTAAATTTTAAGCTTTAAAATAAGATATGGCTAAGGTAAAAATATACACAACTCCAACTTGCCACTACTGTAAGATGGCAAAAGAATATTTCAAAGCTAAGGGCATTGAGTATGAGGAATACGATGTGATGACAGATCTTGGCAAAAGACAGGAAATGGTTTCAAAAACCGGACAGATGGGCGTTCCCGTTATCGATATCGACGGCAAATTAGTTATCGGCTTTGACAGGCCGAAGATCAATGAATACCTTGGATTATAACTGGCCTCTCACCATATTTTCTCTGATTTTAGTGGCGTATGTAATCACAAGTGTTTTTGTTGCTTACCATCTGCATCGGTTTGGTTTTGGCAAAGCGCCGAAAGTAATCTTAATCGTATTTTTAATTGGCTCAGGCATACTTATCGGAGCCGCCGTCTGGTCTTATCAACAAGTGCCGTGGGATTTTTTGCCATATGAAGACCTGAAGCAATATTTTAACACCGGTCCTGGTCTTGATTTGTAAATCATGATTTTCCCCTCCCAAAAGCCTTATGAAAAAGTTGAAGCCATACTTAGGCGCCACCGGATAGTTTTGTTTTTCTTGTTTTTATACAGCGGTATTCTGGCTATTTTCGGTTTCGGGGTTTATTATCTTGCCGAATATTATCTAAACTTAAGCAGTCTTGGGTTTCACGAATTTGCCCGCCTTATTCTTATGGCTTATCTTCTGATGCTTTGGCAGTCATTTTTCAGAGGGTTAATGGATTACTACTTGGACACTTGGATCATCACTGACCACAGGGTTATAGATATCCACCAGATCGGACTGTTTAAGAGGGATATTTCCGAACTCAGGTATACGAAGATTCAGGATATAAGCGTGAAGATGACAGGTTTTTGGGCAACGATGCTCAATTACGGAGACATTGTTATTCAGACGGCAGGCGCGGTCCAAGAATTCAAATTTCACCAGGTGCCCAATCCGAATAAAGTCAAAGATAGTATTTTACAAATGCACGATCAGTTTACCAGAGACCATCCAGACGGGGTAGAGGTGCACGATGGTGTTTCTATGCTAATTTCACAAAAAATAGTAAATAATTAATTTTATAAAAAATAATATGCCAAAAAAAGAAATTAAGTCACTAACATTTAAAGTCGATTCATTAAAGGGAATTTCCCAAAAGACAATTGAGATACACCACGGCAAGTTGTATACCGGGTATGTAAACAAGACCAATGAGATAAGCGAGAAGCTCGGAGAACTTAGAAAGAGCGGCAAAGCTGAGGGCAATCAAATATATAGCGAACTTAGGGGTTTGAAGTTGGGAGAGACATTTGCCAGGAACGGCGCTTATTTGCACGAGAACTATTTTGGGATTCTTGGCGGCGACGGTGTCCCCAAAGGAGAAGCGTTAAAAGCAATTGAAGACAAATTCGGCTCATTTGAAGAATTCAAAACTTATTTCTCTGCTTGCGGTATGGCTGCGCGAGGCTGGGCGATACTTGCATGGGATATGAATGAGAAAAGGTTGATGCAGTATAACTGCGACGCCCAGAACCATGGCGGTGTTTGGGGCTGCATACCTATAATTGTCATGGATGTGTATGAGCATTCATATTTCATCGATACTGGCTCAGACAGGGCCGCATACATCAAAGTATTTTTCGATAATCTCAACTGGGACAAGATAGAAGAACTCTACCAAAAGGCCAAAAGCTACAACTGGGAATAGTCTTGTGTTTTGAATATATTTTGCTAACTTCTTTTTAGAACTTTAAGAGGTTTTAATTGTCAGACAAATTTGTCCTTGTCTGTCCTGGAGGCGGAATATCTGGGATCTTTGGAGCCGGTTTTTGCGGGGCTCTTTTGGAAATGGACCTTTTCAAGAGCATAGAAGCTATTTACGGCTCATCTTGCGGAGCTTGTACCGCTGCCTTTTTACTAGCAAAACAGGCTAACAATAGCTGGGAAATATACTCTGATGATCTTACTCATGATTTTTTGTTCACCAAGAATATTCGCGGAGTTATCTTAAATGGGTTGCGCAAAAGGTATGGAGATCCGATTCTCGATGTTAACTACGCCGCCAGTTCTATTGCTAGAAGGCTTAATATCGCCGAGATGAGAAGTTCCAAAGTTCCTGCCTATATCCGGGTTTGGAATTTACAAAAAAGACAGACGGACATTTTTGATATTAGGCACGCAGAAGATCCAATTAAGCTTTTAAGAATTTCTTCTTCTGCCACGCCTTATTTTTGGTCTCCCGAAGAACTTAATGGGGAAAAGTATATAGATACTCATTTGCATGACTCCCTGGGCATTGATTTTATCAGGTCTCGACATCCAAACAGAAAGGTCATTGTAGTTTTAAACGGTACTCCTGAATTTTATTCTTATGGGTTAAGGTTGCTTGAAGGAGTTTTGGCTAGCAGATTTTCTCAAGATATCCGGCCATTAGATGGGATTGCGAGTCGTATTAAATTTAATTCTGAAATGCAAAGGTGCCTGGCCGCAGATAATGTGTTGGTTGTCACTCCGCGAGCAAACCTTGTGAGCGCTTTCACAAAAGACAGACGCAAACTTATTGAATTTCGAGAATGGGGAATTATGGCCGCAAAAGAAAAAGTGCCTAATTTTTTATCGAAATAAATCCGCATCTACTGCGGATTTTAATTTAGGGGTCACCTCCAACTGTTGAACCAAACACGGTTTTCGTATTGCTCCGGTGAGAGGGGAAGGCCATAGGTTAACGGAGCGAAATACACGAATGCGGCGGCCCCGGCTATAATCAATATCGTAAAAATTAATTTTGACCTTTCTTCTTGGTCGGCAAGATATATAAGAATTAAAATCGCGAATACTAAAGCAATAGCATAGTGATAGATGAACATGACTCTTTTGATTCCAATAAATGGCAACAGGTTCAACAAAAACCCTGACAATAAAAATGTCGAGACTGCGTTTCTTTCTTTTTTGGAAGTAAGATAACCTACGAGAAGCATTAGCACGGCTATAATAGAAACCCAATAAATAAGAGGGTTGCCGTGATAATATATTCTGGCCTGGTCACTAACCCAATAGAAAATTGGTCTTGCCATGAAAGGCCAGGAATACCACCCGCTGCCGTAAGAATGAGTCGCGGTCAATCTGGCATTGCCGCGGTACATCTCTATATTCAAGTCCACGAATTTTTGCCAGACATTATATGAATGAAAGCCCGGGTCCATATAGGTATCGCCGCTGCCAGGCTTGTCTAGAAGCGAAAAATGCAAAGCGAAAATTGCAAAATAAAGAAGAAGTGGAATAGCAACAAAATAAAGCGCTAGTTTTAGTATTTTTAAATATTTCCCGTCTTTTATAATATGATAAAGTTCGAAGATTCCGGCCAAGGCCAGAAAGGCTAGCCCGGTCCATTTTATTGATGCCGCTAGTGAAGCAAGGATCACAGTTAGCAACAAGTGGCACTTGGAGTCTGTTTCCCGGTACTTGAAATAAAAAAGAAGGGACACGAAGCCGAACAACAATAGAAACGGGTCAAGGAGTATCAATCGGGACTGGGTTAATAAAGCATTTTCAAAAATTATAAGCAGTCCTCCGGTCAATGCCGCAAGGCGGCTCAGCCCAAGCTTCAAAATCAATAAATAAATTACTAGAGGAAGCAGTGTTCCAGCCAATGACGGCAGGAGCCTTAGCCAAAGATATTTATTATTTTGGAATTTGTCGCCAATATTGGTGAATGCAAATTCCGGCCTGAAATCGAAAGGATAGGCAAAGCCGGCAATGATTAGCTTGGCTAAGGGAGGATGAATATCGTAATAATATTCACCTGTATAATAGGCAGAAATAAACTTTCCAAAATGAACCTCATCAAAAACAGTCTGGTTTGGGTAGCCGAAGAAAGCAAAGTGGGTAACAACACTTAAAAACAAAAGAATTATGATATACCATTTAGAAGACATATGGGTTATAATAACAATTATAAATCTAAATTTTAATTTTTAAAAATATGTTAGATCTATTAATTATAGGTGGATCAGCTGCAAGTACGGCCGCAGGTATATATGCTGCCCGCCGAGGCTTGAATTTTAAAATTATTACCAAAGAATTTGGCGGCGAAGTCGCAACATCAGGAGAAATAGGCAATTATCCTGGAACAGGGATGACTGACGGCATTAAATTAGCCGATCAGTTTAAAGAGCACCTGAAGTTATATAAAGCAGATCCTGAAGAAGGTATTGAGGTAGCAAAAATAACCAAGCAAGAAGACGGCACTTTTGCCGTTGCGGCAAAAAAAGACGGCGCAGATATAAGTTATCAAGCTAAGGCTGTGATTGTTGCTACCGGTGTCCATCCCAGGGAATTAAGTATTCCCGGTGAGAAAGAATTCCGAAATAAGGGCGTCAGCTACTGCACTACTTGCGACGGCCCCTTGTTTAGCGGCCGAGTCACAACCGTTGTCGGAGGCGGTAATTCTGCTCTTGAAGCAGGTTTGATGTTGGCGGATATTGCCCAGAAGGTTTACGTAATAAATAAGAACGCCGCGTTTAAGGGGGATGATGTTTTGATAAAAAACTTAAGCTTGAAATCCAAAGACAAAGTAGAAATTATTTACGAAGCCCAAACAATGGAAATAATCGGCGAGCAATTCGTAACCGGAATTAAATATAAAGACAAAGACGGCAATGAAAAAGAAGTTAAGACCGACGGGATTTTTGTCCACATAGGCATGATACCTAACTCTGGTATAGTTCCTGATAATGTTGAAAAGAATCCATTCGGAGAGATAAAAGTAAACGTCAAATGCGAGACCAACATCCCGGGCTTGTATGCCGCCGGTGACGTGACTGACGTGCCATTCAAACAGATCGTAATTGCTGCAGGCCAAGGGACAACGGCTACACTTTCGGCGGTTGAGTATCTCAACCGCCTTCAGTAAATTCAAAGTGCAAAAATCAAAATGTAAAACTAATGTTTCTGAAAATTTTATGAATAAAATTTTCAGTTTCCAGAGTTTTTACTTTTTACTTTTTAATTTTTAGCTTTAATATGATCTACTTAGCTTCAGACCACAGAGGATTTGAATTAAAAGAAAAAATTAAAGGATGGCTACAGGAGTGGAATTATAAATCTGAAGATCTTGGGCCTTTTGAATATAACAAGGATGATGATTACCCCGATTTTGCGGCTGCCGTTGGAAACGCAGTCGCCCTGAGCTTGTCGAATGGCAAACCATCAAGGGGCATCCTTGTTTGCGGGTCAGGCGAAGGCATAGCAATAGCCGCCAATAAGATTGATGGCATCAGGGCCGGAACGGTTATGAATTCGGAACAAGCTAAAGCCGGTGTCCACGATGAAGATATGAATGTAATAGCTTTATCTTCGGATTTTTTGGCTGAAGGAAAGGCAAAGGAAATCGTAAAAAGTTTTGTCGAAGCGGAATTTGGAAACGAGGAGAGGTATAACCGAAGACTGGAAAAAATAAAAAATTTAGAAGAAAATAATTAACCATGAAAATATTTGTTACGAGGCCAATACCAGAGGTCGGGATAAAAATGCTCAAAGACAAGGGTTGGGAAGTTGTTGTAAACGAAGCGGCGGTGAATAGGGCGGCTACCAACGAAGAACTTGTTAGTGGCGTAAAAGGCACAGACGCCGTTTTGTCTATTCTCACAGACAAGATCACGGGCGATGTTATGGATGCTGGACTTCCAACTTTAAAAATAATAGCCAACTACGCTGTCGGTTTTGACAACGTCGATACTGAGGTCGCAAAGCAGAGAAACATAATGGTCACGAACACCCCCGGCGTACTGACTGATACGGTTGCCGAGCACACCTTTTCGTTGCTGTTGGCGATTGCCCATCGAATAAGCGAGGCGGATAGATTCTCTCGCGCCGGTAATTACAAAGCGTGGGGACCAAATCTTCTTTTGGGCAGCGATGTTTCCGGCAAGACTTTGGGTGTTGTGGGGTTGGGTAGAATAGGCTCCCGTGTTGCTCACCATGCCGTGAACGGATTTGGCATGAAAGTTTTGTATACCGACCCAAAACCTAATCCTGATTTTGAAAAGCAGTACGGCGCTCAATTTGTAGAAAAACTCGAAGACCTTTTGCCGCAATGCGACTTCGTGTCTATTCATGTTCCGCTTCTGGACCCCGTAAAATCACCAGATGGTGATAACGGGGCAAGTTCTACTCGCCATTTAATAAATGAAGCTAGATTGAAATTGATGAAGCCAGGCGCTTATTTAATAAATACTTCTCGCGGGCCAATTGTTGACGAGAAAGCTCTCGCCCTGAGCTTATCGAAGGGTTGGATAAAAGGCGCAGCCATAGATGTATTTGAATTTGAACCAGATATAACCCCGGAGTTAAAAGAATTAGACAATATAATACTTACTCCGCATATTGCTTCGGCGACCGAAGAGACAAGAAACAAAATGGCAGAACTTGCAGCTCAAAATATTATAGAAGCCTTAGAAGGCAGGACTCCGCCTAATTTAATAAAATAATGGAGATAGTTCCTGCTATAATCGCTTACTCCAAAGAAGAACTGGAAGATAAGCTTAAAGCTGTCCAGAATTATGTCGACCGCGTCCACATAGATATAATGGATGGTATTTTTGTGCAAAATAAAACGATTGACGGTATTGAAGAGTTAAAAAATATAGATACAAAGCTGGACTTAGATGTCCATCTGATGGTTAAAAATCCGGATATCGATTCTTGGCTTGATACCAAAGCGAGCAGATTTTTAATTCATGTCGAGTCCGGCGTTGATATAAGCTCGATAACGGATAAAGTTCACAAAGCTAATAAGCAAGTAGCTTTGGTTTTTAATCCTGAGACTGAACCCGTGATGAGCCCAAATATCGACGCTGTTCAGTTCATGGCAGTCCATCCGGGCAATTATGGCGGGGATTTCGTAATGGGTGTTTTGGACAAGATAAAGGCCTTTCATAACAAATATCCGGATGTTAAGATTATTGTTGATGGCGCGATGCACTTAGAAACCGCAAAATTGGCCGTAGAATCAGGCGCATCGGTTATTGTCATTGGTGGTCATATTTTCAACGAGGGAAGAAGTATCCCCGAAGTCTTAGAAGAGTTTAAAAATAATTTATGAAATACGATATCATTTCAATTGGTTCAGCAACACGAGATGTTTTTATCGGTGCTGACGAATTTAAATCATTCAAATCCGATGATTATTCTTCGGGTCAAGCGATGTGTTTTAGCTTGGGCTCAAAACTTGAAATTAAAAAACCGGTTTTAACATCCGGCGGCGGCGGCACGAATGCCGCTGTAACTTTTGCAAGGCAGGGCTTCAAAACATCTTGCATCGGTGTCGTGGGCAAAGACTTAAACGGTCAGGAAATTTTAAATGAATTGCAAGGGGAAGGAGTTGATACTCAATATTTCCAAAAACATGATGATGACCTCACTGCTTATTCGGTTATTTTAGTCGACAAGAGCGGGGAGAGGACGATCCTGTCATACAAAGGTGAGGGCCAACACTTCGAAGCTGCTAAATTACCTTTTGATGGGCTTGAGGCTAGTTGGTTGTTTTTAGACAGCTTGGGCGGACACTACGACATATTGGAAGGAGCTGTTAATTGGGCTGTTAAAAATGGGGTCAAAATCGCTTCCAATCCCGGGACCAAAGAATTGGCTCATGGCTTGGAGAAGCTTAAACCCCTGCTCAAAAATATTTCTATATTTTGGGTAAACCAAGAAGAAGCGGCTGGCTTGCTCGGGATAGATATCGATAATGAAAACGAAATATTCAAAGCCATGGATGGTTTGATTGAGGGTATTTTTGTAATGACGAAGGGACCCGAAGGTATGGTTGTTTCAGATGGCAAGAATATTTATCGGGCTGCGGTACCGGATTCGCCGGTTGTGGAAAGAACTGGAGCCGGCGACGCTTCTTGCTCCGGCTTTATCAGTGAATATATGCACTCAGGAGATATAGTTAAAGCTATACAGTTTGGGACAGCTAATGCTTCTTCTGTGGTTGCCCAATATGGCGGCAAGGCTGGCATACTTAAACAGAATGACTGGGGTCCCTGGCCATTAATAGAAGTTAAAATAGAAAATTTAAAGTAGATGCCAACTTCAACTAAAGAATCGGAACTTTACGCAAAAATTGCCAAAATTTTAAGGACTTCTCCGAAAGCCCTTTTGGATTTAGATGCAAAAATGGCCGCCATAACCGGCCAAGAGGGCGTGATTGCCGATGTCGCCAAGGAGAACGATATTTTAGTCGGAAGAACTTTAGAAGAACTTGGATTGCCCAGGGATTCCAGCGCAGAAGAGGTATATAGCGCTTTTGTTGATCGGCTTGCTCACTTGGACAAGCACTTATATGAGTTGCTAGATAAGCCTGATTTGACCAAGATGTCGGTTATGTGCGGCAAACTATGTGAAGCAGCCTTTCAAGTATATACGCCTCCGAGAGGATTATTTATAAAAAGAGAAAAGGCTATCGAACTTCTAGAAAAACATAAACCAGAAAGTTTGGTTGAGTATTTTGGATATGCCAATGTCCACGATCTTATTGATAAAGAGGGATTCGCATCGGTCGTAAGCGCTTTAAGGTTTACTCAATCAACTGAATGGATGCATAAATTTTTTGAGGAATCATATTCGGATCTGAAACCTGAAGATTTTGAAGAGCGGGCAGTTGAATTAAAAGTTTTGGATACCAAATGGCTTGATGTAGCAAATAAATTTTTAGAAAAGAAATATCATAACGTGAGTCACCTCAAGGAATTCGGGGTAATATTTATTATTCCGCTAAAAATAGATACTCCAGGCGAGACAATAAGACTTTTCACCCTTATTTTGCACTATCTCCACGAAGTACCATTTTACTCGAGTTTATTCAGGAAATATTTTAACGATCCTGATTTTAATAATAAATTTAAATCTTTACTTAGAGGCGATGTCTCGGAAGGTTCATTACCGAATGATGGTAAGGTAAGCTGGCGTATAGTCCAGAGATATCTGGCAAAAGATGACAAGGAAGATACGAGACTCTCCGAGCCTCATGTAAATCCGGAAGCGGAGCATTGGTTCAGAGCCGAAGACGACTTGAACCGACTATCACGCATGATCCAAGAAGGCGGCAGGCTTAATTTGGGCTATTGGAAGGGGTTGGATTTTGTAGGCGATTTTTTCAAAGACAAAAACGGCGAAGAAAAATTAGTCAGCTTCGATTTGATAGATATCATCATGTCCGTCGTCCAGAAAGGGGAAGTCAAATATCTGTACCACCAGCAAGAGGCATTGTGGAACAAGATATTCGTCGAATATGTGGGCCGCGAAAAAATGAACCAACTGATTGAAGAAAATATCATAAACGGTTTTATTACTTTTTGATGACACTCAATGACTACTTAAAAGATGCCAGGCAGGGAGGATATGCGATTGGGCATTTTAATTTTGCGACGGCGGATGTGTTGCGAGCGATAATCGAATCGGCCAAAGAAGCAGGCGCGCCGGCGGTGATGGTGGGAACTTCCGAAGGCGAAGCTGATTTTGTTGGTCTGCACGAAGCGGTCGCTTTGGTTGCAGCGCTCAGGAAGGATTATAATTTTCCGGTTTTTTTGAATGCCGATCATTTTAAAAGTTTTGAAAAATGCCGGGAAGCTATCGATGCCGGCTATGATTCGGTGATCATTGATACTTCCAAGATGTCTTATGGCGACAATGTAAGTTCGGCCAAAAAAGTCGTTGAATATGCGAAATCAGTCAATCCGGATATTTCAGTTGAGGGTGAGTTAGGATATTTGAAAGGATCGTCTGAAGTCCAGCAAAAAGTCGAAATAAGTAGCGAGGACTATACCAAGCCTGAAGAAGCCAGGGATTTTGTTTCCAAAACAGGCGTTCATAGGTTGGCAATAGTATTCGGGAATATTCACGGCATCGTGACTGAGCAGGAAGAAAAATTAGACATCGAGCATTTTAAAAAAATAGTATCTGCTGCTCCAGAAGTGCACTTGGTTTTACATGGCGCTTCCGGCCTTAAAGACGAAGATATAAAAGCATCCATCAAAGCTGGAATAAGTAATGTCCATTTTAATACGGAGTTGCGTGTGGCGTACAAAGAAGGCATCCAAAAAGCTATGCAAGAAAAGCCTGGCGAAACTACCCCATACAAGTATCTCAAACCCGCAATAGAAGAAGTCAAAAAAGTCGTCTCTGCAAAAATCAAACTCTTCACGGGTAAGTAGTTGATTTAGAGGAAGTGTTCTGATATAATGTCAGGGTTGTTTCACTATGACTACTCATAAACAGAAAATAGAACTAAATGCCCAAAAAAGAACCGCAATTGGCGGCGGTTTGGGCAAGTTGAGAGGAGACGGATTTATTCCGGCTGTTTTGTATGGCAAAAACGTAGAGACCTTGCCTTTGCAGGTTCCAGCCAAGGATTTTAATAAAGTATTCGAGTCAGCAGGGGAATCTACTCTTGTTTACTTAAATGTCGATGGCCAGGTATATCCGACGATTATCCACGATGTTTCCAGGGATCCAATAAAAGAAAATGTTCTCCATGCAGATTTTTATAAAGTTAGATTAGACGAAAAAATCAAAACAATGGTACAAGTTGTTTTCGAAGGCGAATCCCCAGCCATTAAAGATTTTGGAGGTATTTTTGTAAGGAATATAAATGAGCTTGAAGTTCAGGCTCTGCCCCAAGATTTGCCTCACGAGATAGTGGTTAATATCTCTGGTCTTAAAAAAATGGGCGACCAAATATTAGTCAAAAATCTAAAGCTTCCGGAAAATGTAGAATTAACAGCTAACCCGGATGATATCGTTGCCACCGTCCAAGAACCTATATCGGAAGAAGAACTCAAGGCTCAATTGGAGGCTCCAACTACGGCTGTCGAGGAAGTCGAGGAGATTAAGAAAGAAAAAGTTGAAGAAGAAGCTCCAGCCGAAGAAGCAACTACCGAGGAACCCAAAAAAGAGTAACTCATATCAAAAATCGCCTTGGAAGGCGATTTTTGATATGCTGAGTAAGATAAAATATATTAAATATCTGACCATCATGCCATTTAAGCAAACAGAAAAATATAAGGAAAAACTTGAACAAATAAGACGGGAACCACAAGAGACTTCTGAAGAAAAAGATGCCAAGCGGGAACATGCCCGAGAATTCCGGATGGAAGTAATGCTGGATAACGCCCGGCTTATGCAAGACCTTACTTCTCAACTTGCTTATAATTTCTGGGCCACGAAAGAACATTTGGCGATTTCCGTAGAAAAATTTGCTCAATTTTTAGCTCATCCGGAAGTTGTCGAAACTTTTATTGATGACCTGCTTGCTACCCAGAAAAAGGTTTTAGAGATGGTTAATAGAAGATCAGCCGAACAAGGCGGGAAGCACGTGGCTCAATCTTTTTATCAAGAACTTGTACGTGATAAATTTGAACAGTATAAATTTCACGGCAAGATGGAGTTGGATGCTTCTTACCCGCTGGCCCTGATTTTGTATGTCGAGAACGAAGAAGACTTCAAGAGGATTGACCCAAGAAAAAATATTGGAGGTTTTTATAATTCCTCAATTTCAGTTTTTGATTTTACATCAGGTCAAACTATCAAATTTCCTATGATAGTAATAAAAGGAAGCAGAGAAAATAATGTACAATCAGGCCTGGTTACGGTGGAAGAACATGAGAAAGGCCACGCTGAACATAAGCGGTTACAATCCACGCTAAAAACAGCTGAAAGAAAAGTTGTTTGGCTTGATTTAGATAGGCCCAGCCAAATAGAAATAGACTGGTTAAAAAATTCCTGGATAAAGGACCAAGAGAAAAAGTACGTAAGGGACTATTTTGATAAGATTGTTGTTTATGCGTTAGAGCGGGCAAAAGATGAGATTTTGGCAGAATTTAAAGTCACAGGATCACTAGATTATATTTTCAACCTGCTAAACAAGGAAGGCGTGTATGATTATTTTAAGGAGCTTGGCATTGATACGGATAGTGAATTATATAAGGATTTGTGGAGAGAATACGAAAATAAAATTAGCCCAGCATACAAGGCTGCTAATCGCGTCGTGGCTGCCTATAAAATTTTCGGACTAAGTGAAAGAATTGATTTGATGCGTTGGGTGTTAGGCCAAATACCGCTTAAAGATTGGGACAAACAAATAACCAACTCCGCTTTTTGGGAAGAAGCTGACAAGTTATTTTATTATTTTAAAGAAAAATCTCTGTTAGATGAATCCAGGTTTAAACAACTAAAACTAGCTGAGGCTCAGGAACAATGCATTGATGAACTCAAAAGAAATCAGTCAGGCTCACTTCTTCCTTATATAAACAAGCTGCTAGCACAATTAGAGTCCGCTAAGACTACTTAAGGTACTTAGACCACTCTTGGATTTGGTATGGGGTGAGATTTTTGGCTTTTTCTACTGCGTCTGCAAGTTTAGTTTTATCAAAAGATATTGTTTCTCCGACAGAGACTGATTTCTTGCCCATAATGCTTACAAGGTATGTTTCGGCGTATATTCTTTGTTCCGAAGAAAGCTCGATATTGTTGGCCATTAAATAATCAGATATAGCTGCTCTTGCAAGATGGGTCAGTCCTTGTCTGGGTTCGGCTGTTTTTTCGATTGTGGCTGAAACAATGTCATTGTCTTGTTTTTGGGCACCAAATTTATCCCAATACATATAAATACCCAAGACCAAAACTACTATACTTGTAACCGGCAGTACCTTTGATTGGCCATTTTTCTTAAGCCAATTCTTGAGTTTGCCGCCCCAGCCCGGGCGAGGCGTGAAGATTGGTGACTTGATATCTATTTTGAAGTCAGGTTGGCTTTTTTGCATATATTTATATCTTAATCTGTTTTAGAAAAAGCTTCAAATATCGGGTCAAGGTTGCCGGCCATGATCTTGTCTATATTGCCCCAGTTCTTCTTGATGCGATGGTCAGTCAGTCTATCTTGAGGAAAGTTGTACGTCCTTATTTTTTCAGACCTGTCGCCGGTGCCGACTTGTTTTCTGCGCTCCTCCGTGATATTGCCCGTTTCTTCTAGTCTTTTAATTTCTACAAGCTTTGCTCTCAATATGCCCATTGCCCTTTCGCGGTTCTGTTGCTGGCTGCGCTCTTCACGGGATGAGACCACGATGCCGGTGGGCTTATGCAATATTCTTACGGCTGTTTCCACCTTGTTTACATTTTGTCCGCCAGGGCCGCCAGCCCTGGAAAAAGTGACTTCAAGGTCGCTTGAGGGAATATTTATGTCGCTTTCAGTTGCTTTAGGCAAAACAGCCACTGTGATAGTTGATGTGTGGACTCGCCCGGATTTTTCCGTTTTTGGTACCCGTTGGACTCTGTGGACACCGGATTCGTTTTTCATTTTTTTAAAAACATCGGCGCCTTTTAGTTCGAAGACGGCAGATTTAAATCCGCCAATAGTTGTAAGGCTTTGGTCGATAACGCTTAAAGTCCAGCCTTGGGTTTGGGCGTATTTTTTGTACATGTTGAAAACCTCAGCGCCGAACAATGCCGCTTCGTCGCCTCCGGCGCCGGCGCGGATTTCAACTATGGCTTCATTGTCTTTAGAAGACCCGGGAGTAGAAGCGGGTTTTTGGTACTGCTGCCACTGTTGCCAATTGTAATCAGGCATATTGAGAGTAATCTATTTCTTGGTTTTGGGAGAGCTTTTTTGAGTTGTTTTTTCGAGTCTCTTTTTGTATTTCTCAACTCTACCGCGAGTATCTAAAATCTTTTCTTTGCCAGTATAAAAAGGGTGGCAAGCAGAGCAAATGCTGACGCTAATATCCGGCATGGTTGAGCCGGTTGTCCATTTGTTGCCGCAGGCGCAGTGCGCCTTGGCATCCGTATAATATTTGGGGTGTATGTCAGCTTTCATAATATCTGACTTGTATTTTATTCTAAAAGACCCTAAAAGTCAAAAGGTTGACAATTGTTGATTAAATAAGTATCCTATATCCGAGTTCATTGATATAAAAATGGCTGCAGCAACCTCTTGGATGCTATTTATTTTATTTGTGGTCTTTGGCAGTTTATATCTGTGGGGCGGAGCAATTCTGGCCAGCATATTGGGTTTTGGAGGAGCGGTCCTGACTTGGTTTGTCGCTTCTGGCGCACTCTTTCTTACCTTTGGCACTTTCCCATTCTGGCTGTTGGTAGCAATCGTATCTTTGTTTGTGGCTTGGTGCGTAAGCGAGGACAAGGATTTTGAAAGCACTGATGAGATGTGGTCCGGTACGGCAGTTGCTACTGTCGCATTGTTTGGCCTGATCGTATCTATTATTAACAAAAATCTGTTTGCCGGCTATTCAGGTTGGACATTGGCCGGGCTTATCATTCTCATGTTCGCCGGTTATTTGATTTTTGGAGCCGGCTGGTCTCGGTTCAAATATATCCGGTTCGGCAGACGACAGAGGGAAAAGATACAAACGTTTAGGACGGTAAGGCTGGGAGTCTTAAGAAATAAGCACGGCTTAAACGATGAAAGGGCGGTTGCTGCAAAAGTAAATGCTGGGCAGCCGACGCGACCGGACAGACACAGGAGGACGGACACTGAGGCTGATCGTGAAGCTGAGAGATCGCATGACGCGTATCAAGAAGCCATTACCTACAAACAGGCTGTTGAATCGATGCTTGAAAAAGCCAGACCCGAAAACAACATGGGTCGAATCATGGTTTGGATTGGCCTCTGGCCGTGGAGCGTGCTGGCTTGGGTTCTCAGGGATCCGGTCCAGATGGTTTATGAGCTCATGCTTGGGGTCTATGAAAAGGCCTACAAAGGGGTCTTCGGTACTCTTGAATCTGAATTTCAGGCAGCATTTGCTGTGCCCACTGAGCAGCCAGTAGCACCTACTCAACCAGAAGAATAATACATCCCGCGAAAGCGGGATTTTGACTTTTAAGTCCAAAATTGCTATCATTTCTTCTTGATATGTCCGAACAATTAGTCAAACAAATGGACTACGAGGAAATGCTGAAAGCAGGTATGCATTTCGGCAGAAAAAAGACAGTTTTTCATCCCGGCATGGAACGGTATGTTTTTACCGTGAGGGACGGGATTTGCATTATAGACCTTATCAAAACTCAAGCTCAGTTAAGAAATACTATTGAAGCTGTGAAGAAAGTAGTCAAAGAGAGCGGGTTGGTTTTGTTTGTTTCTCTTACTAAGCAATCAAGCGAAGGTATTAAAGACTTGGCTGAGAGTTTGAATATGCCATATGTTTTGGATAGGTGGCTTGGAGGCACGCTTACTAATTTTAAAATCATTAACAGCCGCGTTAAGAGGTTGGAGGAGATGGAAAAGCAGCAAAAAACCGGCGAGCTTGATAAGTACACCAAGAAAGAAAGGCTTGGCTTCGAAAAAGAGATCAAAAAAATGCAGAGAAATTTCGAGGGCCTTAAAAAACTAACAAGGTTGCCTGATTTGGTTTTTGTAACATCCCTTAAAGAGAGCGCTCTACCAGTCAGGGAAGCCAAGAGAATGGGGATAAAAGTCGCAGCCATTTCCAATACCGATGCCAATCCTGAAGATGCTGACTATGTCGTGCCAGCCAACGACAGGTCCAAAAAATCTGTGGATTTAATAGTTGAAACTATTAAGAACGAATTAGTAGAATAGATTAATGAACTCCGAAAACATTAAAAAAATAAGGGATCTTACCGGACTTTCATTTAATGAAATTCGCAAAGCTTTAGAAGAGGCCGCTGATGATGTTCAGAAGGCATTAGAGAATCTCAAGGCAAAAGGAGCAATGATTGCCGACAAAAAATCCTCTCGTCAGCTTAAAGACGGAATCGTCGATGCCTACATCCACTCTACAAGAAAAGTTGGCTGCATATTGGAACTTTTGTGTGAGACTGATTTTGTCGCCAGAAACGAAGAGTTCAGGGGTTTGGCGCATGAATTAGCGATGCATATTACAGCGATGAAGCCGCAAAACGTCGACGATCTTCTTGGGCAAGACTATGTTAAAGATCCCAGTCGAACTGTTAAAGATTTCATAAATCAGCACGTAGCTAAGCTTGGTGAGAATATCCAAGTCGGCCGGTTTGAAATCTTTGAGATTTAACTCAAGTGTATATACTTTTACCTCTTTTCTTTATTTTGGGCTCTGCCTTAGGTATCTCAGTTATCCTTTGGCGTAAAGGCCAATATATTAAAAAATTGGCAACAGCAGAGGGAGCCGTACTTAATGGCAATGGAATCTCAAAAAAAGAATATCTTTTTAAATTATTTTCGGAATTTTCTCCAGAATTAGTCGGGGCTTTTAAAAGTATAAAACTTCAGGAATATAAAGATGCCTGGCTCGTGGAAGTCGAGAAATTTTTACGCAGGCTCAGGCTGGTTTCTTTAAGAATGGATAGGTGGTCAAACTCTTGGATCCAGGGAATAAGAAGACATGTTGACCAAAGTGCAAGCAATAACACGCAAGCCCAATCCTCAGTTCAGGAGCCAGTTGAGGAAAAGAAGCAAATTAAAGCTGAAGAAAAGATTGATCAGGCGGAAGAATTTAGGCGGGAAGAACAGAGGCTTATAATAGAAATTGCAAGAAATCCAAAAGACTCTAAACTGTACGGGGCTCTGGGGGAACTATATATTAAAATGGGTGAGTATGGTGATGCAAAAGAGTCGTTTGAGGCTGCAATTGAACTTGATCCCAGCAACGAAGAATTCAAACAAAAACTCTCATTCTCGCTTGAAAAAATTGCTTCATCGGAAGCTTCTCAAAAATAGTTTTTTCTGCTAAAATATATTAGAATATAAGCCGACCTAGCTCAATGGTAGAGCAACACTTTTGTAAAGTGAAGGTTCCGAGTTCAAGTCTCGGGGTCGGCTCAGGCGCTCGTATTTCGTATTAAGGAAGGGAGGCAGTGAGCGTAGCGAGCGTCGGAAGGGAAACCTTGGTTTCCCTCCGAGGGAAAAATGGGGGTGTGGTGGAGTAGTCAATCACAGCAGACTGTAAATCTGCCGGCCGTTGGCCTACGTAGGTGCAAATCCTACCGCCCCCACAGTAGAACAAAAATAAAAACCCCTAGATGGATTTTTTATTTTTGATATGCTGCAAGAGCAGCATATTTGCACAGCCCAGCATAGCTGGGCAGGGTGCACCCGAATCTTTAAACGTCTGCTAGCCGCAAGCGGCATAGACGCAGACTAAGATTCGGAGTTGAGCAAAGCAGTTTGCTCAACTTCCGTACCGCCCCCACAGTAGTGCCGTTGTAGCTCAGCTGGTAGAGCAACTCCATGGTAAGGAGTAGGTCCCCGGTTCAAATCCGGGCAACGGCTCAGATTTACAAAAATAGCACTTTAGTGCTATTTTTGTTTGAGTGCAAAGCGAGAAAATTGTTGAGGCGATTAGCTCTTTTGATACCAACAAACAGAAGGAAGCAAATATTGCTTCAGCACAGAACTCCCGATGCTCCCAGAAAGCCGGATTATTGGGCATTTTTTGGCGGGCACATTGAAACAAGAGAATCTCCGGAAGCGGCGGCTGCAAGAGAATTTAAAGAAGAGTTGCAGATAGAGTTAGAGGAAATCAAGTTCTTTAGAAAATATATATTTATAGAGGATGGCGAAACTGTAGAAAAATTCTTCTTTATTACTAGGCTTGACGAAGATTCTGAGAAATTAAAGAGACAGCAATTGGAGGGCGATGATTTGGGCTATTTCGGGTCCAGTGATTTAGACAAGTTAAAAATTACAGAAGGTGACAGATTTGTTCTTGAAGTGTTGTTTAGTTTAAACTGGTAAGTGCCAGTTTTTTATTTCTTAATTTCTCAGAATATTAGCGAAAGGAGGAAAACGATGATAAACACGAAAAACAGCACTTTTGCAAAAGTGGTGGCCACACCGGCAACCCGGCCAAAACCCAAGGCGCCGGCAATTATCGCAATTAATAGAAATGCTAGACTCCATCCAAGCATAGTATTCATTATTCAATAGTAATGTGGTGAAAAATCGGTGAAAGTTGTAAAAAAAACTGATTTATTGTAGAATATAAAGGCATTAATTTAACCATTATGAGCCAAGATAACTTATTGCGTCTAAAATGCTCTATCTGTAAAAGAGCAAACTACTATACCTCAAAGAACAAGAAAAAGGTTGAGAGAAAGTTAGAATATAAAAAATTCTGTAAGTGGTGCACAAAACAGACTCTCCACAAAGAGGCAAAAATGACCGGATAGTATGGTACAATGATACTCTGGGGAGCATCGTTCAACGGTAGGACTCTGGTCTCCAAAACCAGGTATTCAGGTTCAAATCCTGATGCTCCCGCCAAAACAAAACAGGCCTGCAGGCCTGTTTTGTTTTGGTGTGGATAAGTATAAGAAAACCTTGGTTGTCACCGAGCTCTCCTTTGTTATTATGGTCGCAAGAACTTTGAAAACTCATGGCTTTTCACGGGAACACGCCTAAAGAAGTCAAAAATAAATTAAAAAAATACTGGGCTCAGTCTAAGGGCAACAGAGACAAGTTTAGAGAGTTGATTACTAACGATAAGGAATTGAAGGGAACATGGGATAGTTACGATATCGCGGCTCGAAGAATGAACTTAAAAGAATATTCAGGCTTCAAATCAAAGGGTCGCTATACGTTCACCCAGTTGAAACCTAAAGAAGTGGAAGAGATTTCGAAAATACTGGCAGAAGAGGGTACGGTTGCAGCTCAGATAAAATACCCCCAGTTCAATGCAAAGCAGTTTCATAATTTCGCAAAGGGCAGAGGTATTAAGATACACAAGCTCAAGAAAGAAACGGAAACCTCAAAAGCTAATGTCACTGAATTAACGGAAAAAGAACTTATCGAAAAGGTCGAGAAAGGCGAAATCGAACCCGAGGAATTCTTGAATACGTTGCCTGAAGGCAGCGAATTGAGAGTTTACTGGCAAGTCATCAGTGATTTGCTGAGTTCCAGGAGATCAATAAGAAATACCGACCTCTTGCAGTTTACCAAGCAGCTTAATGTTCAGGCCAAGAAGAAGGTTCACAAGCTTAACGCTATTCGTGGAATTCTGGCCAAATATGTTGAGTGGGGAGCTTTGACTCAGATTAAGTCGAACTCTCATAACGTTTATCTTTGTAACCTGCCTGATTTCTATCAGCCTGAAGAGCTCGATGCATTGCTTTCTTGGAAAGAAAAAGAATTTGTCCTTAATCTCTGCTCTGGTGAAGCCAAGCCATTTAACTGGTTTGCTAGCCAGGCCGAAAAAGTTTTGGGCAGAAACCTTCTTCGTTCGGTTCTTGCTTTTTATATCAACAAAAATGTTGTTGAGCAGAACAAGTCGGGCTACAAGCTCACTTCAGCTGCGAGATTGACTAGCACGGACCCCGCCGGTCTTTTGGCTCTTGAACTTTTCGAAGCAGAAAACCTCCTCGACGAAAAAGAAGAGGAAGATGCCAAGAAAATAGAGATAAACAGTGTTGATGACTTGGAAAAACTGGCCGCGGAAGACCTTTTTTCTAAGACCATCAAGCCCGTAACAATTGAAACTGATTCTAAGAGAGACAGCTTGAGGTTTATGTGTGTCGGGGAAATAAGAACTGGAAATCAGTTTACAGATTATAGTTTGGTAAATTTTGGCATTTCGGAGGCCGACAGGGTTAAACCAGACTTGGTTATTTGCAGCGGTATGGTTCAGGGCGACCACAGGAGTTTCCAAGTAGAAAGACTGAGGGCCCTTATGTCAGGATCTATGTCCAGAATAAGCGCTCAAGTAAAGGCCGCTGGCCGTATTTTGGGAGAATTTGAACGGAGCGCCAACGTCGCTGTTTGGGATATCTTGAGCGATGATGATTGGAATGTCGCCAAATCAAGAAGCTTGATTGCGATGAAAGAACTGCTTGGTTTGCGCCGAGCCGGATATAGCGAACTTTTCCCGACGGAAATTGCACGACTTGCTGGCCGCGATTATGTTAAATACCTTAAAACCCAATACGAATACGTTGCCCCGTATATGCACCGTATCGGCCGCACATTGCTCAATGAAAAAGAAGTAAATGAACTCGCGCCCGGAACTAACAGGAGCGAATTTCTTCTCATTCTGATGGTCCTTCTATTCCAGAAATTCAATCATAACGTGCCCGAGGAATTCCGCAGGGTCGTTGATATGGAAGCCTTGATGGGCGATAAAGCCAACAGCAAGAGAAAGGTTTCCTGCGATCCGGTTTTGTTTGACTGGAGAGGCAAGAAATTGCACTTCATACACAATACGGGTTACTCCGATGTTACCCAGAATCTGGATACGTTAATTGTTATGGAAAAAAGTTTCCGCCTATTGCAAGCGCGCGGTATGGAAACTCCGAACTTTGTTTTTGACTTCCAGCAGGAGCGTTTCTTTGGAACCAATGTCGGCGGAACTTTTATGTTCAACCTACCTGGTTGCCAAAATCCTCTTCTTGCCGCTTCAAGACAGCTCAAGACTTTCAATACCCAGATCGTGGGTGAGAAGTCTCACAAGCAGAACACTTTCCGGAAAGAACCGGTCAGCTCAGGCATTGTCGACTTCCAGGTGTTTGAGGATGGGAGATTCAAATTCAGGATAATCAATAATGCGGTTAAGAAAATTTTGGACAACAGCCGGACTGTTAAGGAAGAAAAGGAACGTTTGGCGCTGTTCCAGGATATCCAGGTTGGTTCGCCGCAAATGCGTCTGGAGTGGGCGATCAAGGCCCACAGCCTTGCTCTTTATGGTCCCAATCCGGTTCAGCATGTAAGCTATAACGGCGATATTATCCACGGAAGGTCTATTTATCCTCAGTTTGTTTCAGAATCCAGGATCAAAAAGCTCGTATCCATCAAAAGCCAGCAGGCCATGTGTGAACTATGCTTTTTACCGTTCTATCCTGCTCCAACCGTCAAGCATATCGGACGGGTTCTGGGCAACCATGAGTGGGACAATAAGATGGCTAAGATTGAAGGCGGAGATCCATTGTCGTTTTTGGAGACTGCTCTGACAAATAAATACAGCATGTTCAACGAGGGTTACAGAAAGGCTATGTTGGACAGCGGCCATAAAGGCGAAATAGAAGTTCCATATAAAGATGTCACAATTATTCCTTATTCTCGTGGTAGAACTCGCAAATCCGGCAATCCGGAAGGCGGCGGTACCACTCATTGGCCATTCTACACAAAGGCCATCGGCGGAGGTTTCACTTATGCTGTTCAGCACAAGTGGCAGCCTTTTGGCGGCGGCGGTAGGACCCCGGTTGACTCACAGATCAAATGGATGACCAATATGGCTAAGGCTGCGCAAGGCATCAATGTGATGTTTGGCGGACATTACCATTCTTTCTGGGTGGCGATGGTTGCCGATATCCTGGCGCTTCAAATGCCGGGCTTGATAGACCAGTCAGGTCTTGAACTTGGCTTTGGTCTCACCCCGCTATCACTGTTCTGCATGGTCGAGTTCTCCAATAAGGAGGGCATCACCGTTGAGATGTATCCAATGGAATATCTGGTTGATTACCAGTGTACCGACCCGTTCTTCAGGGACAAGAATGAACTTCTTGTCCGGCCCAAGCCTGGCACGAGAGAATTTGAATACGGCTTTGACTCCCCATTGATCAAGCAGTGGGAAGACGAAGTGGACAGCAGACACATCGAAGTTTAATTTGAATAAATATCCCGCACTATGTGCGGGATTTTTTGTATTTGACCCATTTGCTAAATATGTTAGATTAATGCCGATCTTTTAAAAAGCTATGTCCAAGTGGGAATTCCTTGAATTAAATTCTAAAGGTGAACCAGTCCCTTTCAGCGGTAGCAAAGCCATGCCCTGGATCCAATATGCGCTTGAATCAGCAGCGAACTCCAAAGTTCCTGACCCTAAATTTTCCCAATACTACGTCAACTGTTCCTGTGTCGTATTGGACAAGACAAGTAATATTGCATTTTCTTGCCAAGCGACTGTTCAGGGAGGTAATACCGAGTATGGGCTGTGCCAAGCTTTGCACGGCGAGGAATCTTTGGTAACCGCGCTTAAATCCGTAATGGGCGACAACTACAAGTCCATAAACACTTATACGGTCATCATTGCTTTTGCTTCCAGATTTGAAACGGGAAAAGTGCCGACATGCTGCGGCAACTGCCGCGACATCATGAGGGATACGTTGCCTCTTAACACGATGATTTTTGGCGGCCATCCTAACGGAGGCAAAGTAATTGTTGCGCACCTGTGGGATTTGCTCGGGGATGACTATCAAAGAAGCAAGACTGTTTATAGCGGCGGAGACTTCCTGGAAGAAGAGGCAAAAAGAAAGCTTGGAAGTTTGAACGCAATCGAAGTTATGGTTGGAGATTGTCTTGAACTCCAGAACGATATTTATTTTCCAGGTAAACCAAATCCAGGAAGAAGTTATGTAGCCATAATCGGCCGGCCGGGACAAACTTATCTGGGTGCCCACGACGTAATGTGTGACTACCATCCTATCTATGCGGTTCGTGATGCAGTCCGCCAAGTCAGGCGTGACCCTGGGCGGATGTTGCTTTTTAGTTACGCTCTGGTTGCTTCAAGATTTTATTTCCCAGACGTCATGTACAAAGACCGACAGCATCTTTTGGAGTTGAACTTCCAGCAGGAGTGCTTGATTGGCCGGGAAATGGACCCACCTGTGTACCTTGCTATGTATGAGTTGGAGGATGGGGAAATCAAAATTAAAAGAATCGTTAAGACAAGCGTTAAGAAATGGCTGCCCTTTGCTTTTTCACCTGCCAACTTTGGTAAAGAATTTGTCCAAGAGGCTACAGCAAAATTTAAAAAAATGAGACAATAAATCCGCCAAGAGGCGGATTTTAAAGTATGTCTATTGTCAGTTTTTTGGGTTTTGGCGGTTCAGGCTCGCTTACGACTTGGGCAGTAACTGGTTGATTGCCTTTGCTCTGGCCTTGGCTCTGGTCTATTTCCTTCATTAGGTTCTCGACGTCTTCTACTTTGTATAGCCGGTAGTTGTTGAATGGGTTCCGGTAAGCTGAGAGCTTGCCTTTTTGGTCCCAATTGCGAACAGTCAGAGGTGTAACTCCTACTAGTCGGGCAACTTCCTTAACTGTGAGAAATTTCTTAGGCATATTATAACTTGCTGGCCGCTCCCCGTGATTGCCTTCGGCAATTTTACGGGGTACGCTCTTGACCGATTTCTGCGTTGCAAGCTCCAGTCCTCCTTCGCAGTACTACTGTACAGCTCAGTTCGGGCTTCGCTTGCGCCTTGAACTCGGTCAAGCCAGCAGCGTTCTAGAATATAAAACAGATGAAGAATCGATAATGTTATTTTCAAACATTGCGAGAGGGATAGGTAACAAACAGTGGCTTATAAACTGACAGGAAAGCTGGAACTGACTGAAAGGAATTCCAGAAGGCTTCCGGAGGTTTTAAGCCATTGTTTGTCTAGCCCGAAGCACCGGTTGAAAATGACATTACCGATTCTGAGCGGTTTCATTAATATCAATCTTTTATAATGTTAACACCGTATAATTTTATATCAATGTTGATAAATCGGATTTGAAGATATTTTATTGCTGATATAATTATCACATGTCTTTAAACAACGAATCATCTCTTCCGCTAGCTAGCGGACAAACCCCAGAGGCTCAAACGGTTCCAGTGAGCAATTCTGGCAACTGGCTTCTTGTCGGTGCCATAGCTGGTGAAGTTTCCGAGGAACCCAAGGAAATTAAAAACAGCATGTATAACCGTATCGCTGGCTGGATAGTTTTAGTCGGTACGGCTTTAATGCTGCCGTTTTTTCTTCCCTTTACGACTAGTCCGATCGAACTGAATAAACAGCTCCTTATTATCGGTTTTACCGGCGTTGCTCTTGTTTTGTGGCTTATAGGCGTTGTTTCGTCGGGGTATTTGAAATGGAGGCCCAATAAATTTTTGATGCCTTTGGGCGCCCTGGCGTTGGCCAACATCATTGCCGTATTATTTTCCCCAACAAAGTTCAAAAGTATCTACGGACTAAGTTCCAGCCTGAGCAGTTCTTTGGTTGCCGTGATCACCCTTATCGTTTTGTATTTGCTTATCGTCAATCTTTTTGACGATAAAGGTAAGAAGATCCACATCTTCTTAATGGTTTCTTTGGGCGCGGTATTCGTATATGGGATATTGCACTGGTTTGGCGTCTATCCTTTGAAATTCTCATTCTCCAAATCCAACTTCTTTAACACGCTTGGTTCCCCGAACTCGCTTGGAATGTTGGCGGCGGTAACTTTGCCATTTTTGCATAAGTTCCAGTGGCCAAACCACCCCAGATTGGGCTGGTATCTATCTAAGGCTTTCTTGATTGCGGGAATATTTGTTTTATTCGTAATCAATTGGTGGGTATTTTGGCTCATAGCGATTATAGGCATGTTTGCTCTTATTGGTTTGGGCAGCTTGAATGCGAAGCTATTCAGGGTGTTTGATTACCGCATCCCATTGGTAGTTATAATTCTTGGCGTTTTCATGATGTCCGTGAATTTTGACGTTCCGGTGCTGAAGAAGAATTTTCCTGTCGAGGTGGCTCCTTCCCAGGGCTTATCGCTTAAAATTGCCACCTCAAGCCTCAAAGAAAAAGTAGTCTGGGGCTTTGGCCTGGAGAACTTTTCGACCGCTTTTGACAAGTTCGGATCGACAGCTTTATCGGATACATCTTTATCCGGCCTTAAATTTTACGACTCTACTTCGGAATTCTTCAATTCTTTGGTTAATGGCGGTGTTCTTTTAGCCCTAGCCACTTTGTTTTTATTGGTGACCATTGTTTGGGAGATCGTCAAATCTTACAGATCTAAGGTTATGCGTGACGAATCGGTAAATGGCGTGATGGCCATGATGCTGGCTTTAGTGGCTGCGTTTTTCTTTTACCCATTTAATTTAAGTTTAGCCTTTATCTTTTATATTTCCCTCGCTCTGGTGGGACTAATTCTTTGGGGTGATGATAAAAAATTCTACAGCATTGAAAAGAGCCCATTTTTGTCTTTGATGTCCTCGTTAGGGTTTATCGGCGGTTTGGTTTTGGTTCTGGTGGCCGGATATTTTGCAACCCTTTCATATATCGCTGATATTAAATACGCCAAAGCTACAGAGGCAGAGGATGATCAGGTGGCTGCTAATATTTTGGCGGAGGCTGTAAGGTGGAATGACAAGGACGACAGGTATTATCGTTCTCTTTCCCAAGTTTCCTTAAAATTACTCTCGAAAGAATTGAACAAACCCAAAGACGACCCTCAAAAAGGCACCAACATGCAAAACTACATAGCTTCGTCTGTTAATTTTGCCAGAAAAGCTGTTGAAGTTGGGCCGCAGGAATCTTTAAACTGGTCTAATCTTGGCAATGTTTACAGTAATCTCTTTGGTTTGGTAGAAAATGTAGAGAAGCTTGCCGAGGAATCATATATTAAAGCCAGCGAGTTGCGCCCGGGGGATGCGAGCTATTACGGCCAAATCGGCACTCTTTATATGACCAAAGGAGACGTATTAAAACGTCTGGGGGCAAATTCTACAAAGACCAATGAAGAGTCAGCGGCAGCATACAAGAAATCAGAAGAGGCATTCAAAAAAGCAATAGAGATCTCGAATAATTTTGGCCAAGCGATATATAACTTGGGAGCAGTTTATGATAGGCAGGGGAGAGTTGGCGAATCTATCAAACAACTTGAAAAGTTAGCACCGTCAAACACCAATCAACCCGGACTCATGTTCGAATTGGGTCTGCTGTACTATCGAGCAAACAGGAAGAATGACGCTTTCAACCAATTGCAAAGGGCCATCCTTTTAGCCCCGGACTATTCTAACGCAAGATGGTACCTTGCTTTGCTGTATGAAGAAAGGAACGAATTGGGCTTGGCCGTTGAACAACTGGAAAAAATATTAAGCCTCGAATCGAATAAAGACAACCAAGAAATAAAGAAGAAACTGGAACAACTTAGATCAGGCAAGAGAAGCACGCCTTCTGACGTGCTTGGCCACCGGCCATTATAAAGTAGCAAGTAGATAGTAGTAAGTAGTTAGGCAAATGAAGCCAAAGATACAATTTGACATCAAAACAATCGCCACGCTCGTGGCGATTGTTTTGATTGCCCTAGCCTCGTTCACCATTTTTTATCCGGTTGATTTGGGTACTGATGGGAAAGTATTTGAAATAAAGGAGGGGAGCGGTTTGTCTGAAGTTGCCGGAAACCTGAAGTCGGAGGATTTAATAAGGAGTAAATATATTTTCATTTTTTATACCCTGGCTTTAGGGCAAGACAAAAATTTAAAAGCCGGAAAATATAATTTGCCGGCAAAAATCTCGATCCATGACATCTTATACATACTATCCGAAGGCCTGTCTGAACACGATGATGTAGAGGTTACAATTCCGGAAGGAATGAACGTGTGGGAAATAGATAAGGTATTCTCAGCATCGGGTCTTACCAAGAGCGGAGAGTTTGCTAATGTGGCGGTTGGTCTTGAGGGGCAATTGTTCCCAGATACTTATAAATTTAAAAAAGACGCTACAGTAGAAGATATTATTGAGAGAATGACAAGCAACTTCTCATCTAAGACCAAAGACGTATATAGCGAAGATCTCATAATCGCCTCAATGTTGGAAAAAGAAGCTAAGACAAAAGAGGATATGGAGCTGGTGGCCGGCGTGATACACAGAAGGTTGGGATTAGACATGTTGCTCCAGATAGACGCCACCGTTGCTTATGGCGCTTGTTTAAAGACGCCCAGTAATAGGTTGTGTGACGTGACTTTAGTGGGAATTGCTAACGAATTAAAAATAGATGGCCCGTACAACACATATCAAAGAAAAGGCTTGCCACCAGGGCCCATATCCAATCCGGGCCTACAAGCAATCCAAGCAGCTCAAAATCCCAAAAAGAGTGACTCCCTATACTATCTTTCTACTCGCGATGGAAGCCAGATAATATATTCCAAAACAGCCGACGAACATCTAAGAAATCGTAAAAAATACCTAGGGTTTTAAATTTCTAATTTCTAATTGACCTAATTTCTAACTTGTGATAGGATATGGCTACCGTAGATAGCGTGCGAACAATAAGTCGCGCTGAGGTGAGCCCGATATTTCGAAATATCGTTTAGTGGTCGACTACGGTTTAGAAACCGTTTTTTGTTTTATATATGAAAAGTAAACAACGCAAATCAGAAGAATTATCAAAACTTAAAGAGAAACTGCCGAAATCCAAAATTACTGTATTTACTTCTTTTGCCAAGCAAGGCCAGAAGGGATTGTCTGTAAGCCAGGCTACAGAATTGAAGAGATTGCTAAGGGCAAACGAGGCCGAATACTTTGTTACCAAAAAGACTCTTATGGATCGCGCAATCAAGAATTATGACGGCTTAGATATTTATGGAATGTCAGGATCTTTGGGATTGGTTTTGGGTTATGGAAGCCCTTTCGATATCGCCAAAAAGATATATGAGTTTTCAAGAAAGAATCCGGCGATAGAATTTTACGGGGCAATATTGGATAACGTCTTTGTGTCTCGGGACAGGTTCCTGGAGATTGCTAAGCTGCCACCCAAAGAAGTATTGCTTGGTAGGCTTGTCGGGATGCTTACATATCCAATGAGAGGTTTGGCAGTCGCATTGAGCGAGGTCGCTAAAAAACAAACAAGCTAAAATCATTTAAACTTATGGATAAAACTAAATTTTTAGAAGAAGTCGAAAAAATGTCTGTTGCCGAGTTGAACGACTTGGTAAAGGCATTGGAAGAGAAGTTCGGTGTTTCCGCTGCAGCTATGGCCGTAGCAGGTCCAGCAGCCGGTGCTGAAGCCGGAGCCGGGGAAGAAAAAGACAGCTACACCGTTGTCTTGAAAGACGCCGGTAATGCCAAGATACAAGTTATCAAGGCATTGAGGGAAGTAACCGGTCTTGGCCTTAAAGAAGCCAAAGATTTGACCGACAAAGCACCCACAAATGTCAAAGAGGGTGTAAAGAAAGCCGAAGCTGACGAGATCAAATCAAAACTCGAATCAGCCGGTGCAGTAATCGAACTCAAGTAAAAATCAAAAACCGTCCATTGCTATACTTGGGCGGTTTTTGATTTACTCTACTTTCCAGATTTTGGAGTCTTGAGAGGTTAGATACACGACGCCTTGGGCATCTAAGTACGCGTTAGTAAATGGTTCTGTATTGCCGAGTTTGACCACTTTTACGAATGTGCCGGTCTCTTTGTTGGCTACATAAATTCTGCCTAATTTTTTGTTTACCAAATATATCCCAGGCAAATCTTTTGCCGTCAAAAAGGCTACATCTTCAGATGCGACTGACGTATTAAATTCATTAACTTTGTCTCCTTTATAATATTTAGTCACCAATCCGGATTTATTAAGA
>Ga0209542_10004116_pt1 | contig 30213 bp, 31 predicted proteins | sample RifCSPhighO2_01_FD_184028 | JGI IMG/M metagenome (GOLD analysis project Ga0209542, IMG submission 184028) | Soil microbial communities from Rifle, Colorado - Rifle CSP2_plank highO2_0.1 (SPAdes) (version 2) | ecosystem: Environmental > Terrestrial > Deep subsurface > Rock core/Sediment ... | reverse complement strand
GTCGAGCTCCTCGGCATCGGGGAAGGCGACTTCGTGCGCATCTCCATCGAGAAGGTGAAGAAGAATGCGCGATGAGCTGGACGCCCTGTTCCGGGAACTGCAGAGCAAGGCGGCCGTGAACTACCATCTCGGCGGGGTGGTCAGGGGCCTGATGGACGTCCAGCCCCCGCTCGACCAGAAGGACGAGCGCTTCAGGAGGAGAATGACGCGGGGCTTCATCAGGGAGCACAAGGGGAACCTGGACGCGGCCATGGACCACCTCAACAGGTTCGCGATGGTCATCGGCAACCTCGAGATGCTGTACCAGCAGATCCTCGACCATCCTGAGCTTGACCTCGAGAGCAAGGTGGTGCTCGAGAACTCCGCCAGGGACCACGTCGCCAGGCTCAAGCGCCTCCACGGCAGGCAGAAGACGACGCTGACGGACATCACGCAGCTGTTCCTCAGGCTGTCCAGAAAGTGCCTAAAGGGGACTAGGAAGCGGAAATAGCCAAGCAAAATCTTTATAACGCCTCCGCCCACCCTCCGCCCATGTCAGGCTTCAATCCCCTCGCCTATGAGCCGGAGATATTGAAATTCTGGGAAGACCGGAAGACGCATCTCCTGGCCAGCCAGCGCAACCGCGGGAAGAAGCCGTTCTATTTCCTTGACGGGCCGCCGTACACATCGGGAAAGGTCCACATCGGCACGGCCTGGAACAAGTCATTGAAGGACTCCATCCTGAGGTACAAGCGCATGCAGGGCTTCGAGGTGCTGGACCGCGCGGGATACGACATGCACGGCCTGCCGACGGAGAACGCCGCGGAGAAGAAGCTCGGCATCAGGAGCAAGGACGATATCGCTAAGTTCGGCGTGGACGGGTTCGTGAAGGCGTGCAAGGAGCTCTCCATCGAGAACATGAGGGTCATGAACGAGGACTTCAGGCGCCTGGGCGTGTGGATGGATTTTGACAACGCGTACCAGTCCGTCACCCGGGAGTTCATCGACGGCGAATGGTGGCTCGTGAAGCAGGCCCATGAGAAAGGGCGCCTCTACGAGGGCATGCGCTCCATGGCCTGGGACTGGGCGCACCAGACGGCGCTGGCGAAGCACGAGCTCGAGTACAAGATGGTGTCCGACCCGTCCATCTTCGTGAAGATGAAGGCGGCGGGCAAGGAGGATGAGTACTTCATCGTCTGGACCACGACGCCGTGGACCATCCCGTTCAACCTCGGCATCATGGTGCATCCGGACATCGAGTACGTCAGGTGCAAGGTCGAAGGCGAGACCTGGATCGTGGCGAAAGCGCTGGCGGGGGTCTTCATCGGCTCCGTCGCGGGCAAACAGTTCACGGTCCTGGAAGAGTTCAGGGGAGAGAGGCTCAAAGGCGCCGGATACGTCCATCCCTTCCACGACGAGCTGAAGGAGCATTACGAGGGGATAAAGCGCCAGCATCCGAATGCCCACACCGTGGTCCTGACCGAGGAACATGTGGACACCTCCTCGGGAACCGGGCTCGTGCACATGGCGCCCGGCTGCGGCCCGGAAGACTACGAGGTCGGCTACCGGAACAACCTTCCCGCGTGGAACACCGTCAGGGAAGACGGCCATTTCGGGGAAGGCATGGGGAAATTCACCGGCAGGCACGCCATCAGGGACAACAAGGCGTTCATCGAGGACCTCGACGGGTGCGGCGCCCTCATCGCCAGGACGCAGGTGGAGCACCAGTACCCCTTCGGCCAGCGCAGCAACCAGCCGGTCATCTTCCGCACGACGAAGCAATGGTTCTTCAGGGTGGAGGACATCAAGCGGCAGATGATTGCGGAGAACGACAAGGTGCAGTGGGTGCCGAAAGCAGGGTACAACGCGTTCAACTCCTGGCTCGAGAACCTCAGGGACAATTCCATCTCCAAGCAGCGCTACTGGGGCACTCCCCTTCCGGTATGGAGGAATACGGAGGATCCGGATGATTATCTGGTGGTGGGAAGCGTCGGGGAGCTTGAGCAGCTGTCCGGCATGAAGGTCGAGGAGCCGCACATCCCGTGGATAGACGATATTGTCATCAGGAAGGGCGGCAAGGCCTACAAGCGGGTGCCGGACGTGCTTGATGTCTGGGTGGATGCGGGCTGCGCGTCGTGGAATTCCCTCGATTTCCCGCACCGCAAGGACCTTTTCGACAGGTATTTTCCCGCTGATTTCATCCTTGAGGGCAAGGACCAGGTCAGGGGATGGTTCAACCTCCTGCATGTGGCCTCCATGGTCGCGCTCGGCAGGCCGAGCTTCAAGGCCGCCTACATGCACGGCTTCGTGCAGGACGCCCTCGGCAGGAAGATGTCCAAGTCCCTCGGCAACTACATCACTCCCGAGGAGGTTGTCTCAAAGTATGGCGCTGACACGCTGCGCTACTACATGATCTCCGGCACGAGCGCGGGGGTGGACATCAACTACAACTTCGACGACATGAAGGTCAAGCACAAGAACCTCATGGTGCTGTGGAACATCCACCGGTACGTGCTCGACCTCGCGAGGCAGTCCGGATTCAACCCTACCGAAGCAGGAGGGATGGAAGGATATGAGTACGATCTCGAGGAGCATTACATCATCTCCAAGCTGCATTCCTCCATCAGGAAGGCCACGAAGCTGTACGACGAGTACCGCCTCGACGAGGTCCCTGCCGTCGTGGAGCACCTCTTCCTCGAGTTGAGCAGGACGTATCTCCAGCTCACGCGCGAGAAGGCATCCGGCAGCGAGGACGAGAAGAGGCTGGTGTGCGGCGTGGCCTGCACGGTGCTCATGGAATCCCTTAGGCTGTTCGCGCCCGTCGCGCCGTTCATCACCGAGAAACTTTACCAGAACCTGAAGCACGCGTTCAACCTGGAAGAAGAGAGCATCCATCTTTGCCATTGGCCCGCGCACAATGAATCCCGGATAAACAAGGACCTCGAGGAGCAGATGGAGGCTGCCGCCCAGCTGGTGCAGGCAGCCCTTGGCGCAAGGGAGAAGATGCAGCGCGGCGTCCGCTGGCCGCTCCGCGAGATGATCGTCGTCACGCAGGACGGAAAAACCGTGGAAGCGGTCGAGGCACTGCGCGACTCCATACAGAAGCAGGTGAACGTGAAATCCATCTCCATACAGCAATCGTTGCCGGGCATCAGGCAGTCTGTCAGGCCGGACTTCAACAATCTCGGGCCGGACTTCGGCAAGGATGCCGCGAAGGTCATCGCGCACCTCGCCACCAGCAGCCCAGAGACAATCCTGAGCCACATCGAGAGGGAAGGGAAATATGCCCTTAAGGTCGAGGACAAGACATTCAATATCGTCAGGGAGCACCTCATCGTGACGCGGGACATTCCCGGAAAGTACGTGGAGGCTGCCTTCAGGAACGGCTTCCTCTACCTGGACAAGGACCTCACGGATGAGCTGGAGGCGGAAGGGTACGCGCGCGAAGCGACGAGGCGCATCCAGGCATTGCGCAAGAAATCCGGGCTGGAGAAGCACCAGCAGATTGTGCTCTTCATCAAGGTGGACGGGGAGCTGAAGGCGATGCTTGGCAGATGGGAAGCGCAGATAAGGGACAAGGTCGGCGCCAGCGTCATAAAGATTTCGGAGCTCGACCCGGCGAAGCAGCACCAGCACATGTCCCAGGAGAAGATAAGGGGGAAGGGGATGGCGCTGTTTTTTGACGTGTTATAACAAGAATTATTTTTTCATGTTTCCAGAATTATATTCGACGACTTTATCCCACAAGATAGTCCCATCATTAGTGCAGAAATCATTGAGGAACTCTTTGGTTAGTTTGTTGATCAAGCGCGCTTTTCTCTCCTTGAAGTTTTCATTGAGTTCTTTCGCATGATGTCCCAATGGCTCGATGATGTCTTTATAAAATGAAGGGCTGCCGCTCACCATGTGCCAAAATTCCTGTCCGCAAATTTGTGCAATGAACCCTTTTTTGAGGGTCTTTTTGGCCTTCCCGTAGCACACTCCGAGCATGCAATGAACTTTATTGACATGGGAAGACTGCAAAAGGACGCGTTGCGCTTTTTTGAAGTCAGATTCAAGCGCTTTCCATTGGCTGCTATTGCCCCAATTAAGGCCGGATTTGATGGAAATGACAAAAATTTCTTTGCCTTTTCGATAATGGAAGTCTATTCCGTCGGATGATGATTTTGAAGCTGCAAGTTTTTTTTGGGCGATATAGATGGCGAGATCTTCCATAAAGTCGCCAAAAATCTCTTCTTCGGAAGATGAGAGGCGAGCATCAAGAAAGGAAGTGACAAGTTCCTGAGCAGTTAGGATGTTCTTAGCCCTGAACAAGTACGGGTTCTTCTTCCTGAGCAACAAGGGTAGATTGGTGCTTTCCAGGCTTTTCAGCCGATTTTCGTGAAAGACCCCTATGTTGCGTTGGATGTAATCCCGAACATCCTTCAGTTTTACTTGTTTCATGGTGAATCCTCTTCTTTGCATAGGTTTTATACCTTTGTACAACATCAATGAGCAAGTAGTCACGCCCAAGAGAAGTGCATGCGACGCCGGTCGTGCCGGATCCTGCAAAGGGATCAAGTACGACGTCTCCTTCCTTGGTGAAGAGCTTGATGAACCACGCAGGCAAGGATACCGGGAAGACAGCACTATGATTCTTGTTGCCGCATTCCGTTGACAAGTGAAGGACATTATCGGGGTATACCCTGGTTCTTCCCAACCAGTTTGATATGTTCTTCCCAAAGCCGCTACCGACCGAGGAAGGGTCCCTTATCTTGTCACGGTTGCTGAGATGTGCCAAGCGGGATTTGGACCAATCGCCTATGGGCACCATCACGTTCTCCTGATACATGTGGAATCGTTTTGACTTGTTGAATTGAAGGCAGCGTTCCCAAGCGTCCCTGAACCTGTTCGGCCATTTTCCAGGGTGGCAGTTTTTCTTGTGCCAAACGAATTCTTCTGTCCACATCCAGCCTTGTCCCTTCATTTCCCTGATCAAATCCATGACGTAGGTGTGGCGTTCGCCGTCAACGACTTTCTCCTTGATGTTCAGGATGAATGTCCCTGTTGGCTTAAGCACCCGAAAAAATTCCTTGGAGCGGGGAAGAAACCATTCCACATACTTATCGGGATGAATTCCTCCATACGTGCCTTTCCTGCTGTCTGCATAAGGGGGTGAAGTGATAATGAGGTCAATGCTGTTATCCGGGACTGATGTTAATGTATCTTTACAGTCTCCAACTACATATTGATTCCTCATTGTTTGTAGCCTGCCCATTTAAGAACAATCCTTTGTTGCCAATGTGGTTTATAAACGTTATGGGTGTGCTTGTCCAGTGGAAAGAAAGCAAGGTCACGTTCACTTTTTTCTCCTCAGAAAATACCATATTCCGGCAATGGTGCCGAGCAGCGCCGCTAGGCCAACGCCATTCACGACCAGCGGATTCACCAGGAACCAGTCCTGCAGGGAATAGAAATACTCCTTCGTCCCGAAGGGATTGGAGGCATTGAGGAATCCCGTGCCCTTGAGGAAGATGAAGATGATGCCCGTGGCAATCAGCAGCGTCCCCGCGATGAGGTTGGTTGAGTGCATCTCCACGCGCTCGCCGAAGAGGGAAAAGGAGAAGGTCCTGCCCCGCATGAACCTGGAATCCCCAAGATTATACTTGTCGTAGAAGAACGCGATGAGGAAGAAGGGCACGAACACGCCGAGGGAGTAGGAGATCATGAGGAAGGTTGCCGTGAGGTAGTTGTGGAACACGCTGGCCGTGAGCAATACCCCTGAGAGCACGGGCCCCACGCACAGCACCCAGCCGAAGCCGAACAGCGCCCCGGTGACGAAGATGTCCCAGGGAGTCTTCCCTGCCGACGAGCGCGTCTGGCCGAAGGCGAACGACACGCCGAACAGGTAGAGGATGCCGAGGAAGATGAGCAGGAATCCCGCGATGGAGATGTAAAACCCCAGGTTCAGGAAGAATGCCGTGAAGAACTTCCCCACTGCAGTGGCCGCGATGCCGAGCAGGATGAAAACGGGCGTGAAGCCGAGGAAGAAGAGCAGGGTCATCCTCGTCAGCTGCCTCCGCTGCTTGAACGTGTAGGCGAAGAATGCGGGCAGCACGGGCAGGATGCACGGTGACAGGATGGTCGTCACCCCTGCCAGGAAAGCGATGAGGAACGACACTTTGGCGAGGAAGTCAGTGGCGAATTTCTGGTTCTCCGCCTGTATCTTCTGGATGCCGGGGGGGAGCCCGGAATCCTGGGCTGCCGCAAAAGGCGCAAAGAGCAGAATCGCGCTGATGACGGCGCCAATGACGACAAGACCGGAAAAGATATTGTTGAGTTTCATGATGATGAAATCCTGTTAATGAAAGGCGAAAGCAAAAAACGAAAAAGGGAATGGCGGGCCCATCAGGCAGACGGGTTTTCAGCAGGCACGGTGATGACTTCCCCGCTCGTCAGGTTCTTGTACGAGAATCCCGCGCCCAACGCGCCATTGTCGCGGAAGACGAAGGTGTTGTCCTTGCCAATCGTGCCCACGGTCCCCCACACGTCGCTGAAGCCGGGGTAGAGCACCGCATCTCCTTTCAGGATGATCGTCGGGACCGAAGTGATGCCATGCTGCTGCAGGAGCTGCTGGCCTTCCGCAGAGGAGATGTCCACCGTCTTCTCGGAGGATATCGCGACGCCGAAGTTGGCAAGGATCTGCTTGTGGAGCGAGACATCATAGCATGCGGTGCAGCCCTTGTCCGTGAGCATGATGAGCTCCACGAGGCCGTACACCCTCTTGTCCGAGAGGTTGTAGTACGGCAGGTGGCTCTCGTAGACATAGAGATTTCCGGATTTCTTGAATCCGCCCTGGGTCATGACCTGAAGGACGTCGGGATAGGCCTCGGCATCTTCCGAGAAGATGAGCGCAGGGAGCACGGCGATGCCGTTGTCCCTGATCAGCTTCTGCGCCTGGGGATCGTCCGCCTTGAATTCCGCGTCCGAGGCGAAGAACACACCCTGCTGGGTGAAGATGTCGACGATGGTCTTCATGTCCAGGCACTGCTTGCAGGAGGAAGGCGCGTCGATGACCTGCGCGTTGACCCTGCCCCTGACCGTGCCTGACGCGGGATCGTAATAGGGGGGGGCTATCTGGTCATAGACCAGCCCGTTGCCCCTGGCCTCGAAGTTGGGAGCGGAGATCTTGCCCACTTCCCCCTCCAGGATGATGGCCGGAAGGCGCTTGATGCCATAGGCATCGATGAGGGAAGAGGCGTCCTGCGGCGAGAGGGCCTGCTCAGAGGTGAGATTGATGTTGGACTGCTTTATTTTCTCGATGAGGGGGGAGGCGTCCGTGCAGCCGTCGCAGTCCGGCTGGATCAGGGTGAGCTGGATGCTCGCCGGCCTGCTTGCCTCCTTGATCTGGCTGATCTTCGCGTCCATCCTGGAATCAAGGCCGAGGATGATGCCTGCATTGATGAGGGAAAGCAAGACAAGGAGGGATATTCCGCCCAAAAGGAGAAGGGTGACTGCCTTGTTCATGGTGCTAGCAGCCGCCTACCATCGACGGGAGGCTGTTGATGTTCTGGGAGAGCGAATTGCCCGCTTCGGACGATGCGCCGACGGTTGCCTTCGCGCTTGCGCCCGAGACCTTGAGGGAGTCGTCGCTCAGCTTGTCTTTCAGGCCCATCAGCTCGACGGCCTGCACCGCCGACACCAGCACGAGAAGCCCGACCATCACCAGCATGACGATGGTCTTGGTGTCCATCGTCTTGGCCGGGGAAGCGCTTCCCGCATGCTCATGCTCTTTTTTATGTTCAGTATGTTCATGCTCGTGTTTTTCCATGTTAGCATCCTCCGACCATTCCCGGCAGGCTCTGCAGCTGGGACGCGTCCTTGCCCGCGACGTCCATCGCCAGGGCCACCATGTTCTTGGGGAAGAATATAGTCTTCCACCTCATCACTTCGCGCAGGACTTCTGCATCGCTGTAGTCCGTGTTGAGCATGAGCCCGAGGGCGATTGCCTGGGCGGCAGGGTTGTGCGCGCAGCCGCAGCGCAGCTCCCCGTCAGAGGTGATGCCCTGCGGGCCGACGCCGCAGCAGTACTCGCAGCTGATTCCGGTTGGTCTCGCTGCCAGGCCGAGGTAGCGCTGCCAGACGTCCGGATGCTGCTGCTTGACTTCCTCTTTGAGGGAATAGTACCATTTCGAGAGATATTCCATCGAGGCCACGGGATCATCGAAGGTGATGCCGCCCAGCGCCTCGCTGTATTCCGGCGTCCCCGTGGGGATCATGATGGCGATGGCGTCATTCTCGTCCGTGATCTGGCTCAGTTCCGGGAAGAGCGTCTTGATGGCCATCGCGGTCGAGGTGATCTGGCTCGTGTCCGCCTTGTCGAGGCTGGCCGTGCCTCCGCCGCCGAAGGATATCCTCCCCTTGGAGACGCCGCCGGACGCGGAATCCACCATGCCGGTGAGCGCGCTCACCTGGTACTGGTTGAACGCAATAAGGAGCGCGGAGAGGACGAGCAATGAGACGAGAATGGTCGTTGTGGTCTTTTCTTCCATCTGCGGTGCCCCACGGCGGTCGATTATAAATATTGCGCCCCGGCAACGGCATGGTGTGCTGCCGTCGGAGCGCATTACTCTTACAAATGTTGTAAAGGTTTGTGTATATAAAGGTTTCTATGGAAATTTCTCCATAATTATTTTATAGGGATTCCTACGCCCTGTTGAACGGTGGTCTCAATGGACGCATTGTACATGACGGATTCTTATTGCAGGGAATTTGAGGCGACGGTGGCGTCTGTCGCCGATGGCAGGTATGTCGTGCTGGACCGGAGCGCGTTCTATCCGCAGGGTGGGGGCCAGCCCAGTGATACGGGTGTTTTGCTGTGCAATACTGGGGAATACCCCATCGTCTCTGTCAAGAAAATCAATGGCATAGCCTGCCATGAGACGCCCAACCCGGGATTGAAAGCTGGGGACAGGGTGCTGGGAAAAATAAACTGGGAGAGGCGCTATGCGCTGATGAGGATGCATACGGCAGCGCACCTGCTGGCGGCCATCATCCACACCAAGACCCGGGCGCTCATCACCGGCAACCAGCTGGATGTCGGGAAGAGCCGGATCGACTTCTCCCTTGAGCAGTTCGACCAGGAGAAATTCAGGGAGTATGTCGCCGTGGCCAACGAGCTGATCCGGAAGGACCTGCCCGTCTCCGTATCGTTCATGCCGCGCGACGAGGCCCTCAAGATGCCGGGCATGGTGAAGCTGGCTGGAGCATTGCCGCCGAGCGTGCAGGAGCTGCGCATCGTCTCCATCGAGGGGGTGGACACGCAGGCGGACGGCGGCACGCACGTGAAGTCATTGAAGGAGATTGGCACCATTGAGCTGCTGAAGATGGAGAACAAGGGGAAGGACAACAGAAGGATGTATTATGCATGTATCATGCGGTGAATTCTTGGGTGCCTCTGTATGCTGCGCCAGAAGATGTCACCCCTTTAGAGGACTAATAAAAAGCATAACTATAAAAATGGGCTTGCAAAAGCCAAGAGCAGGGGATCCTGTTGGGAAAAACACTCAGGGCAATCGTTGCTTCTGCCGCAGTGGCATGTGCTGTGGGAGGATACCCGCCGCCGGGGATTTCTCAGGGGGTGGACAATCGGGGGCACGTCCCTATGCAGACACCGAGGCCTTTTTCAGAACCTCAGCTATATTCCCCTGCTAAGGGCTGGAAGCCGACAGGAGTGCTCGCGGATTATGCTGTTGAATTTGCCCCTGGCCATGGCCTGCCTGTTGATGTGTTGAAAAATCCGGCTGCTTACCAAAACAAAATACTTGGCGGGCCGAAAGGGGCGCTGGACAAGGCGCTGTCCCTCGGCACGTTCGGGCATGTGATCGTCGCCTACACCATGGGGAAGGCCAATCTTAAAAAGGTGGTGTGCTTCCGCCGGAATGAGGATGGGAAATACGGCACGGGAGCAGCCGACATCTACGTCCATGAGCCACCCACCAGCAACAACAGGCCGGAAACGGTCGAAGTGCTTGCCGCCACGGACAAGGTCCTCACGCCTGCCACCCAATGGCATTCCCTCGGCATAAAATCAGTGGCGGATTCCCGGAATAATTTCATCCCATTCACGCTGCCGCATTCCATCGAACTGGCGTATTACGCGAAGGTTGTTGACGCCGGGAGCAAGCTCACGCCTGCGGGCGCCCTCGCGGGATTTGACGCCTCAGCGGTATACTTCACCCTGCCCTGCGAGCAGGCGATTTCTTTTTCACCGGGACCTTTTTCCCTGAGAAAATAATAAAAGAAGCGGGCGAGCGTCCCGCCCCTTAATCCCCGCCGCCACGTTGTGACTTTTGGTTAAATTCCCCTCTGTTGTTCAAAATAATCAATTTCAGCCTGGATTGCCCGGGGTTCAAATATTGTAATATAACTCCAGGCTAAACTTATTGCAAAAGACAGTGAATTGTTCAGATGTTCCTCGCAATCCCCATTTTTGATATGAGCTAGTTCATGTATAACTTCTAAAATTGAACCGTCTTTCTTTATTTTCAGAGTGTAACTGCTGTCCAAGTCATTTTTCTTGACCCCACTTCTGAAATTGGTTAGAACCATTGAGATGCTCTTATTATACAATTTATGCCAATTTTTTCCTTTATCTAAAAAACTAATCTTATTTTTTTCATTAATTTTCATTCTACACCTATTCCTCATTTTAAATTGGTTCCAAAATAAAGGAATATACTTATAGATTTTAACAATTAAAAAAATAATAATAAATGTAGTGTGCACCACCCTTACAATAACAGAATAGGAGTTACTTACCATGTTAATATTAAATTTGGAAGAGCCCGAATAGTTCGGGACTCATACCAAAACTGAAATCCCCGCCGCCGGATTTGAACCAGCAACCTCACGGGCACAGCTGGTCATGCGTCATCTCAGCCACGCGGCAACTCTGCATGACATCTACAGCCGTGCGCTCTACCGTTGAGCTAGACGGGGCTGGTTCCGAGGGAAGGAGGTTTGTTTATAAAGATTATGCAGTGCCGCGCCCCCCCATTTCCTCAACTTTTTCCGTTCGGTTTTCCATAATGTTTATAATTGAATAATCACTCCTGAGTGGTATGGGAAAACACCCCCCGTTTCTTGAATCCGCAGCCGCAGCTCCGCAGGCATATGACGGGGCTGATGAGATAACGGCAGTCATCAAGAGAGGATGGGGGCAGGTTACGGAAAAAATCAGGCGGAAGATTGCCTGGGAAAGGATTTCTGCGGCCTGGTCATCCGTTGCGGCGCGGGAGAGGACGCTTGATGCCATCAGCGGGAGCGCCCTGGGCTTCGAGGACGCGATTGCCGCCTATGGGAAGCGACAGAGAAGCAGCGGCCTCTACAGGGTGTTTGATCAAAGCCTTTCCGGCCTTACTCCGCTCCAGGAGAACGCGGTGAGGTGGGGCTATGACCTCGCGCACCAGAGATGGGGTGCGCTGGATTCCATACGAAACCACTCCCCTTATGAAGAGCTTGAACCGTTCGTGCCATGCAGAATATGGAAGATAATCGACCATTCGATGAGGTATGGCCCCAGGACGCTTGGCTATTCCGTGTACACAGAGCCGGTAGCCCTCACGCTCCTTTCCCAACTGAAGGATGTGTACAGGGCAGAACAAAAGAGCATGAAATAAGGAGCCTAATCCTCAAATCCCCACTTCCCGACCATCGGCGAGAAGAGGAACTGGCCGAGGAACTCGTACGCGAGGGTGCCGTCCTTCCGCTTGACGCCTTTCACCATCTCCTGCTCGCGCGCATCGCCCACGGGGCCGACGATGATGCCTCCCGGCTTCAATTGCCCGATCAATGGCTTGGGAAACTCCCTGCACGCAGCCGTGATGACTATCTTGTCATAGGGCGCGTCTTTCTCCCACCCGCGCGAGCCGTCCGCCTCGTGCACCTGGGCGTTGGAGATGCCCGCTTTCTTGAGATTGGCCTTCGCGAACTGCACCAGCTCGGGGATGACCTCGGTGGTGACGACCTTGCCATTCGGCCCCACGATCTTCGCGATGATCGCGCTCTGGTAGCCGGAGCCGGCGCCCACCTCGAAGACTTTATCCCCTTCCTCCAGCTCGAGCGCGTGGGTCATGAGCATGACCGTCGTGGGCTGGGAGATGGTCTTCCCCCTCAGGATGGGCAGGGGCATGTCATCATACGCCGATCCCCGCGTCACCTCAAGCACGAAATCCTCCCTGTTGACGCTTGTGAAGGCGTCAAGCTCCGCGGGGGTGAAGAGGAATCTCTCTGTCCAGAACTTGGTGAGCATCGACTTTTGGGTGTTCATGGCATTTCCCCTGGCGTTGAGATATTTAAATGTTCCGAGACTGGAGTTTTGCGGTTCAGACAATGAAACTGCCCATATTCATGCTCGCCTGCGGCTCGCGATAGGTAGTCGGCCTATAATCTCACTTCGCTACGCTCGTCCGTGGCTTTTGCCCCGCAAAAGCAGTGGCCGAGTCCTATTTCCAACCAACGCGCGCACTGGGAGCGCGCCACTCTTTTGCCGAAGGCAGGAGGGATTGTTCAGTGCACTTTCTCCCACCCCAAAGAAAAACCTTTAAATAAAGCCCTTTCCGCCCTTTTCCCAGGTGAGAACCGATGCCCGTAGCCGACAACCAGGGAAGACTGATCATGTTTACCGGGACTGAATGCGACCACTGCCATGCCAACCTGCCCGAGGTCGGGAAGGTGGAGAAGGAGTTGGGCGTGGAGTTCGTCAAGCTCGAGGTGTGGCACAACGCCGAGAACGCCGCCTTTCTGGAGAAGGTGGACCAGGACGGGCAGGGAGAGGTCTGGTGCGGCGGCATCCCCTTCTACTACAACGAGAAGACCGGGAAAAAGCTCTGCGGCCCGCAGAAGTACGAGAAGCTGCTGGCGCTGGCCAAGGGGGAATAAGCCCCGCAGGAGCCAATAGGTTTTTATCTCCTTTCTCTTTGGCATCACTAGTATCATGGCAGACCGACAACTGGCAAAGCCGGAGTGGCTCAGAATTAAGCTGGAGACCAAAGAGCCTTTCCTCGGCATCAAGGATATTCTCAAGAGGCATAAGCTCCACACGGTCTGCGAGGAGGCGCACTGCCCGAACATCCCGGAGTGCTGGAACGGCGGAACTGCGACATTCATGGTGATGGGCGACACCTGCACCCGCGCCTGCAGGTTCTGCGCCGTGAAGACGGCATTTCCGGCCCCGCCGCTCGACCCTGATGAGCCGCAAAAGCTGGCGCAGGCCGTCGCCGAAGTCGGCATGTTCGATTATGTGGTCATCACCTCTGTCGACCGCGATGATTTGGAAGACCAGGGCGCAAATCATTTTGCCGAGTGCATCCGGGAAGTCAAGAAGGCGCATCACGGCATCATCGTCGAAGTCCTCATCCCCGATTTCAGGGGGCGGGAAGACCTCATACAAACCGTCGCGGACGCGAAGCCGGATGTCATCGCCCACAACATCGAGACCGTGGAAAGGCTGCAGCGCACGGCGAGGGACCCCCGGGCCGATTATCACCAGTCATTACATGTTCTGGAGACAGTAAAAAAACTTGATCCATCAATCTACACAAAATCGTCAATCATGCTGGGCCTCGGCGAGCAGGACGAAGAGGTCATGCAGGTGATGAAGGACTTGAGGGCCATCGGCGTGGAGATATTCACCTTGGGGCAATACCTGAGGCCGAGCAGCTGGCACCTCAAGGTGGAGGAGTACGTGCATCCGGACAGGTTTTCCCTGTTCAAGAAGCAGGGCGAGGGGCTCGGCTTCGCCTTTGTGGCTTCCGGTCCTTTTGTCAGGAGTTCTTACAGGGCAGGGGAGCTGTTCATCAGGAACATCATCCAGAAGGATAGGATAGCGCATGGGAAGAACGGCGTCGCCGCGGACGCATGAATCCGGTTCTGTTGCGTTATCGGGAGGTCAGCATGTTTTTTGTGAATAACCACCTTATAAACTACCCGTTGATGCAACAGAACCCATCATCCGTTCAGACAGGGCAGAGATTCTAAGGGGGGCTGCAGTTTCTCCTCTCTTTTGCGCTACCCCACCACAGAAATCTTTAAAAAACAGGCAAAAAGACCGTGTACGATGGTGAAGAAGACAGTCGCGACGTTCGGGGTTGACTATTACCAGGTGCTGGACAAGGACGGCAATGCCGACCAGTCCCTCATGCCCAGGCTTTCTGACGAGCAGCTCAGGCAGATGTACGAGTCCATGGTGTTCATCCGCGCCTTCGACCAGAAGGCGTTCACCATGCAGCGCCAGGGCAGGATCGGCACCTACATCCAGGTGGCCGGCCAGGAAGCGTCCCAGGTTGGCGCCGCCCTCGCCATGCAGCCGCAGGACATGCTCTTCCCCTCGTTCAGGGAGTCCGGCATGCTCATCGCGAGGAAGCACCCCATCTACCGCCTCCTGATGTACTGGAACGGCGACGAGCGGGGCCTCTACAACGAGGAGGAGGTCCAGAATTTTCCCATCGCGATCCCCGTGGGGACGCACATCCCGCATGCCGTCGGCGCAGGATGGGCTGCCCGCTTGCAGGGAAAGAAGCAGGTTGCCGTGGGGGTGTTCGGCGACGGCGCGACATCCAAGGGGGATTTCCACGAGAGCCTGAACTTCGCCCAGGTCTTCAAGGCCAACACCGTGCTGTTCTGCCAGAACAACCAGTGGGCGATCTCCGTGCCAAGGGAACAGCAGACAAAATCCGAGACCATCGCCCAGAAGGCCATCTCCTATGGCGTCGAAGGGGTGCAGGTGGACGGCAACGACATCATCGCGGTCTACATGATCATGAAAAAGGCGCTGGAGAAGGCAAGGAACGGGGGAGGGCCGACGTTCATCGAGGCGCTGACATACAGGATGGGCGACCATTCCACCTCTGACGATGCGAAGAAATACCGGGACGAGGCCGAGGCGCAGAGGATGAAGGAGCTCGATCCCGTGGTGCGCATGGAGAAGTTCCTCCAGAAGAAGGGCCTGTGGAGCCAGCAATACAAGGATGCCCTCCTGAAGAAATACCAGGACCACATCGAGGAGCAGGTCGGGAAATTCGAGCAGATGCCTGACCCTTCTCCAAGCGACATGTTCACGACCCTCTACGGGAAGATGCCCGAGCGGCTGGAGCGGCAGATGAAGGAGATGGGATTCCAATGACCGTCGCGACGATTGTCCAGGCCATCAACATGGCATTGCGCCAGGAGATGAAGCGCGACCAGAAGGTCATGATCCTCGGCGAGGACGTGGGCCTTGACGGCGGCGTGTTCCGCGCAACGGACGGCCTCATCAGGGAGTTCGGCGCGGAGCGCGTGTGCGACACCCCGCTGGCAGAGCTCGGCATCGTCGGCACCTCTATCGGGTTGGCCATCAACGGCATGCGCCCGGTGGCCGAGATAGAGTTTTCCGGGTTCATGTACGCGACCTTCGACCAGATTCTGAGCCACGCGGTCCGCATAAGGACGAGAAGCCGCGGCTCCTATTCCTGCCCCATGGTCATCCGCACGCCCTACGGCGGCGGCATCAGGGCGCTGGAATTGCATTGCGAATCAGGAGAAAGCATCTTCGCCCATGTCCCCGGCCTCAAGATGGTCATCCCGAGCAACCCGTATGACGCGAAGGGCCTGCTGGCCAGCGCCATCCGTGATCCCGATCCGGTCATCTTCTACGAGCCCATGCGCATCTACCGGGCCATCAAGCAGGACATTCCCGAGGAGGACTACACCGTCCCCCTCGGCAAGGCGCAGGTCGTGCAGGAAGGCTCTGACATCACGCTCATCAGCTGGGGCTCAATGTTCAAGCAGTCCATGGACGCCGTGGCAAAGATGAACAGCAAATATTCTGTCGAGCTCATCGACCTCCGCACCATCTCCCCGTTGGACGAGGGCACCATCATCGCTTCCGTCAAGAAGACCGGAAGATGCGTCGTCGTGCATGAGGCTCCCAAGACGTGCGGCTTCGCCGCCGAGATCATCGCGCAGATCAACGAGAAGGCCCTCCTGAGCCTGCAGGCCCCGGTCGAGCGCGTCACCTCGCCGGACGTCCCGTTCCCTATGTCCAAGCTCGAGAACTACTACTTCCCCTCGCAGGAGCGCATCGTCAAGGGCATCGAGAAAGTGATGTCATTTTAGTCTTAGTATCCCATTTGTTACGCGCGCCCCCAATGCTACAGGGGCGCGCAATCAATGCGCCGCGCAATGGCGGCGCCTAAATTCCCCCCGCGAAGCGGGCAAGGATAAAAAGCAAAGCACAGCGATTCAATCACTAAAATGCCATACGAATTCAGGTTCCCGGACGTCGGCGAAGGCATCCACGAGGGCGAGCTGGTCAAGTGGCTCGTCAAGGAGGGCGACCAGGTGAATGCCGACCAGTCCATCGCCGAGGTGGAGACCGACAAGGCTGTCGTGGAGATGCCCTCCCCGAAGAAAGGCGCCATCACAAGGCTACACTTCAAGGAAGGCGACACCATCACCGTCGGCCAGGTGTTCGTCACCATCGCCTTGGAAGGGGAGGATGCGAAGGCCGTTTCCGCTTCGGCTCCCGCGGCTGCGGCGTCTCCGGCCCCCGTTCCAACAGGGGAGGTCTACACCGGCAGCGTCGTGGGCTTCGTCGAGGAGGCGAAGGAGGTGTCCCCCATTTATGGCCGGCCGCAGCAGGCACCACCACCATCCTCATCATCACCGGGAGTTCAGGCCACCCTTGCCGTCAGGAAGCTCGCCCAGGAGAGGAAAGTCGATCTCTCGAAGGTGAAGGGAACGGGGGCCGGCGGCAGGATAACCGAGCAGGACGTCCTCACCGTAGCACAAGCGCAGGAAGGCGCTCCCGCACCGGGGCAGGGATCTCCCGCCGCAGGGCAGCCGATGCGCTCCTTTGCGCTGCAGCCGAAGCCCAAGTCCGCGCACGTGCGCAAGTACGACTTCTACGGCTTTCTCGAGCGGCAGCAGATCAGGGGCGTGAAGAGGAAGGTGGCGGAGCACATGACCGAGTCCTTCTACACCGCTCCCCAGGTGACCAATTTCCACACCGCGGACATCACCCAGCTCGAGAAGAACCGGGAGCAGAAGAAGGCGGAAGGGAAGCAGGTGACCGCGCTCGCCTACATCGTCCGCGCCCTCGGCATTGCGCTGCAGAAGCATCCGGCCATCAATTCCACCCTTGAGGGCGACGAGGCCGTCATGAAGAAATACTACAACATCGGGGTGGCGGTGGACACCGACGACGGCCTCATCGTGCCCGTGGTGAAGAGGTCCAACACAAAGGCCGTGGAGCAGATAGCGGAGGAGATCAGGAAGCTGAGCGACGAGGCGCGGAGCAGGAAGATCAACCTCATGGACCTGAAGGGAGGGGGATTTACCGTCTCAAACCTGGGCATGTTCGGCGTGGAGCACTTCACCCCCATCCTGAACTACCCTGAAACGGCATTGCTGGGCGTGGGCAGGACGAAGGACGTGCTGACCGTGCTCGGCGTGGACAAGGGCAGCAGCCAGGCCCGCATCGGGCCGCGGAAGATGATTCCCCTTTCCTTCACCTACGACCACCGCGTGATCTCGGGAGCGGACGCCGCGCGGTTCATGCAGGACCTTGTGGCCCTGCTGGAGAAGCCCGAGGAGCTGGAGAAGGCGCCGGACGTTCCCGGGCATAATTAAATACTATCTTCTAGTGATAAATTTATAAATGAATATTTCTACCCTTCTCGGATGTCCATTGATGTTCATGTCGTTGGGGATGGAGTCATTATCGGGGACAAAGCAGAGCAGTTGAGGGCCAAAACAGCCGCTCTCCGGGAGATGGGATTCTCCACGCCTCCGAGAGCAGTCTTTCCCTATGAGTTCTTCCTGCCATTGCTCAGGAGAATCGGCATCCATGAGCCGAGAAGCTACCAGGAAGGGTTGGAAGAGAGAATCCAGTCCGCGCATTTCTCAGGAGATGAGTTACGCCAGATATCCCATGATGTCCTGGAGTTCGCCTACGATCCGGAACAATCAATAGCGCTTTCGCGCCTTCTGGGGGAGTCCCATCCTGAACCCATGATGGTGCGCTCCTCTGCTTTCGGGGACGCGATGGGCAATGGTGTCTATAGATCACACATCAGCTTCAATCGCCTCAACGTATTGGTAGGGGACATGTTAAAGGTGTTGTCCAGCCACTTCTCTGAGCAGGGGTTTGTGTTCAGGCAAAAGACAAATGCGAAAGAGGGTATTGGAGTCATTGTCGAGCCTTTCCTCTTTCAGGAGCTATGCAATGGAGCGAGTGATATCTATGGTGGAAAATATTTCTTCGGTCCAATCATTTCTGGGCATGGATACACATCAACAAGGGGAGGGGAGGGCTATGTCTGCGTTGTCCCTGGATTTGGTGCAGGCGTAAATCCGTCGTTGGTCGAGATTCTGACTGAAACCATGCTCACACCGTTTAAAGGAAGGTTCTCGAAGTACATCGATGGAAAGCTGCAGGACGCAGGACATCACGCCTCCCATCCCGAAGCGGTGTTTTCCGGCGTACATAACGAAAGACTATGGGGGAGCTACATGCTCCCCATGACAGTCCTTATGTTTGACAAGGGTTGGAACGAGATATACAAAAAAGAGGGAAAAGGCAATGAAACAGTCTGGACATTGCTGGATGCAGAATCGTATGGGGAGACCATCCCTCCTTTGTCCAAGGAAAATCTTCATCCGTTATCCTGGTGGGACATGACAGGAAGGAAGCTGGTTTATAACAGGAAAACACAGGTACAGCTTGACCAGCTCAATCTTACTACCTTGTTCAAGGGAATGAAGGGCATGGAACAGGCATTTGGCCCGCAGTATTTCGAGTTCGCAGTGACATATGGCCGGGAGCCCAGGTTCTGGATCACCCAAATAGCGGATGCCGTAATGAGCAAAGAGGCAACGATCCCCAGTGTCCCTGCATTTTTCTCTGCAAATACTGTCATCAATTCAGGCTCGGGGAACCTCGATTGCCTCGTGTATCTCACTTCATTGGCCGATGCAGAGAAGATAAAAGAATTGGCCTCTGAACTTGGAAATGTCGGCGTGGTCTATGATGTCTCCCTTCGCATGGAGCATAAAACCGAGCAAGGGCTGGAAAGCGCGATAACCTCCCTTCCCAACATGGGGCTGGCATTGGAAACCTGGAGCACTTATGAGCCTCCCAATTACAAGTACGGTCATTTTGGAGTTCATATGCGCCATCTTGGCGCGTTTTTTGGCATTCTTGACCGCACTGATCACAATCATGCGATGTGGAAGGATTTTCAGCAAGGATTGACCGAGAAAAACGGGTTGAGAATGTACAAGGGCCCGTTCAAGGTATATGCAAACGAGGGGAATGCTTTTGAAAAGGGCAGCGGGAAAATGGTTGTGCAGAAGGTGGCGTAGAACTCATTTCTTTAATATGATGTTGAGGATGACATACGCCCTGGTGTCCTGCATGAGGAACTTGAAGAGGTTGAGGAAGAACGCCAGGAGCAGCAGGAAGACGCCAAGAGAGCCGATGAGCACGGGGAACTCCATCAGGGGATCCTCCTCAGATGCGTGACGGCGGGATCCTCATCCCCGTCCCATGCCGCGGGGGAAGGCCGGGGAGCGCCGGTCCACACGCTCGGCGCGCTTTTTCTCGCCGCCGCCTTCCGGGAGGCGTGGCTCACTCCCGTGCCGGCCAGCTCGTCCTTCAGCTTGAGCTCTATGGTCGCGACCTCTTCCTCGGTGATCTGCTTTGGCTGCCACTGGAGGTTGATGCCGTCATTCTGCCTGCGGGGGATGACATTCACCATGAAATGCGCCACCGTCTGCCCGGCCGGGATGCCGTTCGCGACGAAGATGTTGGTCCCTTCCGCCCCCAGGTGGTCGAAGAGCGCGACGGAGAGCTTGTTCGCGATGGAAAACGCCTCCGCAATGTCATCGTCCGGCACCTGCTCAAGGATGGGGTAGTGGATTTTAGGGATGACGAAGCAGTGCCCGGGGTTCGCGCCGTTGACGTCGAGGATGGCCACTGCGCGGTGGCCCTCGTACACCCTGAACGAGGGGATCTTCCCTTCCACGATCTGGCAGATGAGGCAGCTGTCTTTCTTCATTTTTTGGCCCCGAAGAGGCGCGCGATGTCATCGAGGTTGATGTCGCCGCCAGGCTGTTTTTTTGGAGGTTTTTCTTTCTCTTCCCCCTTGTTGCCGGAAGGCGCGGCAGGAGAGGGCTTCTCAGGGGCATCAGCGCCTTTGGCGGGCACGCGCTCGTGCTTCCTCTTCCGCTCCTGATGGTCCTTGTGCTCGGTTTCCTTTATCCTCTCCATGATGTCGGGCAGCAGCGCGGCGCTTTTCTTCGGCGCGGGCGCTCCCAGGGACTTGGCCAGCTCGTTCGCGATCTGCTGCAGGCTGTCCTCGTTCTGCTGCCGCTGGGGGAGCTCGAACACCACCCCATCCTTCTCCCTGCGCGGGATGATGTGGACGATGAAATGCTGCGCCTTCTGGCCTGCCGCCACCCCGTTGGCCACCATGATGTTGGAGCCGCGGGCGTCGACCGCGCGGAGCAGCGCGTTGGAGAGCTTCTTCGCGACGAGGAAGACGTGCTCCAGCACCTCCAGGGGGAGCTGCGGCATGATGGAATAATGCTCCTTGGTCAGTAGGAGGATGTGCCCCGGATTCGCGGGATTGATGTCGAGCACCGCGAGCGTGTGCTCGTCCTCGTACACCCTCCTTGATTGGACCTTCCCGGCCACGATGTGGCAGAAGATGCACTGCTTCTTCTGGAACTCCTTGAGCTCCTCGGGGGACATCTTCGCGATCTTCTCCTGCAGCTCCTTGATCTGCTCCGGCGTGGGCTGTTGCTGTGCCATTGTATGATTTGCCAATCTTTCCTTGCTTTTTATTTTTTATGCCTACAGAGATGGGCCATATGCCTTCCAAATGATCAGCAAAAGAGGCAGCAGTTCCCGTTCCTGCACCCGAACCAGCAGTTGCTCACCCTCTCCTCGCGGACACCGCAGCTGTCGAAAGACCACACGTCTCCGGCAGCGCATCTCCTCTCGGCGTGGCCCTGGCAGTTCCTCGCGACCAGGACGGTGAACTCCTGCGTGGCGGCCTTTCCGCCCTGCTGCTGGGCGCGGACGCTGACCTGCCCCTTGCCCTGCTTGCCGGGCTTCCAGGTGATGAGCCCCGACTGGGTGATGGTCATCCCTGCGGGGGCCTGCGTCAGGGTGAAGAGGCTGCCGGACTCGCTGGCCTCCACCTGGTAGGAATAGTTATCCCCCAATTTCACCGTGGTGGGTGGCGTGCTGGTGATGCGCAGCTCCTGCTGCTGGGATTCCGGCGGAGCCTCGACCTTGCCGGACTGCAGGTCAGAGTTGCTCTTCGCCTCATCGGGGGTGAGGGCAGTCGGCTCAAGCACCTCCCCCTTCTTCTCCACTTCCCGCGCCAAAGCGCTCCCGTCGATGGATGCCGCGCACTCGTCTTTCAGGATGATGTCCAAGCCGTACTCCACCTCGGTGTCCTCATCCAGCGTGGAGAAGCCCCACATCAGGAGGGGATCGGGCTGCACGAACGAGACTCCATTGTCCGGCCGGGTCATGCCGTCCAGCACCTGGTCGAGGTTCTCGATGCAGCTCTTCGGGATGGCCTCGAAGAAGCGGAAGTCCCTGGCGACGACGCCGTCCTCCGGCCTGAAGAAGAGGTGGATCTTCATCTTGCCGTCGCAGTAGCTGTATTTCCGGTAGATCTTCACGTTCTGGTAGAGCGTCTTCGCCTTGCCCAATTCTTCCGGAATCGAGGAGAATTCCTGGTCCACGCATCCGGGGCAGTCCGCCTTGTCGCTCTCCCTGAATACTCTGGTGATGCGCCCGGCATCGAACGGCTCCAGGACCTCGTCGCACGTCGGCTGGCTGCACACCGGATCGAGAGAGACAGAGCCGCCGAAGCCCTCCACCCGGAGCGTTGCCTTCCCACTCTTCGGCAGCAGGCAGAGGAAGCGGGGATACCTCACTTGGACGTTGGGGGCCTCGAAGGAGGAGAGCACCTGCTCGTCCCTCATCAGGAAGATGGTATTGGCCGCCTTGCCCTTGACGCTGTCCCGGACAAGCGGGTAGTCCGCGAACCAGTCCGCCTCCGGCAGCTGGCGGGAATCCATGATGTAGAGCTTCTTTGCCCCGCAGGGGATGCTGACGGACTCCTCGTTGACGGTGCCCGGGCGCATGCCCTCGCTGAGATGGGAGAAGAAAAGCTGGAAATCGGCGAGCTCCGCCTTGCATGCCCTTTCCCTGACGGTGTTCACGGCGCTCACCCCGACAATAGCGATGGCGATGACCACGACCGCGCCGAGGGCGATGGCAAATGCATTGTCCGCAAGGCCTCTCTTTTGCATGGGAGGACTGTCGGCTCATTGTTTTAAATAGGTTTTGATAAAACAAGAGGGCGGGACAACGCTTCTTTGCCGCCCTCCGGGCGGAGACAGTTACGCGCCGCGCCAGTGCTGCAGCGCGGCGCTTCGATAGTGCGCCCCATTGCGGGCGCAAAACGAAGCGCGCCCGGCCCAGCTCTGGAGGGCGCGCCACTCTAAGCCCGCGAAGCGGGCGATGAAAAGGGAGGGCCATGGCAACTGATAGCAACTGATAGCAACAGTTTTATACATCATATCGTTAACCGGGAAAACCATGGACATCACCCTCTTCGTTGACAAGTCCCTGGAGGAGAACGCCGCGCTGCACTACGACCGCGCCAAGAAGGTGGCGAAGAAGGCAGAGGGCGCGAGGGAGTCCCTGGAGCAGAACAGGAAAAAGCTCGCGGAGCTGGAGAGGAAGCGCGACAGGGAGCTGGGCAGGCAGGAGGAGCAGCGCAAGGCAGTGTCGCGGAAGAAGGAGTGGTACGAGAAGTTCCGCTGGTTCGTCTCCTCAGAGGGTTTCCTCGTCATCGGCGGCAGGGACGCGACGTCCAACGAGGTCATCATCAAGAAGCACGCGGAAGCCAACGACCTGGTCTTCCACACCGACATGGCCGGCTCGCCGTTCTTCATCGTCAAGGCCGAAGGGAAGTCGCCGGGAGAGGCCACCCTGGGGGAGGCAGCCGATGCGACATGCACCTTCAGCAGGGCGTGGAAGCTCGGCCTTTCCAATTCCCCGGTCTTCTCCGTTTCCCCGGAGCAGATCTCCAAGAAGGCTCAGGCGGGAGAATACCTCACGAAAGGGGCGTTCATGATCTACGGAAAAACGGCGTACATAGAAAATGCGGTCAACCTTGCCATCGGCGCCACTGAAGACGGGAAGATAATGGCCGGCCCCCTCAACGCGGTCAGGAAGCATTGCAGCTCCGTCATTGTCATATCGCAGGGAGACGGCAAGCCGAGCGACATCGCCAAGACCATCCGCCACCGGCTGAAGGCGGGAACGATTGACGAGATCATCCGGGCGCTGCCCTCGGGCGGGATGAAGATCAAGAAATAGCCAAGGCCCTTATCGCTGGTTATCGCCGTTTCTTTTTACCCGGAGTTTGTGCAGATTGTTGGATGCTGCCGGCGTTGTTCTTCTGGTAGAACTTGAGGTAGACGATGGGCAGTATCCCCGCGGTGTTGAAGATGAAGATGCACACGAACCACGCGAGCTGGTTGTTCCTGCCGGATTTCCAGAGCCCGACGGCCTTCCAGGCGGCCTCCCAGACGACGAGGATGACCAGCACGGCCAGCAGCCAAGGGGAGATGTAGGGGATGGGGAGATACTGCATCATGCGCCATTCCCCGCAAAAATCGTTTATAATACTTGCGGATTTTCCGCCAGGCTCCCGTGACGGGGCGGCTTCACCGACCAAAAATTTATAAAGTACAGGGGAAAAAATTGGCCTATGAGCACGGGGAGGGCACATCCATCGCGATTCTTCTTGGCATCAGTCTTTCCGATGAGTCAGGGCGGGGCCAGCATCCTTTTTTTACGATAGGGGGCAGAGATGACACTCATGAATCCGTTCCGTGCTGAGGCAATGCTATGATGACCGCGCAGCAGATGAAGGAGCTTGAAGCCGCGTCCGGCATACCTTCCCTCATCCTGATGGAGAACGCGGGAAAGGCGTTCGTCGAGGAGCTGAAGAGGCACCACGAGACCAAGGGCAAGAAGATCCTGGTCGCGTGCTACCACGGCAGGAACGGGGGGGACGGCTTTGCCATCGCCAACCAGCTTGCTGATGGGTCGGAGGTGGACGTCCTGTTCATCGGGGACGAGGAGAAGCTGGTCAGGGAATCCGCGCATTTCTTCCACCACGTCAACAACAATCCCCTCATCCAGTTCGTTGCCATCGGCACGGTGGATTTCGACGAGTATGACCTCATCATCGACGCCATCCTCGGCATCGGCATCCACCACTACCTCAAGCCGGAGATCGCCGTGGCCGTCAGGCACATCAACGAGGCGAAAGCCATCAAGGTGTCGGCGGACATCCCCACCGGGCTCGACCCGGACACCGGCAAGATGATCGAGCAGGCCATCAACGCGGACCTCATCATCACGTTCCACGACATGAAGCCGGGGCTCGAGCAGTTCGGCGACAAGGTCAGGGTCGTGGGCATCGGGCTGCCGTTCGCGCGGTGAGAAGTGCCTTCTTTGCCCTGCTTATCCTATAATGCCCGCAATCCCCAAGAAATTCTCCAGCAGCTTCGTTCCGGATATCTCGTACATCCCCCGCAGGGCAGCGTAGTCCTTCCGCAGCGCATCCTTGTCCAGCGGCATGAGGTCTGGGTCGTGCCGCATCCATTCTTCAAGCATGGGGGGAGTCAGCTCCAGATGCCCCTGGATGCCATAGGCACGCTCCCCCACTTTGACGGCCTGATTGGTGCAGTGTTTTCCCGTCGCCAGGAGCGCCATGCCCTCGGCCAGCACTACCGTCTCGCCATGGAGATGGAAGACGGGCAGGAGCGAAGGCAACCCCCCGAAAAGCGGATCGGTTTCCCCCTCTTCCGTGGCTTCCATCTGGAAAAATCCGCCGTCCGGCCCGCGCCAGCCGGTTTCCTTGACGGCGTTCTTCACGACTTCCCCGCCGGCTGCCTTCACGAGCGCCTGCATGCCCAAGCACACGCCAAGGAAGGGGATGTCCGCATCGAGCGCCTGCCGTATCCTCTTCAGCTCGTCCTTCATCTTCGGCGTATTGTCGTTGGCGGAATCCGGCCCCCCGAAGACGAACAGCGCATCGTATCCTCCCGGATCCGGGAACTGCTCTCCCCTGCCCAGGTCGGCGATGTCGTAGCCAATGCCATGGGAGTCCAGAATGCCCTTGAGCAGCCCGGGCCCTTCGGTTGTTTTGTTCTTGATGATGAGGACTTTCATGACTGGCGAAGAGATTTGCGATGATTTATATGGTTATCCGAACATAACCGCAGAATAAAAAGATCAGAACCCGCCAGTGAAGAGCTGGTAAATCAAGTACCCATTGAAGCCGAGGATGACGATGGCAAAGATGATGGCGACAATGGTCGTTGCCCTTTTGTTCACCAGCTTGCCCATGATGGACTTGTCGGCGCTGAAGAGCAGCAGGGGGATGATGGGCAATGGCAGGAGGATGCTCAGCACCGCCTGGCTGTACACCAGCACCTTCAGGGGCTCGATGCCGAGGATGATGGCGATGGTCAGGGGGATGAGATTGATGAACCGCGTGATGACGCGCCTCACCCAGAGCGGGATCCTGAAGTCCGTCAGCCCGTCCATGACCGACTGGCCGGCGAGCGTGCCCGTGATGGAGGAGGAGATGCCCGCGGAAAGCAGGGCGATCGCGAACACGAGGGCAGCCAGGCTGCCGAACAGCGGGATCAGGGTCACGTGCGCCCCCTCAAGCGTCGCTACCTTGTCCCCCAGGCCGAAGAACGCGGCGGCCGCCATGATGAGCATGGACGCGTTGATCAGCGCGGCGATTGCCAGGGAGAGGACGTCCTCGGTGAGGTGGTATTCAAGCTTCTTCCTCATGGTTCCGAAGAGGTTGTTGTGCATCTTGTTCTTGATGAGCCACGAATGCACGAACAGGGCGTGGGGCATGACCGTGGCCCCGATGATGCCGACGGCGATGAGCGCGCTTTCCGCCGTCAGTGTCGGGAAAACGGAGCCGTGCAGGATGCCGCCGATGTCCGGCTTGGTGATGAACACCTCATAGAGGAATCCCAGGCCGATGATGGACACGAAGAGGATGAACGCGTTCTCCAGGTAGTTGAACCGCTTCTGCGTCACCAGGATGAGCAGGAGCACATCGGCGACCGCGATGAACGTGCCCCAGAGCATGGGGACGCCGAACAGTATCTTGAGCGCAACGACGATGCCGAGGAACTCCGCGAGGTCGGTGGCGAGGATGATGAGCTCTGCCATGATCCAGTAGGCGAGGACGAGCGGCTTCCGCCTGAGCTTCATGCGCACGAGCTCGGGAAGGGTGTAGCCCGCCAATCCGAGCTTGCCTGAGAGGTACTGGAACAGCATGGCCATGCCGCTCGCCATCCAGATCACCCAGAGGAGGTCGTAGTTGAATTCCGCCCCGCCGGCGATGTTCGTGCCCCAGTTGCCGGGATCCATGTACGCGACGCTGACAATCAGCCCGGAGCCGGTGAACAGCCAGAATTTCCTCTCGAGAAGTATTTTGAAGAACCCTGTCTTGCGGCTTCCCGTCTCTTGTCGTTTCAGGGGCATCGGAGAAGTCTAGGACGGGATGGGCTTGCCGTGCGGACTACACATAGAACTGCCAGGTATCGCTTTCATGGGAGACCTTTTTGAAAATGAAAGAACCATCATCCCACCACCAGGAATCCAGTCGCATAAATGATGAGCAGGCCTATCAGGAAACCAAAAACATTCGTTACCGTGAACAGGGACTTCCAATGGCCCTTTGCCATGGAATGGATGATGTCGAATGATACGTCAAAGATGGCCCCTGCGCCGATTGCGAGGAACAGCACTCCTAAGGTTGCGGAAAAGGAAAACCCGCCAATCAGGGTGCCGATGATGGTCGGGGCTCCGGCAATGACACCCATGAGCATAAGATGCAGGATGAAATTCCGTATGGCATGGGAGCTTTTTGATAGTGGGGCAATGATGGCCACCCCCTCGGTCAGGTTGTGGACCATAAAGCCAATGACGAGCATGCTGCCCAGCGCAATCTCTCCCAGCGAGTAGGCGCTGCCGATGGCCAGCCCTTCCCCGAAGTTGTGCAGGCCTATGCCCAAGGCGATGAGGTAGCCCCATACCAATGCCTGGAAATGCTCTCCCTTGTCCTTCGCATGGATGTGGGTCTTGTAGCTGACAGCCGAGAGTATCATGATCGAGAGGAGAAAGCCGATGAGGAAAATGCCGATGCCATTGTACACGCCTGGTACGCTTTCAACAAGCTCAAGCGACTCTGCCGTGGCGTCAACACCGAGGAACACCAGAAGGCCGACAGTGACGGACAGTAGGAAGCTGAACCATCTCTCTTTGAGGTTCCTCAGGAAAGGGAGCCACAGCAGGCCGAGCAGGACAGGAATCACGCCTACATACAGGCCGAGCAGGGCAAATGCCTTGATGTAAAACGTGTCAAAGGTCGGCGTCGGGGTGGCGACCTCAACCTCCTTCTCGAACTTGACGCCGCTCGAGGAGAGCAGCGCAATCACTTCCGCGTCTCCAGCCAGCCACGGGTACCAGATGTCGACGGTGGCTTTTCCCAATGGCTGCAAAGTTGCGTCTGGATGGATGGTGAACTGCCAGTAGGCGTCATTCACCAGCGCCTGTGCTATCGTCACCTGCTCAGGGCCATCGTTGATGATCTCCAAAGAGATATGCTCCGGCGCAAGGATGACGCGCTGGATCATCACGTTCTCGATGGGGACAATAGAGGAATTGAACACGCCCCATGCGCCGAATTTCAGGAAGACAATGATCAGCACAGCAAGCAGAACCACCGGCAGAAGGGCAAAGATAATCCTTCCTTTCCTGGGGGGAATTGGGGGCTGCTGATACATCATTCCTCGACCTCGAAGAAGCCCATCCACCCCAGCTCGGAGAATTCCGTCTGGTGGGCGTGGAACATGTATGTTCCCGGGTACCTGAACCTCACGTCAAGGATGGAGCGCTCGCCCTGCACAAAGGAGACGATGTCAGTATACGCATTCGGCTCCATTTTGGTCCCGGTGCTGTACTCGTCAAAGAACGTGGCATGAATGTGGAGAGAGTTCACCAAATCAAATTCTAGGATGTTCACCAGATAAATTCTCACCAGCTCGTTTTTCTCCACCTTGATGGGGTTCATCGCATAGTAAAATGCCTGGGTGTTGACTGCGTACACGTCATTCTCTCCGTCAAGATCGGTGTCAAAACCGTTCATCACCATGACAAGCTCCCTGTCCGCGTGCGGGCGCGTGTCATTCTTAGGGTCCACAATGTACGCCCCGTACAGTCCCTTCGCGATGTGCTGCTTCAGGGGCATGGAGTGACAATGAAACAAATGAATGCCATACGGGTCGGCGTCGAACTCGTACGTGAAGGACTGGCCGGGATAGACAAAATCCTCCGTCAGCGAGCCGTCCATATTGGCCGGATGAAACCCGTGGAAGTGCATGGTATGCGGCTTGCCGCCCCTGTTGGTGAAATGAATCCTGATCTTGTCGCCTTCTGTCGCGCGTATGGTGGGAGCAGGCACCTGACCGTTGTATGTCCATGCCGGGAACATCACTCCTGGCGCAATTTCGATATCCTTGTCCTCTGCGAAGATCCAATACTCCCGCAGCAGGGAGCTGTTGCCTAGCGGCGTTTCCTTGTAGAACTTGGCACGCTCTTCCGGAGGCAAATTGTTGAAGTTCCATGTCGTCAGGTATTCTGTTGGATTGAACCCATCATCGCTATACGAACCGGCAACACCCATGCTGTGCTGCGCTATCCTCTGGGCATGCTCTATGCTGCTGTTCTTCATGGCCTTTCCGTGCAGTTCCTTGAAATAGGTGGCGCAGCGCTGATCGGTATCGATCTGGTTCGCGCAGTACTCGGCAGCCGCCTTGCTCAAATCCTTGAATTCAGGGGAGGTGTCCTGCGGAGAAGCGCATCCCGCGACGAAAAGGAGGATGACCAATAACCCTGCCATTATTGCCTTGTTCATGGTGCTTTTCTTTACTCCCCTCACTGCGGAATCGGCTTGCCGTGCGGGTCCGTCTTCGGGTTGCCCAGCATCTTCCTCAGCCGCTGGACGGATTCGTCGCTGAACGCGTGCTCCAGGCGGTGGGCCTCCTCATGGATGAACGCATCGCTCCTCTTCAGCACCCGCTTGAGGAACAGCTCGATGATGCGGTGCTTAGAGGTGAGCTTGGCCGCGATCCTCTTCCCCTTGGGGGTGAACGCCAGCTTTGAGTAGGGCGCGCTCTTGACGAGGCCCTCCCCGGCGAGGTGCCGCGCCATCTCGGACACGCTGGGCTTCGAGACCCGGAGATAGGCGGCGACATCGCTCGATTTCAGCATCCCCTTCTCCTCGTCGAGGATGTACAATGCCCGGAGATAGTCCTCCCTCGTCTGCGTGGTCATGAAAAGTTAGGGTGGCCTAACTTCTATTTAAAGGTTGCTGTCCGCATAATAGGGGTTCGTGGAGAACAGAGCGTGCTGATGGGCAATCTTACTTCGGTAATGGCCCCTTTGTCAATGTTTTGTTGCCAATGCTTCATATTTCTTGTCAAAGTCCTGGGGAGTTATCGGATTGTCAGGAGGGTAGGGGAATGCAGTTTTCCCTCCAAAATGAGCCCGGAGCGATGCTATGAAGTCGCCTTCCGGGGGGACACCTATTGCGTAGAGTAAGGCGCCGGCATGGTCGGCTGTTCTCGCGGGATTTTTGACAGATGCGCTGTACTCCGATCCGGTAAGGTAGCCTTTGCGGACCCCTTCCAGCCACTTTGCAAAGGTGTTGTTGTTGGTATAGCCAAGCCTCTCGCCCACTATGCGCCCAACGACGGATGGATTCAGCTGTTTTTCATCGAAAATCCTATTGACGACTTCAGCAAGTTTGGGAAATTCGTTTCGGGTTGTGTATTGCCCGTGGAGTCTGCTGCCTCGTCCTCCCATTGGCAGATGGAAACGGCGTGGATTTAAAGATTATTCGTTCATGCGCATAACCATCTTGGTGCGTCTTGTGAGGGCCGGGTATAGCCACTCTGTTATCCCGAAACTGGTTAACATCCCGAAACTGATTTACATTCTTCCCACACCTGCTTGGGCGTCTTGTAGCCCAAGCTCATGTGCGGCCTGTCCTGATTGTAGTGCCGCACATAGTCGGCAAT